>OHBM01002867.1_pt1 | contig 11094 bp, 12 predicted proteins | sample 1577251 | NCBI WGS metagenome assembly OHBM01 (sample SAMEA3541557, study PRJEB24748) | human gut metagenome | biome: human gut; feature: human-associated habitat; material: faeces | place: China | collected 2012
GAAATGGAGAAAATGGATTTTCTGTTCAGGCCATTTATGAAAGTCTTCTGAAAGAGTATGATAAAGAAATGGCAGATATCGTCTTCAACATGTACTTTGAGCACTATCACCATCTGGACATTATTGACAATGGTCTGTACGACTGCTATGACCTGGATTATGTGGAACGTGCACAGGCAGATGCTGACAGGATTCACGCAGAACTGGATTTTGTACCAGGAAGTAATATTCTTCTGGAAAAGCTGGTATCTGGACATTGGGATAATCAGTTTTTGATTGTTCTGCCGAATATAACAATCACTCAGGGAAAATTTTTTGATTGCTGAAAGGAAACATTTCATGGAAAACAACAGACTCTTACAAATATTACAACGGACCGTTTCAGAAGATGAAATTGATAAACTATCTGCTCATACGCTTCCGCATATCAGCGAATTTAACAGATCTGTAATTCTGGAAATGCTGCAGGACAAATTACTGGCACAAGAGGAAATTTCGGAAGAAAAAGTAACTGCGCTCAAAAATACGCTGGAAAATTATCTTCAAATTTATCTTCCTGACCAGAAAGAGGTCTGGAAATGGATCATTATATTATTTCACAGGACAACAATCAAACAATATATTACTGCCCTATGAAATCTGTAAAAGCTGATACAGCATGTGTTTTTTGTATTTGCCGGAAAACTAAATCAGATAAAAATAATCAGAGGTGAAATCTATGGATCTTGGAAAAATAATACATGAAAAAGCATTAGAATGCGGATATGATAACTGTGGCGTAATACCACTCGAAGCATTTGGCGAATATAAAGAGAGATTAAAAGAACGAATAGCAAAATTTCCAGAAGCTGCTGCAGTTCTTGAAACTCCACTCGCCAGTCTTAAACTAAATTAACTGTGGCATACCATTGATAAACATATGCCATGCCTGTCATTTTTCGCACTAAGTTTCCATCCGTGCATTTCAACGATTTCTTTTGAGAGGGCAAGCCCTATTCCGCTGTTTCCGTTTTGTCCCGTATGAAAACGTTCAAACATATGGGAAAAATCCTCTGTGCTAAGTTCTCCTCCATCGTTCCAGATGGAAAGGACTTGATTTTTCCACGATATTTCGATTTGACTACACGCATATTTTACGGAATTAGTTATCAGGTTAGCAACAGCGTGTTCCAGCTTCTCCGGGTCTCCGTTGACATATCCTTCGTCCAGTTCTAACGATACTGAAAGGTTTCGCCTGTTCACAATTCCTTCAAGCGGCATCAAAATATCTTGAACCAGTGATGCCATTTCTATTGGTTCACACTTTAATGGTTCCGTACCGCTTTCCATTTTTGATAAATACAGGATATCCTCAATAAGTTTACTCATACGCTCCGTCTGAGACACTATCATTCTGCCCGCTTGAGAATAATCGGTAATGACTCCCATTTCAATCTCCTCCGCATATCCGCAAATTGCCATAAGCGGGGTTTTTAATTCGTGAGATGTATTTTCAAAAAAGGTCTTCTGAGCTTTGTCATTTTGTTCAAGTTTTTTCCCGAGAAAATATCCAATGGCAGCACCGAGAGCGGCAATGACAAAAGCATCCAGCAAAACACCAAAACTGATTTCTTTTATGAGTTCTGGTTCGCCGGTAACATCCACATAAGCAAGTAATCTCTCATTGCTGTCTTCGTAATACTCTGTTCTGGCTTTCATATAATAAGTTGCTTCGTTAATTTTTGCCCTTTGCATTTCATCAGACGGGTGTGTTTCATACCAGTCAATAAGTTTCTTCTCTTTGGGTGTCAGAATCTGATATATGTCATCCCTGTTTTCTGAATCTGCCCCCATATATACAAGTGAGGCATAATATAAAGAGCCCGTATCATTTTCAGATTCGTAATTCAAATATTCGTCTGAATCCAAAGTAAAAACGTTTTTAATTGCATTCTCAGCTCTCAGCTCTATTTTTTTATTAAAAACTATGTTCAGAATCAGCAGGCTCAAAAGCATGGCTGCCATAACGGCGGAACCTGTAAGTGTGGCAATTTTATAACGTGTCTTATTCATTACAATCCTCCAGTTTATAGCCATAGCCCCAGACAGCACTAATGCGAACTTTGCTGCCTGCGGTCTTCATTTTCTGCCTGACTCTTCTTACTGTCTCATCGACAACTCTGGTTTCTATCTCCGTAGAATCTATTCCCCATACTTTGTCGAGAATTTCATTCCGGGGGATTGCCGTTCCACCATGTTCCATAAGACATCCCAGAAGCGAAAATTCTGTCATAGTCAGACCAATATCATGCTCTTTCACAATGGCATTATGCTTCTCCCATGAAAAACACACATCACCAAAGGAAATATCTGCCTTTACCGGTATATTCATTTCAACTCTTCGGAACAACGCATTTACCCGGACAACAAGAAGTGACGGCGAAAATGGCTTAATCAGATAGTCATCCCCTCCATACATAAATCCCTTCATATGGTCAGACTCTGAATCCTTTGCCGTCAAAATAATAATAGGAACTGATGATATTGTCCTTAGCTTTTTACATATGGAAAGGCCGTCTGAACCCGGCATCATAATATCAAGAATAACAAGATCACAGGGCTTCTCCTGAAAAGCAGAAAAGAGTGCATCACCATTCTTGTATGCTGTTACCTCATATCCGGCATTGGATAAAAATTCTGTGAGTATTTCTCGTATATCCTGTTCATCATCTGCCAAATAGATTTTTTTTGCCATATCTTTAATCCCACATGAGGGGAGTCCCTCAGAAATTCTGTGAGATTCCCCATATTATATCTTTCAAAATCAGTATATCTGTATTTTAATTCCACCTGCTTTCGCTTCAAGAGCGATTGCCTGTGCCTCCAAAGCATCAATCTCATCTGAATACTTCGCATAGCGAGAAGCAAATTCCTCTTCAGAGAGGTTATCAGAGCCGTTATAAATATTGTCATAGATTGCATCAATTTTATTGTAAATACTGTTAAGCTGATTGATTTCATCTTCGCTCAAATTTCCATAGTATCCCTCATACCAACCCGCTTTCTTTTCAAGCGTTTCAATCTGTGCGTTCAGTGATGTAATCTCGTCATCATACTTTGCATAGCGGGCTTCGATCTCATCGTCTGAAAGATCATCGTCCGTCCACACTTCCGCATCAATTTCTTCGATTCTTTCATATGCTTTCTGAAGCTGTTCTGCTTCCTCTGCGGTGAGCTTGCCTGTATCGTACAGAGCATTATACCCATCCTCGGAATATTCATATTCCTCGTTGTCGATCCACCCGGCTTTTTTATCAAGCTCCTCAAGGCGATCCATGAGAGTATCGGTTTCATCCTGATACTGATCGTATCTGGCATAGATATCTTCATCAGAAAGACCATCTGCATCTTTCATTACCTCTTTGTCGATAGCGTCAAGTCGGTCATAAATGGAGTTAAACTCTTCAATCTCCTTCTGAGTGAGAGAACCATAATCTACATTTGTTTGTGTTACCTCTGATGTAGTCACTGTCTCCTCCTGTGTCTCCTTCTGGGCAGCCATGGCAGGAATACCTGCGGATGTAGTCATTGCTGCTGCAAGTGCTATTACCATTCCTCTTTTGAATAATCTGTTCATCATTTTAGTACCTCCTGATTTTTTATTTACCGGTTGTTCGGTATGGCTAAAGTATAGCTCAGGCAAATGTAAAAATATCCTTAGAACAGTCATGAAAATGTCAAGAAAGTGTAACAGCACAAGATTTCCTATAAACCATATTTACTCTCGCCTCTTAAGGGTTATAATCTTTTTTCAAATACCCACAATTTTTCTAAATCTGCAATTCCGATTTACCTTCACCTTATTTTACCATAGTGCTTTCTAAAGTGCTATTCTAATATATACAAAAGTGTAAAAGGGCAATCTTATCGACTGTCACTTACAATCACACACATACCAGGTTTTTCAATACAATCTCTTCTGCACTGGCTTTTATATTATTCATTAACCTAACCCACTTCATCTGATCCTGTACCTTTAATTCTTCAGTTACACCCTGTTTTTCTACCATCTGTTTCATAAGCATTTCCATCTGTTCTCTGACTTCCTGATCGATCTGATTCAGATGTTCATTCAATTTTTCGGTCAATAACATGTATTGATATCTTGCTGATCTGTGTTCTTTTAAGAACTGCTTTCGTAACATTCCATATTTTCCATATATCGGTTCTTCTTCTCTTAAAACCAGATCCGGCAAATAGTAATCTCCATGCAACGTATAGCTCATTCCATTTTTTTCATCATAAATTTGTTTTTTCATAGTCTAAATCTCCAATCCTTTGTATTTTGTTCTATTTTTCTTACGTTGTTGGTTTTCAATCTGACTCTTTTGAGTCGCCCATTCCAACTGTTTCAGAACGCTTCCCTTTGGCATTTGCTCCATTCGCCGTTTTTCTTCCAGTGTCCTTTGTTCTTTAATATCCTGCTGCACCACCTCCTCTACAGTTTCTGATCCCAAAATACGCACCACTCTGTCATATCTGTCCGAAATCTCTTGCAAACGTTGATTATCATTTAATAATTCCCCATTTTCTTTACGCACATCATCTAACTGCGTTTGGATATCATCACATTTCTCCGTAGATTTTTGATATTTGTTTTTCCAGCTTTCTATCGTTTTGTTAAGTTCTACAACCTTTCCAGCTAATGCAGCAATCTGATTCTTCATCTTGATAAACAATGGCTTGATTTTATTTTCTCTGTAAGGTACTGCACGTTCAAATGTTCCTGCCTCCGGTAAAAACGTCTTAATCATTCCATATTCTTTTATTTCTTTACTGGCATTATCCATAATCGGCTGCAGCACATCTCGACGCTCTTCCAGACTTTTTACTTCTTTTTCTGCGTCCTCTGCCCTTTGTTCTGCTTCTTGTTTCTCCCTGATTACCTGTTCCTTATCGTCTTTTAAAATCTGGATATCTGCTCTGAATTCCGCAATTTGTGCTGTCAGTTCTTCGTTTTCTGCAGTTAGATACTCTTTCTCCTGCTCCAGCTCCTGTACTTCCTTTTTTCGCTCTTTCTTCTTGAAGTTATAAACATCCAAATGTTCCTCATGAGTACCTTTCTGTTCCCATTCAATGCCATGCTGTTTTGCAATCTCTGCCAGGACCTTTTTTTCATGGTTCATCCACTGGTTCAACTCTGTATCATGCTTATTTCCACCTTGAAATCCAAGACTTTTTAATGCCTGTTTCAACGAAACTCTAGTGTCCATTCCTTTTCCTTTCCAATCAGTCACATAAGGAATAAAATCAATATGTAAATGTGGAGTAGACTCATCCTGATGTAGATAACACCCAAATACCCGTAGCGTTGGATTCCGTTTCTGGAAGTCCTTTACATATTCATCCAGCACTTTTACAGCCAGATCTCCTTCTACTGTTCCGACAGCCATATCTTCTCGATTTCCAATTTGAAAAATCACTTCGTGGAACAACTTCTCTTGTTTTCCCTGCCGAATTTTTTCATAGTAATTTGTAATCTGCCGATCTTTTCTTTTTCCGATGTTGTATCTCCCCACAGCATCATCAAATAACTCTTTATAGACTTCCTTCAGATTTTCATTCTGGTAACAAATATTTAATTGTACTCTGTCCGGTTCTACATTCTCTGCGAAAAACTCTCTCCTGTTATGGGCCAAAGAACCTTTCCCTATCATACCGCTAATTGTTCGTTTTATCATAATGTTTCTCACCTCTTTTCTGAGCAAGTGCCAGATAGCACATAATTTTTATTTACGCCAGTCATGGCGATATTAAGAAATTTTCGCCGGATACGGCGGTTTTGTTACTTTTGTCAAAAGTAACGCAAAAGCACTTTCGACAGCCGTACCGTCCATCAAAAGTACCCTTGCGCCCTGCCGGGGGCTATCCAATCAAATTATTCCGGTATTCTTGCCTGTACATATTCCAGATCTCCGCAATATGATGTTCCCACCAGATACCATTCTCTTGCCGGATTCATCTCCATTCTTGTCCGTACCCACTTATCATCAACCAGCACCTCAAGACCTTCTCCACAGTGAAATCCCGTATCAATCCATAAGTCTGATGCCAACAATCCATATCTGTCATTACTGCTGTTATATCCTAATCTTCCCTGTTTCATTGTATCTTTCTCCCTTCTTCACAACTATCAAATTTACAGTAATCTCACATTCCAGCCATAGTTTTCCGTCTGCACCTTACCAACTTTCTCCTTGTTTACTTCTCACAGGTGCGTGACACGCTCCTGTAAAAAGATAGTCAATAAGAACTGTTACCATCGAAAGCTCTCTTGCATTCCTTTTCTGTCCAGATACTCCTGCCGGAACTTTTCCCGTTCTTCTTCTGTTGGTGCAGTTTTGGATTTACTGTATACCTCACGATTTACCATTGCATCCAGCTTTTTCTCCAAACCTTTTCTTATATCATCTGCTTCCTGTTCCTGATCCAGTAAATGATATTTTATAATCTTTCCAAATAACTCCTCTGGAATCATAACGTTTTTCAAGTTCTCACCTTCTTACAATTTATGTAAGGACGCAACACTGCAATGTCTTTACAGATTGCAACCTTGCATTTTAATTCCGCATTTTCTATATACTCTGCAATGTTGCACCCTTAATTTATTCCGGCTTAACTTTATCTAAATCCCAATACCATGAATTACCGATTCGTCTTGCCTTAATTCCAAGTTCCTTTTTTGCATTTTCCAGTGTTCTTTTAGAAATATTCAATTCTTCTGCCATATCAAAAATTTCGCTGCTTTGTACGGAATTTGATGTTTCTGCCAGTTCTCTTAACATCTTCTTAGCTTGTTCCAATTTGTTTATCTTGGGTGCAATTCCTCCAAGCACTTCATCTGCTGTGATTTCATAGTCACCTACCCACTCAAATCCTGTTTCTGTCAGGCGAAATGCTTTGGAATGTCCAAATGCAGCCAGATTATTTTTAATCTGAACCACTGCTCTTAAGTCCGGTTCTCCCTCTATTCTTCCTACCAGTAATACGCTTCTGGCTACTGCAAAAAAGTCAATCGAACCCATTCCTCTATATGCAGCTTTGTTTCCACCAGCTTTATTCATGTGTCCGATTAATAAAATTGCACATTTATACTTTTCTGCCAGCAAGCTCAATCTTTTCGTCATATCCCTTGCTTCATTTGCCCGGTTCATATCCATTGTTCCTCCAAGGTATGCCTGAATCGGATCTAAAATAAGCACTCTCGCACCAGTCTGTTTGATAGCAGTTTCCAGTCTTTCATCAATCATGGAAAGTGATTTTTCTGTTTCATCTATAACCATGATTCTTTCACAGACCGCTTCTGCCAGCTCCAGTCTAGGTTTTACTGTATCTGCCAGTCCATCTTCCGCTGTCTGATAAATAATATTTACTGGTTCTGTTACTTTCATATCATTATCCAGTCCTTCCCCTTTAGACAATCTCGCTGCAATATTTAATACCAACGTAGTTTTTCCATCGCCGGGATCTCCCTGAATAATCGTTAATTTTCCATAAGGGATAAATGGATACCAGAGCCAGTCCACTGTCTGGGACTGAACATCTGACATCTTTATCATTTTCAATTCTGTTTTGTTCTCATTTCTCTGTTCCATAAATTCCTCCATTTTCCAAACTATTCTCGCCAATTATCTGTTGTTCTCTGGAAGAATCCCTGCTATAATCAACTTGTCTAGGGTTGACATTTGTGGATTCGTCCCCATTTGTCACATTGCTCCGGTTGTTCGTACTTCCGGAGCTTTTTATATTTTCATCATCCAGCATATCTGCCACCACTTTCTGCTGATCTGGATATAAGTGCCCATAAGTATTCAATGTAATGCGAATGTCCGTATGTCCAAACCTTTCTTTAATCATCAATGGTTGCACTCCCTTATTAATCAGAAATGCCGCATGACTGTGACGAATGTCGTGTACTCTTATCTTTTTTACTCCTGTCTTTTGAACCACCTGTTTTAACTTATGCTGTACCGCTTCATGAACCATTGGAAAAATCCTCTCATCTTCGGGCAATTCATACAATCTGCCAATATAGTCCCGAATCTCTTTTTTCAGAAATTCCGGTATAGATATTGTACGGTTCGATTCTTCTGTTTTCGGAGACGTAATCACATCCTCTCCATGCATACGGTAGTAAGTCTTATTGATCTGAAGAAGATTTCTTTCAAAATCAATGTCAGCAGGTGTAATGCTGAGTGCTTCGCCTTCTCTCGCTCCTGTCCAGAATAATAATTCAAACAGCACATAATATTTGCTTCCCGGTTCTATTCCGGTCATAAACTGTCGATATTCTTCAATTGTCCAAAACTTCATTTTCTTTTTCGAAGTCTTTCCCATGCGTTTTACCTTGTCACAGGGATTATCTGCCAGATTGTAGATATTCTTCGCATGATTGAACAATGCCGTCATCTGATTCTGTATTGTTTTCAGATAATCATCTGAATATCCTTTTTCAATAATCGTATTCTGCCACTGGATAATCTCTGCTGGTGTGATACTATTCATTGGTCTGTCCTTAAAATAGGGTAACAGTTGAGCATTCATCGTATCTCTTTTGTTCTTGATACTCCTGTCCTTCAATGACTGGGACTTATCCCGGAAATAGACTTCTACAAACTCTCCCATTGTCATATCCATGTCTGCTTTCGCTGTTCTTTTATACTCCGCTTCAAAATTTAATGCTTCTTTCTTAGTGCGGAATCCTCTTTTTACTTTTCGCTTTTTGGCTCCTGTCCAGTCCTCATAATAAAATGAGACATACCAGGTTCCTCTTTCTTCATCTTTGTATGCTGCCATACTTTCTCACCCCCTTTACATTGCAATCTGGGAATATCCATAAAATTTCTTTTCCCAGAATGCTCTCGGTATCTTGCCCGCAACGGTCACATATCCCTGATCTGCAAGCTCTTTGTTCAGTTTGCGAAGCAGCTTGTAAGCATATCCAAGTGAAATCCCCATGCTCTCTGCAACTTCTTCCGCTGTAATCATATAGTTCTGTCTCTGCATATCATTTCCTCCTTGTCTATAATTATCATTTTCACTGATACTATATCATTTCAAATAATCATTGTCAATAATTTTTATCTGTATGAATGATATTTTTCTATATTGTTGATTTTTATCATTTGTGATATACTGTTCTTAGCTTTTAAGGAGGTGGCTAATATGCAGGAATCATCTATTTCAGAAAAAATAAAAGAGCTACGAACTGATCTGAAGATGAATCAGAAAAACTTTTCCGCAGCTATCGGTATACGTCAATCAACTTTATCCAGTTATGAAAATGGTGTGGTTACTCCCTCCAATGATGTGTTATTGACTATTGCTCAGAAATTTCATGTCTCTTTGGACTGGTTATTTGGATTATCTGAAAATAAAGTACAGATTTCTACTCTCAGCGATATTATTTGGGTTTTACTGCAGATGAATGAATCCAATGAACTCCGGTATGAACTGGATATAAATAATAAACTTCCCGGTGATATAGAAACAGAAACACAGAAATGGTATGCCGGACTTCGCTTTTATGGAAATGATCCGGAACACTCTTTAAATGCAGATATGTGCAATTTTCTTGCCGATCTGCAGGAGAACAGAGAAAGCCTGGAATCTTATTTCACAGGTAAAGATATGTTTGATATGTGGAAGAAACAGACGTTGGAATACTACACTTCCAAACCTGTCACTCATAAAGAAATTGAAGAACTGGATTTTGAAACACGAATCCGTAAACGAGATGAACTTTTAGCACAGAAATTTTCCAATAACGAACAGAAATAGTATCATAACAGTATCACAGGCAGATATGCGAAGGTTTTCATTTTCTTCCCATACCTGCCTGTTTTTAATTTATTCGCTATTCTTTACAGCCTTATTTTAAACTTTTTACACAACAGAAAAACCCCGGAAACCTTGCGGTTCCGGGGTATCTTACGTTTGGACACAATGTACCTTGCGGTACTCAATATATATTAATCAGTGATTACTCGATGATTGTAGCAACACGTCCTGATCCTACAGTACGTCCACCTTCACGGTATCAGACCTGTGTATTACGGTGTGCAAATGGTGATTTTTCGTGCGATTCGTGAGGAAAAATCCAGATTTTCCGCTGTGTCCGTGTGGTTTGTTTGGATTTTGTTATCATGGTGTTATCACACCATGCTATTCGTAAGACCAAATATTTGCTATCTCATAATTTTTTATTTTTCTGGCCTTTTCAACACATTGTTTTAATTCGTCTGTTTCTCCTGTTCCAGTTGTCTTAACACTTTTATAATACTGATGTAATGCCTCCACACAATTATATAAGCCATCCAAATAATACCGTTCACCTTGACTTGCTAAATCTTCATATATGTCTATACACTTACTGATAGATACTGTAATATATCTCTGAGTTTCTTCCTTAACAAAAAAAGGTTGCTTGAGCAATGGTGTCAAATGAATCCATAATGTTTTCGAATACTCTATGTCTAAATATTTTATTGAACTGAAAAATTTTTCAAACGATACATTTTGATTGCAATTTTCTTTTAAAAATACCAAGCATTGTATTCCTGTAAATACACTTGAATAAAGCTTTTTATTTTTCGTTAATATAATATTTTCAAACATATCAACACATTCTTCAAGTTTATTTTTCTCGGTCATTTCTAGTATATCGATTGCAATGGTACTAATTCGACAATCCAATAATGCTGTCTTAATTTTTTCAATCAGTGGATACACATCTGTAATCAATTGATTTTGTATAGCTTCACAATAGATAAGTGCAACAAGTTCCTCAATTACTAAAAATTTATTTTCACATTTATCTTTTTCTCCCATAAAATTATCTTTTAATAAGCTTTTTTCATGGATTATGAAATCATATGAGCGAGTCAAAATAGTGTTTGCAAGTTCTTTATTTAAAATTACCTTAATACATTTTCTCAGGGAAATTTTCGATGTCGAATAAAAAAAGCTAAAATAATCCCGGACACTTCCATATGAATTATTTCCTACACACCCTGTTGGTGTTACACTTTTCACATATTCTGTATTCATCAAATA
>OHBM01002872.1_pt1 | contig 11083 bp, 10 predicted proteins | sample 1577251 | NCBI WGS metagenome assembly OHBM01 (sample SAMEA3541557, study PRJEB24748) | human gut metagenome | biome: human gut; feature: human-associated habitat; material: faeces | place: China | collected 2012
TTTTAAATCCACCGCATCGACCGAGGAAAGTCCCGTCAGCAGAAAAGCGAGAATCGTCACGCCGAGGAATACCGGAATCAGGCGAAGCAGTCGTTTTAACAGATATTTTTTCACAAATACTCCTTTACTGCTTCACGGCACAAATCGAAAACATCGGTGCCGGGTTATAGAACTCGTCTTTTTCCAGATAAATGCGTTTTCCAAGGCTCGTATCAATGCGGATTTCTCCCGCTGTGTTTTCGCACAGCACCGCCACATCGTACGCCGGCCGGTTTTTGCGGCTGATCGGGAGCTGTGATTTGATCCGTTCGCACTCTTCGAGCATCTCGTTTCCAACCTTGAAATGGGCATGCGCCTCCGGAAGTCCCTTTGTATCTGCAACGTCTTCTTTTCCGTAATTGGCATCGAAGTTCAGCAGCACACCGCCCGTTTTCAGCACACGCATCCACTCGCCGTAAGCATGCTCCGCATTCGGCAGCGTCCACGTCAGGTTTCGGGAAATGACAACATCGAACGTTTCATCCGCAAACATCGGATTTTCCGCGTCCATGACCTGGAAGCAGCAGTCGGCATTCTCTTCTTCGGCAAGCTGGATTGCATTCTCAATCATCTCCGGTGCGTCCTTGAGCGTGGCGGTGCCGGAGGTGACGGGCACGACCGTCGCGCCGAGAAGGCGCATGCGGTAGACATTCAGCGCTTGGCGGATGGTGTCCTCCTTGCCCATGAAAACGACGCACTCCATGCCCATCAGCGCCGCAGCGGTGGCGGTCGCCACGCCGTGCTGGCCCGCGCCGGTCTCGGCGATCAGGCGCGTTTTGCCCATCTTTTTCGCGAGCAGCGCCTGACCGAGCACGTTGTTGATCTTGTGCGCGCCGGTGTGGTTCAGGTCCTCGCGCTTTAAGTAGATCTTCGCGCCGCCGAGGTCCTTTGTCATCTTCTCCGCGTAGTAAAGACGCGAGGGACGGCCTGCGTAGTCGTTCAAAAGCTGCGTCAGTTCGTTCTGAAAGTCAGGGTTGGCCTTGTAGTAGTTGTAGGCCTCTTCAAGCTCGATGATGGCGTTCATCAGCGTTTCGGGGACGTACTGTCCGCCGTGCACGCCAAAGCGCCCGTTCGGATTCGACATGCCTTAGCCCTCCTTGCGCGCGGCGGCAACGAACGCCGCCATTTTGCTTTCGTCCTTGACGCCGTCCGTCTCGATGCCGGAGCTCACGTCCACGCCGTAGGGGTGCGGCGCGGCGATGGCGTCCGCGACGTTGTCGGGGTCGAGCCCGCCGGCGAGGAAATAGGGCCGCTGCATGCTCTGGACGAGGCTCCAGTCGAATGTCTTGCCCGTGCCCGCGCCGGAGTCGAGCAGCACGAGGTCGGCGGCGCAGTTTTCGATGGCGGGGAGTGCGGCTTCGCTTTTCACCTTGAACGCGCGGAAGATGGGCTTGCCCGTCAGCGCGCGCAGGCGCGCGATGTAGTCGTCATCCTCGCTGCCGTGGAGCTGCGCGACATCGATGACGCCGCGGTCTAAGAGCTCTGCCACGGCCTCGACCGGTTCGTTGACGAACACCCCAGCGGCCAGAATGCCGGGGGCAAGCAGCGATTTGAGTGCTGCTGCCTGCTCGGGGGACACATAGCGCTTGCTCTTTTTGGCAAAGACGAAGCCGACGAGGTCGGGCTTCAGCTTGTTGACGGCGGCAATGTCGCTCTCGCGCGACAGGCCGCAGAGTTTCACCTTGGTCATAAGTTACCTCTCAATTCCGCGAGCCGTCTGGCCTTGTCAGGGGCCCGCATCAGTGTTTCGCCGATCAGCACCGCGTCGGCACCGATCGAGAGGAGCGCGGCGACGTCCTGCGTGCTCTGCACGCCGGACTCGGCCACGTAGACCGCCTCCGGCGGGATGCGGTCGCGCAGCCGCGCGATGTTGGAAAAGTCGACGGAAAAATCCTTCAGATTGCGGTTGTTGATGCCGATGATCTTCGCGCCCGCCGCGACGGCGGAACGAATCTCGTCCGCGTCGTGCGTCTCCACGAGCGCGGAGAGACCGAGTTCGTCGCAGACGGCGAGATATTGCGCGAGCGTCTTCGTGTCCAGCAGCGCGCAGATCAGCAGCACGCAGTCCGCGCCCATCAGGCGGGACTGATAGAGCTGGTAGTCGCTGACGGTGAAGTCCTTGCGCAGCATCGGCGTTGAGACGGCGGCGCGAATTTCGCGGAAGATGTCGTCCGAGCCCAAAAACCACTTGGGTTCTGTCAGGCACGAGATGCAGTCCGCACCGGCGGCCTCGTAATCGCGCGCGATGTCGAGATAGGGAAAGTCCCGCGCGATGACGCCCTTGGAGGGCGATGCCTTTTTCACCTCGCAGATGAAGGACAGATCATCTTTTTTGAGCGCGTCGTAAAAGCGCGCGCCGTTCGCGCGGCCCTTTTCGCGGCACATCGCCTGTAAGATATCAAGGCTCATGTTCTCGCTGTCTGCCAGCACGCGCTCGCGGGCGTGGGCGGCCAGCTCGTCGAGGATGCTCATGCGTTCGCCTCCGCGCGGTTGCTGACGGCGATGAAGCGCTCGAGCGTTTCAAGCGCCTTGCCGGAGTCGATGAGCTCGGCGGCGAGGGCGATGCCGTCCTTCATGCTCTCTGCCTTGCCGCCGATGTAGAGCGCCGCGCCCGCGTTCATCAGCACCGCGTTGCGCTTGTGGCCCTTTTCGCCCGACAGGATGGCGCGGGTGATGGCAGCATTTTCCTCCGGTGCGCCGCCCTTGAGGTCGTCTTTCGTGCAGCGGTCAAAGCCGAAGTCCTCGGGTGTGATGACATAGCTCTTGTACCAGCCGTCACGAATTTCGCATACGCTCGTCGGCGCGCTGAGGGAAATTTCGTCGAGCTTGTCCTGTCCGTAGACGACCATGCCGCGCTTGACGCCAAGGCTCACGAGCACGCGCGCGAGCGGCTCGACAAGGTACTCGTCGTACACGCCGAGCAGCTGCATCTTCGGCGAGCCGGGGTTTGTCAGCGGCCCCAAGATGTTGAACACCGTGCGGAAGCCCAGCTCCTTGCGGATGGCACCGACGTATTTCATCGAGCTGTGGTACTTCTGCGCAAAGAAGAAGCACATGCCGACCTCTTTTAAGAGCTCTACGCACTGCTCGGGGCTCTGCTGGATGTTGACGCCGAGCGCTTCGAGGCAGTCTGCCATGCCGCACTGGGACGAGGCGGCGCGATTGCCGTGCTTGGCAACCTTCATGCCGCCCGCCGCCGCGACAAGGGCGGAGGTGGTGGAAATATTGAAGCTGTGGGCGTTGTCGCCGCCGGTGCCGACGATCTCGAAGATGTTCATGCCGGTGTCTACCTTTGTGGCGTGGTCGCGCATGGCGGCGGCGCAGCCTGCGATCTCATCGGTCGTCTCGGCGCGGGCGCTCTTGGTCGAGAGGGCCGCGAGGAACGCTGCGTTCTGGGTGGGGGTGGTCTCGCCGCTCATGATCTCGTTCATCACGGCGTAGGCTTCGTCATAACTGAGATCGCCCTTGTTGACGATCTTCACGATGGCTTCTTTGATCATGGTTTCAATTCTCCTTCAAAAAGTTTTCCAGCATGGTTTTGCCGTTCGGCGTCATAATGGATTCGGGATGAAACTGCACCCCGTAGATGGGATAGTCTGTGTGCTGCACGGCCATGATCTCGCCGTCGTCTGTGACGGCGGTGACTTTCAGGCAGTCCGGCATGGTGGCGGCGTCGGCCGCGAGGGAATGGTAGCGCGCGACGGGCGCGGTCTTGGGGCAGTTTTGGAAGAGCCGTGAACTTGTGTCGAAGTGGACGAGCGACTGCTTACCGTGCATTAGCTCTTTAGCATAGGTCACGGTCGCACCGAAGGCGGCACAGATGGCCTGATGCCCGAGGCATACGCCGAGCGTCGGGATGCGGGGCGAGAGCGTCTTCACAACGTCGATGAGAACGCCTGCGTCTTCGGGCCGCCCGGGGCCGGGGGAGAGGATGATGCGCGCGGGATGCAGCGCGTCGATCTCTTCAATGCGCAACTCATCGTTGCAGATGACGCGGATGTCTGGATCGATCGCGCCAACGAGCTGGTAGAGGTTATAGGAAAAGCTATCGTAATTGTCGATCAAAAGGATCATAGGTCTTCCTCCTGCGCAAGCGTCAAGGCGCTGACCACGGCCTTCGCCTTGTTGATGCATTCCTGATACTCTGTTTCGGGGACGGAATCTGCCACAATGCCCGCGCCGCTGCGGACGAACACGCGCCCGTTTTTCTTGTAGGCGATGCGGATGGCGATGCAGGTGTCCATGTTGCCGGTGAAGTCGATGTAGCCGATGGCCCCGCCGTAAATGCCGCGCTTGTTGTTCTCAAGCTCGCCGATGAGCTGGCAGGCGCGGATCTTCGGCGCGCCGGAGAGCGTTCCAGCGGGGAGCACGGCCTCAATGGCGTCAAGCGCGTCGCGGTCATCGCGAATCTCGCCGCGCACGGTGGAGCCGATGTGCATCACGTGGGAGCAGCGCTCGATGGAGTGCAGCTTTTCGACCTGCACCGTGCCGAATTTGCTGACCTTGCCGAGGTCGTTGCGCCCGAGGTCGACGAGCATGTTGTGCTCGGCAAGCTCCTTTTCGTCGTGCAGCAGGCTCTCTTCAAGCGCCTTGTCCTCCTCGCCCATTTTGCCGCGCGGACGGGTCCCCGCGAGGGGAAAGGTGTGCAGCACGCCGTCTTTGAGCTTGACGAGCGTTTCGGGCGACGCGCCCGCGACCTCAACGTCGGTGCCGGAAAAGTAGAACATGTACGGCGAGGGATTGATGGTGCGCAGCACGCGGTAGGTGTCAAGCAGGCTCCCCTCGAACGGTGCGCTCAGGCGGTTCGAGAGTACGATCTGAAAGATATCGCCCTCGCGGATGTGGTGCTTGGCGGTTTCGACCATCGCGCAGAACTGCTCTTTGGAGAAGAGCGGCGTGACTTCGCCGAGGAGCCGCCCCGGCGCTTCCTGCTTCTTTTCGCCGGTTTTGAGGAGCGAGACGAGCTGCTCAAGCTCAAGCTTTGCCTTGTTGTAGCCGACCTCGACGTCGCTGAGCGCCATGTTGACGATGAGCACGATCTTCTGCCGCACATGATCGAAGGCGATGACCTTGTCAAAGAGCATCAAATCGACATCCTTGAAGCTGTCCTCGTCCTGCTCGCCGCAGCGGACGCTCGGCTCGCTGTATTTGAGATAATCGTAAGAAAAATACCCCACGAGCCCGCCGGTGAAGGAGGGGAGGTAGTCGAAGCGGGGGCTTCTGTAGCTTGATAGCAGCTCACGCAGGTATTGGGACGGATCGTCCGTGCGGACGGTGAGGCCGCCAGCCTTCATTTTGCCGTCAATGCACGTGATCTCGAGCTTTGGGTCGAAGCCCAAAAACGTGTAGCGGCCCCAGCGGTCGTCCGCCTGCTCGGATTCGAGCATGTAACAGTGGGTGGACACGTTCTTGAGGATGCGCATCGCTTCGATGGGGGTGATGAAGTCGGAAAGAATTTCGCAGCTCAGCGGGAGCACGTCGTACTGCTGCGTCGCGGCGATGTCTTTGACGGTTTCGAGCGGTGGTAGGATATGCATGAGTGACCTCCTGAAAAAGAAAAGCTCCTTTGGCGTTCTGCCAAAGGAGCTTATTGCGCAAACAAAAGCGCCCCCGACAGAACGGTACAGTCTGTCAAGGACGAATGCGATACGAGAGAAACGAACGATCCGCGGTGCCACCTTGAATTCACGGTTACCCGTGCGCTTGGCGGAGATACCATCATATCTCCCGGCAACTGACGTATGCCAACACGTTGCAGGATACTCTGCGCATAAAACGCATTTCGCTGCACCCTCAGCGGTCCATTTGACAATGTGTATCTTGCCTGATTTTCAGCATCGCAGGCTCTCTGTGAAGGCATCACTGCCGTTATCTCCGCTTCAACGGTTTGCGGTATTAACTTGAGCGGAAATATAGCACACCCCATCGGCAATGTCAATAGGGTGTGCATGATTTTTTGTAAAAGTTTGGTTCTTTATTCCGCGGCGCGGCGAAGGATGTCGGCGACAAGCGCCTTGTCGAGCTGCGGGAAGGGGATGACCGGTTCGGGATGCTCGGGATGCTCCATGAGCAGTTTTTCCGCCCAGGACATGTTGTACCAGCGGCCGAACTTGTAGCCGCTGCGCGTGAACACGCCGATGCGGCGGAAGCCCATGTGCTCATGGAAGCGGATGCTGTTGTCCGTTAAATATTCGTCGTCCGCCCCCTGCGGCTCGCCGATGCAGGCATAGAGATTGTAGATGTTCTGAGCGAGCGACAGCTCCTCAATCGCGCGGTAGAAGCGCTTGCCGAGACCGTGCTTGCGCGCGTCGGGGGCGAGATAGATCGTCGACTCTGCACAGTGGTCGTAGGCCTTACGCGCGATGAACGTGTGCGTATAGGCGTAGCCGAGGAGCTGGCCATTTTCATCCTCCGCGACGAGATAAGGGTATTTGCGCGAGATATCCGCGATGCGGCGGCGGAATTCGTCGAGCGACGGTACGTCGTATTCAAACGAGATGGCCGTCTTTTCGACGTACGGCGCATAGATGCTCAGAAGCGCGGGAGCGTCGTCAAGCGTGGCGAGGCGGAAGCGGAACGCAGGAGAAGACATAGAGTCACCTTTCAAATCCGTGCACCCAGTCAGAGCGCAGGTAATAAATGAGATAGATGGTGGAGCTGATCGCCCAGGTGAGGGGATACGCCCAGTAGATGTAGCCGATCTCGCCGATGAAGTGGACGACGAGCATGATGTAGATGATGCGGATGACGCACCAGACGGAGAGCATGATCATCATCGGCACGACCGCGCGGCCCGCGCCGCGGCAGACCGCCGCGATAGAGTGCGAAAACGCCAGCAGGCAGTAGAACAGTGCCACCGTGCGCGCCTGTTGCACGCCGAGGGCGACAACGCCGGGGGTGCTGTCGAAAAGGGAAATGAGCTGACTTGCCCAGATGTAATAGCACAGGCCGATGAGCTCGGCCATCACGACTGCGATGATGATACAGAACCGCGCGCCGCGCTTGGCGCGGTCATACTGCTTGGCGCCGAGGTTCTGACCAACGAACGTGGTGCAGGCCATCGTGAAGCTCGTGATGGGCAGAAAGGCGAAGCCTTCGATCTTGCAGTGCGCGCCGTAGGCCGCCATCGCGAGCATGCCGAACGAGTTGATCTGCGACTGGACGATGACATTGGCAAGGCCAATGACGCAGTTCTGGATGCCGGAGGGGAGACCGTATCGCACGATCTCGCCGAGCATGCCGGTGTGGAAGCGGATGTTGCGCGGCGTGACGGTGTAGACCTCGCCCTTTTTGAGCAGGTGGATGAGGCAGAGCACGCAGCTCGTCCCCTGGGAGAGGACAGTCGCCACCGCGGCGGACCAGACGCCCCAGCGGAACGCGCCGATGAACAGCAGGTCGAGCGCGATGTTGACGAGCGACGAAATGATCAGATAGTGCAGGGGCCTCCGGCTGTCGCCGAGGGCGTTAAGAATGCTCGTGCACATGTTGTAGAGCACCGTTGCCAGCACGCCGAGGAAGTAGTAGCGGAAGTATTCGACCGCCTGCGGCATGACCTGCGCGTCGGTGTTCATCCAGACCAAAAACGTCGGCGTGAGGAATACGCCGATGAGCGTCAGCAGTGTGCCCGACACGATACCGAACGCCAGGTTCGTGTGGACGGCGCGCGAGACGTTTTCATAGTCGCCCGCGCCGAAGTACTTTGAGATCGCGACGCCCGCGCCCATGGCCGTGCCGATAAAGAGGCTCGTGCTTTCACTTACCGCCGGATTCTCTTTCCATATTGGCAAAGTCGGCTGGAAACGGGCCATAGACCCAAGTCCCTACGTTCGTCGCGACCAGTGGCTCGTTGATTATGTCAATGTCCTGTCGGAACAGAACAGCCGTTATGCGGGACAGCATGACAAGGACCGCCGGACGCTGGCCGAGTTGAAGAAGATTCTGGAAATCGAAGGGTTGCTTGACACGTATTGTCATCTTTTTGACGATGACGATACCATCGGGCGCAATGGTTATCCGAGGAACAATTATAGCGGACTGAACTCTCTGCGGGCAAGGTTGAAGAACAGGCATTGGAACGGGAAATCGCCCTTGGAAAAACAAGCCCTGAACGGGAATGGCCGGGCAGACAGCCTGCAGCATAGGCAGGACAGCGTGTCTGGCCTCGGAACAGGACAGTTCGAGAATCTTCCTGACAGCACCTTGGCAGACTATGCCGTGCGGATGCAGTCCGGACGGGAATGTATCGGTGCTCCCATCTTCTTTTTCTTTGAACTCGGCACGTCGCACCTGACAGACACCTCCCAGTTGGTCAATCTCGACGAACTGGCACGGGTGGCAAAGAAATACGGTCTGAAGGTCAAAGTCACGGGAGCAGCCGATAGTGCGACTGGAACAATCGGTATCAACAATGCCTTGAGTGTTTCGAGGGCCGACTATATCGCCTCGGAACTGAACAAACGGGGATTACCGTCAGACAGGTTGACCAAGACCGGCGAAGGCGGTATTTCCGATTATGTCCCCACGGAAGCCAACCGGCATACAAAGGTGGAACTCTTCTTCTTCGAAACGGGAAAGAGAGGAAAATAACCCCTTTCTGAAACGATAGAAAACAAAGAGTGACGATTTCATGGTCGTCATTCTTTGTTTTTTTTGTTGTTGATTCCCGAAACAGCATCAGGAATGCTTTTTGCGGCAAATGCGTTTAATCCATAAATAATAACCCGTCAGCGGCAGGCTGGCTCCCAATAAGGCTGCGAGAAACCATAGAATGCGGGTAAGCATTCCTCCCCAGCTTCCCACATGTACCGAATAAATCCAGCCGCGTATTTTACTGGAGTTATCCATTTCTGCGTAACGGGAAACGCCGGTAATCTTTCCGGTACGGGAGTCGAAGGTATAGCGGTCCGCTCCCCGTGTGTTGCCGAAAAAGTTGGAAGACACACTGGCTGAGCCGTCGGACACGCTGATTTGCTTGCAGCCGGGATTTTCTTTAGCCAGTTCTTCGTACACTTGCTGCCAATAGACAAAAGAGAGGGTATTGCCGTGCAGGGCATCGCCTTTCCTGTCATACTCTTTACCTTCTTTCCGTCCGTTTCCTTTCTTACTTTTCTCTATATTCATATTCACGGCTGCGTGTCCGTGTTCCATGCGGGAGGGCGTATCAACTCCGAAAACTGTGTAAAAGGCCGTGCGATACCAGCCGAAAGACCAGGTAAGCCCGGTCAATGCCATGACCAGTATAAGCAAAAGCGCATACATGCCGCCGGCCACATGCAAGCCGTACCAGAAGCGGGCCATCCCTTTTCGTGCAGTTATCTTCAGGCTGTTTTTCAACGCTTTCCATGTACACGGCCACCAGATGACAATACCGGATATCAGGACAAAAACGAACATCAGGGTGCTGACGCCTACAATCATCTTACCCCAGAATATGCCGTCTCCTGCGGGACGGCTGTCCAACAGCCACCTGTGCAGGAAAAACATGGTACTGAAAAACGGGGAACGCTGGTATTTGCCCTTTATCTCGCCCGTATATTGGTCTATATAGACGGAAGCCCGTTTGGGCTTGGAAAGGTTCACCTGATAGGATTTTTCCGGGTCTGAAAAGACTGTAATCCCTGTTATGCTCACATCTTCGGGCAATTTCCCGGCCACCTTCGAGGCCAGTTTATCCATCGGTAGAGGTTTGCCGTCCGTTTTTTCCACGTAGTAAAGACTTCGGTGTGTCAGTTGCATGATTTCGCCCTCAAATACAAGCATGGCACCCGAAAAGCAGATTAACGTAATAATCAGCCCGAAAGGAACGGACAACCAGAGATGTATGTTTCTAAATACTTTTCTCATCGTTTCTTTATTGATTAAAGGCTGCACCAACATAACGATGATGCAGCCTTGTCATTACCTAATACTGTATTCTGTAATAGGCGGAAATGAAAAATTTTCTCTTATTTCAGAATGGTGATTGCCTTGAGCAGTTCCGTATTCTTGAAAGTCATTCCCGGAGTTGCAACACCGTCTGCCCCGATGACATAGATAGTAGGAGTTACTGTAGCGGAAGCTGCTTTTCCACTCGGTTTTCCGCCACCGCTACCACCACCGTGCATACTGCTGGCACCACTGACCGGAACATAAATCTTACCGTCAGCATTGTCGGGGAAACCGATACTGATGCTATTAACATCTTCAGGGAAGCCGGTCACCCATTTGAAAGACAGGCTCTTCATGTTCACAACGGCCATCTTGCCGGAGGTGCTCATGTTTTCCACCGCTCCTGTTTCAGGGAAACATTCGAGCAGGAAATCATCACCGCCGATGTGGTACACTTTACGGAAGCGGTAACCGCCGGACTTTTCGCCGATGTTAAAGTGATAGCTCTTATCGAACTCCTTGCTTCCCTTGGCGATTTTCAGAGCGCCTACAAGGTTGTCGTTAGACGATTGTCCGGAAAATACATAAATGTTACCTTCATCATCAGTAGCAGCCTGAGCATAACGAACGCTTCGCTGTGCTCCATAAGAAGCTCCGATACGTTCGTCATAAATGACAGAAGACACATTGAGGTCATAATCGGCAAATGCAACTGCAGCCTTGTCACTATTTGAGTAATACAATGTCATAGCCACTTCGTTGTTGCCACGGTCAATGATTTCAGTGATAGCCGGCATTACGCCATCAATAGCGTATTTATCCGTAAAATCCGCAATATAGCGATTATCTCCGGCGGTGTTGTCGTCTGATCTTGACACCCGCATCACATACGGGTTGCTGATTTGTGCAGCGTATGAATAGTTTCCAAAAGTACCGGTGTTACCGAAGTTTTCTACGGTAACGGCACTACCGATTTCAACCATCTTGTCGCCGTCTAACTTATAACTTCTCAAACCGGCTCCTCCTAATGTGATGGCTCCACGTCCGTAGATATATCCCGTAAAGGTTTTCGAATCGGAGTTCCATGAAACCTGTGTGAAAGCATCCGGGGCTGTCACGACATTCTCTCCACCCACAATCTGTACATCGCTTGTAGTTTGCGTCAAGTCAGTGAATA
>OHBM01002873.1_pt1 | contig 11082 bp, 8 predicted proteins | sample 1577251 | NCBI WGS metagenome assembly OHBM01 (sample SAMEA3541557, study PRJEB24748) | human gut metagenome | biome: human gut; feature: human-associated habitat; material: faeces | place: China | collected 2012
TAATGTTTCTTCTTGGTATAGGTGAGATAATAGAGGACTGGACACACAAGAAGTCAGTTGACGACCTGGCAAGAACAATGTCACTTAATGTTAATAAGGTCTGGTTAAAGACGTCTGATGCAGAAGTACAGGTATCTGTAAAGGATGTTAAGGACGGTGACAATGTCATAATCAGAATGGGTAATGTAATACCATTCGATGGAACAGTCATCAGTGGTGAGGCAATGGTTAACCAGGCTTCGCTCACAGGAGAATCAGAGCCAGTAAGAAGAGGTGAAGGAACCAGTGTATTTGCCGGAACTGTTGTTGAGGAAGGCGAGATAGTATTTAAAGTCAAATGTGCTGGAGGTTCAAGCAAATATGACAAGATTGTCAGGATGATTGAAGAATCTGAGAAATTAAAGTCAGGTCTTGAATCAAAAGCTGAGCATCTTGCAGATAAGCTTGTGCCATATTCCCTTGGTGGAACTGCACTTACATATCTGCTTACACGCAATACTACCAAGGCATTATCAATCCTTATGGTTGACTTCTCATGTGCCTTGAAGCTTGCAATGCCTATTACGGTGCTTGCAGCAATCAGACAGGCAAGTCAGGCAAGTGCAACTGTTAAAGGTGGTAAGTTCTTAGAGGCAATCGCAGAAGCAGATACTATTGTATTTGACAAGACAGGTACACTTACAAAGGCCAAGCCAACAGTAAGCAGGATATATTCATTTAACGGAATGCCGGAAGATGAATTGTTAAGAATAGCTGCGTGTCTTGAGGAACATTTTCCACATTCTATGGCTAAGGCTGTTGTTAATGAGGCTGGAAGAAGAAACCTTATGCATGAAGAAATGCATTCTAAGGTTGAGTATATTGTTGCACACGGAATATCTACCTCAATTAATATAAGTAAGGTTATCATAGGAAGCCATCATTTTGTGTTTGAGGATGAAGCATGTGTAATTCCAGCAGGAAAACAGGAGTTATTTGACAGTCTTCCAGATGACTGTTCACATCTTTATATGGCTATTGATGGTCAGCTTGCAGCAGTTATATGCATAATTGATCCATTAAGAGAAGAAGCACCAAAGGTTATTGAAGGGCTTAAGAAGGCTGGAATATCAAAGGTTGTCATGATGACAGGAGACAGTGAAAGAACAGCCGCCTCTATTGCCAGAAAGGTAGGAGTTACTGAATATTATTCAGAGGTTCTCCCAGAAGACAAGGCTAAGTTCGTAGAGAAAGAGCGGGCAGCCGGGCGAAAAGTAATTATGATTGGTGACGGAATTAATGACTCACCGGCACTTTCAGCAGCAGATGTAGGTATTGCTATAAGTGATGGCGCTGAGATTGCAAGAGAGATTGCAGATATCACTGTCGGCGCAGATGATCTTAACCAGATACTTATGCTTAAGAAATTAAGTGACAGTCTGATTAAGAAGATTAACAGAAACTACCGTGTGATTGTCGGATTCAATTCCGCGCTTATCGCACTTGGTGTAACAGGCGTCATACAGCCTGCAACATCAGCACTTCTTCATAATACATCAACACTTGTTATAAGTCTTGAGAGCATGAAGAATCTGCCGGTTTAATAAATATATTGAAACGGACTCATCTTCGGGTGGGTTCGTTTTTTGTTTGAAGGCAAAAAGTTCTGATTGGATAAATATATACTATACCCATAAGGTACAACCCAAATTAATAATTACAGGATATTATTTCATTACAAGAAAATGAAATTATGTAACAAAAGAAAATTGACTAAGCCGTACGGCTTATATTATAATGTTTTTATCAAAACAAAGCCGCTCGGCTTTATTTGTGAGAAAATATGTATAATAAAGCCGTACGGCTTGTTTTTTGCGTTGAGGTGAATATTATGAAAATAACTGATTCTGAGGGGCTTGGAAATATAATCAGGAACAGGAGAAAAGAATTAAAGTATACGCAGGCATTTTTGTCGGAATATACTGGTCTTAGTGTAAGTTTTATATCAGATGTAGAAAGAGGTAAAACAACTGTTGAGATTGGCAAAGTAATGCAGTTAATTTCAATTCTGGGACTTGATATTAATATTAATGTAAGGGGGAGATAATGAGAAATTTAGAGGTATATATTGAATGTAATGGAAATATGATTAATGTTGGCAGTATTACAGGGCATAATTCTGACGATGCTGTATTTTCATATTCAGAGGAATATATAGAAGATAAATCTTCAAGAGCAATATCAATCAGTTTACCGCTTGATGAAAGAAGCTTTTCACCAGAAAGAACACGATGCTTTTTTGAAAGTCTTTTACCAGAAGGATATACAAGAAGGTGTGTTGCGGGTTGGCTTCATGTTGATGAAAATGATTATATATCAGTTCTTTCAGAATTAGGAAGCGAGTGTCTGGGAGCAATAAGAATAGTAGAAGGTGATATGAATATAACAGAATCTTCTTACAGATTATTATCACATGAAGAATTGCTGGAATTTGCAAGAGAAGGTGCAACTAAGTCAGCGGAACTGGTTATTAAATCACATTTATCATTGGCTGGGGCATCAGGAAAGACCGGATTATATTATGACAGGAATAATAATGAATGGTATCAGCCAGCGGGACTGGCACCAAGTACACATATATTAAAGCAGAGCCATGTAAGGTTAAAAAAGATTGTTGCTAATGAACAGTTATGTTTGCTGACAGCAAGAAAACTAGGAATTAGGACACCAGATAGTTTTATTATTAATCTTAATGATAAAGAAAATGATTTTTTATTTGCAACTGAAAGATATGACAGAAAGATTTTAGATACATCCAAAGAATTAATGGGGAAGAAAGTTCCATTAAGACTTCATCAGGAGGATTTTGCACAGGCACTTGGAATTACAGCGTCACAAAAATACGAGAAAAACGGGAAAGATTATTTAGCAGATGCATTTGAACTAATAAAAAATTATTCAAGCAATCCAATTGAAGATCAGATAAGGCTATGGGATTTATGTATATTTAATTATCTTATAGGTAATACAGATAATCATGTTAAAAATATTGCTCTTTTATATAGTGAGGATTTAAAAGGAATAAGATTAGCTCCGGCATATGATTTATTAAGTACTGTTATATATGACAGCAGCACAGAGAAAATGTCGCTTAACATAGATGGCGAATATGATATAAGGAATATAAATCAGAAGTCGTTTGAGAATGAGGCAAAGAAACTTGGTCTTGGAAAAGGAATAGCAACGCAGCATTTTTTAAGTATGGTTGAAAAATTTGAGATGGCACTTGAACAATCAACATATGAACTTGAGGAGCAGGGATATGGAGTTGCAGTCGATATACAGAAACAAATATTAAAAAAAGCAGGAATTCACAACTTTAAATTGACTAATCCGTAATTTAATTATATCATAAGTAACTAGGGACACTTTGTTTCACTAAAGTATAATGGGAGGAAGTTATATGTATTCATTTGATGAAGTATTAAACTATGATCCAGACCTTGCTAAGGCTATGGATGATGAACTTGGAAGACAGAGAAGCCACATCGAGCTTATCGCTTCTGAGAACCTTGTAAGTAAGGCAGTTATGGCTGCTATGGGAAGCCCTCTTACTAATAAGTATGCAGAAGGATATCCTGGAAAGAGATATTACGGCGGCTGTGAGTATGTCGATGTTGTTGAGACACTTGCAATTGAAAGAGCAAAGAAGCTTTTTGGCTGTGAATATGCAAATGTACAGCCACATTCAGGAGCACAGGCTAACTTAGCTGTATTCTTTGCACTTGTTAATCCTGGAGATACAGTTATGGGTATGAGCCTTGACTGTGGTGGACATTTATCACACGGTTCACCAGTTAATATTTCTGGAAAATACTTTAACATCGTTCCTTATGGTGTTACAGCAGACGGATTTATTGATTATGATGAAGTATTAAGAATCGCCAAGGAATGCAAGCCTAAGATGATTATTGCAGGAGCTTCTGCTTATGCAAGAACAATCGACTTCAAGAAGTTCAGAGAAATCTGTGATGAAGTTGGCGCATTACTTATGGTAGATATGGCACATATTGCAGGTCTTGTAGCCGGTGGTGCACACCCAAGCCCAATTCCATATGCAGATGTTACAACAACAACAACACATAAGACACTCCGTGGACCAAGAGGAGGTATGATTCTTGCTTCAGCAGAGGCAGCAGAGAAGTTCAAGCTTAACAAGGCTGTATTCCCTGGAATCCAGGGCGGACCTCTTATGCATGTTATTGCTGGTAAGGCAGTGTGCTTAAAGGAAGCGCTTGACCCAAGCTTTAAGGTATATGCTGAAAATGTTGTTAAGAATGCATCAGCACTTGCTAACGGACTTATGAACAGAGGTTTTGATATCGTATCTGGTGGTACAGATAACCACCTTATGCTTGTTAACCTCTTAAGCAAGGGAAAGACTGGTAAGGAAGTTGAGAAGCTTCTGGATGCAGCTAACATTACATGTAACAAGAATACAATTCCTAATGACCCGGCTTCTCCATTCGTAACAAGCGGTATCAGACTTGGTACAGCAGCCGTTACAACAAGAGGCTTCAATGAGGCTGATATGGATGTTGTTGCAGAAGCAATTGCTATGCTTGTTGATGATGTAGATGCTAACCAGGCTAAGGCAATGGAACTTGTTAAGGGACTTACAGATAAGTACCCACTTTACGAATAAAGAAATTTTTAGAAAATCACCTTATGAATTAAGGAAAAAACGCATATTTTTATTGTTGCAATTTCACGCACTTGGGACTATAGTTAGTGTCGAAGTGCAAAGGGGCACGAAAGTGAAAAGCTTTCGTGCCCCTTTCTTACATTTCAGGAAACTATGAAAGGTGCGTGGCGTTATGGGAAAGTTAGAAGGAAAAGTAGCAGTAATTACCGGAGCATCCAAAGGCATCGGTGAAGGAATCGCCAAAGTGTATGCAAAGTATGGTGCAAAATGTGTGCTTGCAGCAAGAGGCCCTAAGGTACTTGAACTTGCAGAGCAGTTAAAAAGCGAAGGGTATGAGGCAACAGGTGTTCAGGTTGATGTATCTGATTACAAGAGTGTTGAAAAGCTTGTCGAGGTTGCAGAGAATACATATGGAAAGATAGATGTGCTTGTATGTAACGCAGGTGTATGTGTTCTTGAAGACTTTCTTGAAGATGACACATTTGAAAATAGAGACTTACATCTTGATATTAATGTCAAAGGTGCATGGAATGTGGCAAAAGCAGTTATTCCAAGCATGATAGCAAATGGCGGTGGTGCAATCGTAGTTACAAGCTCTGTAACAGGAGATATGGTAGCTGATCCTGGCGAGGTTGCATATGCAACATCTAAGGCGGCACTGGTAGGATTTACAAAGGCGCTTGCAAGAGAATTTGCAGACAAGAATATAAGAGTTAATGCAATATGTCCGGGATATGTAAGGACACCGCTTGTTGAAGGAATGGCAAAACAGTCAGACCCGGAGAATCCGGAGAGAGCGATACAGGCAATTGCAGATGCGGTGCCTTTAAAGAGGCTGGCTGACCCTGAGGAGGTCGGAGAGCTTGCAGCATTCCTTGGCTGTTATGAATCAAGCTACATAACAGGAACACAGATAGTTATTGATGGCGGAAGCACATTGCCGGAAACAACATCTATGGGACAGTAATTAAATATAAGAAAAGTACAAAGGCGTACATGAATCGGATAGATTTGTGTACGCCTTTTCTGATTGGAGGATAATGACATGGCATTTGAAAATGTTGATTTATTTGATGCGGTTGCAAATGCTTCGCTTGAAAAATACGGATGGCAGGACAGATGTGAGGCGAAACTCATAGTACTGTCGGAGAATGCAACCTATATGGTTAAGAACAAAGAAACAGGTGAAAAAGAGGGAGTGCTTAGAATAAGCAGACCGGGTTATCACACATTGGATGAGCTTAATTCAGAGATGAAGTGGTTAAGACAGATTAATGACTACACACCGCTTCTTGTAGCTAATCCTATAAAAGGGCTTGATGGTAAGAATATACAGGAGATTACAGGACCGGATGGAAATGTATATTTCTGTGTTATATGTGATTTCCTTCCGGGTGAAGCACCTGATGAGAATAACGAGGAGCAGATGGTAAAGCAGTTCAGGTATCTCGGCGAGACAACAGCTTATCTTCACCGTCAGACAGAGATATGGAACGGAACAGACAAGCTTGACCGTATGGTATGGACTTACGACACAATCATAGGAGAGCATGCTGCATGGGGTGACTGGAGAGCGTTTCCAGATATGACCCCGGAGGTAGAAAATATATTGTCAGAGGTTTCAAGAATTATTAAGAGAAGACTTGAAAGATATGGAACTAATGAGAATAATTTTGGACTCATACATGCAGACTTACGACTTGCCAATCTGCTTATTGAGGGCGACCAGATTAAGGTTATTGATTTTGATGACTGCGGGTTTGGATGGCACTTACATGACCTTGCGTCTGCACTTAGTTTTATTGAGGACAAGCCAATTGTTCCAAAGCTTGTAAATGCATGGCTTTCAGGATATAAGAAGGTTCTTCCGTTCACTGATACGGATTTTGAAGAAATAGACACATTTATAATGATGAGAAGATTACAGCTTACAGCATGGCTAGCATCTCATCAGGAATCAGGTCCGGTAGCAGAATTAAGTGTCGGCTGGATGGACGGAACCATGGAATTAGCCGAAAGGTATCTTAGATTATTCGGCTAGGCACATAAGAAATCTTCGTGACAACAAATCATGAACAACAATAAGGGAGGAAGCTATTATGGGCGAAAAGAAAACAAATGCATTATCTAAATCAATGAAGCTGATTTATGTATATGCAATGGCAACGGGAGCAATATTTACATTTATGTGTTACTGGGATGGTATATTCATGTCATATACAGGTCCCGGAACATTCTTAGCATTTGCACTTATGACACTGGCAGTACTGCCGACAGCATTTGTGTATGCTGAATTCTCGACAATGTTACCAAGTACAGGTTCGTGTCTGGTATTCAATACGGTAGGTATTAACAAGCATGCAGGTTTCTGGTCAGCGTGGCTTATCATGTGTGCATGGATAGCCGTTCCTGCAGCAGGTGTACTTGGAATTATCGAATGGTTAAATCATCAGTTTGGTCTGGGACTTACAGGCGGCAAGGCAGTTATTGTCGGTTCATTAGTACTGTGCTTCTGGTGTGTACTCAGTCTTTATAAAAATGTTGTAGCAGGCAAAGTTCAGTCATTCATGCTTATGGCTGGTATCGCAGGTATTCTTATATGTTCATTACTTTTCCTGTTCAGCGGACACTGGAGCATTGCTAATTTCGCAGATTTCTTTACAAGCAGCAATGAAAAGCAGTGGGGTGGTAATTTTGCAACCGGTATTGCATGGGTTGTCGGATGTTCATTTATGATAACACCATACTTCGGATTCGAGACAGTACCGGCAATGGTTGAGGAGGGTGACTTCCCAATTAAGGACCAGAAGAAAGCGATTCTTGGTTCAGTTATAACATGTGGTGCTATATATACAATTTTCTACTTCTGTCTTGCAGGTGCAATGCCTTGGGCAGAGCTTACTAATGGCGGTGACTGCCACCCATTCATCACATTTGAAGCATTACAGTACTGCTTCGGTGATAAGATTGCATGGTTTGTTCTTATAATGGGTATTGTCGGAGTTGTATTCCCAATTGGTACATCAGTACTTGGTTTCTGGTATTCAGGCGTCCGTATGATATACGCTATGGGTCGTCAGAATTTCCTTCCAAAGCAGTTCTCATACACTAATAAGTACAACCAGCCAACACTTCCTAACATACTTATTCTTGTTGTAAGTATTGGATTCATTGCAATGCAGAGTATTACAGCATTCTTTGACCTTATGGCATTCGCGTGTGCATTGTGTTATGTGATTACTTCAATATCTTCACTGGTGCTTTTAAAGAAGCATCCAGAATGGGAGAGACCATACAAATGTGCAACAGGACTTAAGGTTGCATCTCTTATAATCATGGCAATTATTGCATTCTTCTGTACTATCGGTATTGGAAAGGCAACATGGTTAGGATTTGCGGGATATATGGGTGTAGGTCTTATCCTCTGGCTGTATATGATTCTTATTAAGTGGAAGCATGAAAAGGTATGGATGAAGACACCTGATGGTGATAAGGAATATTAGGGTGTGAAAACAGAGAGGACAAAGATGCCGTATGAAGATATCTATAATGAGATGGCATCATAATAACATAGAAGAGAGGTTATGGATTATGAAAGAGTTAGAGATAGTTATAAAGCCTGAGAAGCTGGAGAATCTTAAAAGGATTCTTGACAGTGAGGGTGCTAGAGGTGTAATGATTACAACAATATTTGGCTACGGTCACCAGAAGGGTGCAGGTCAGGTATATACAAGAGATGAAACTCCGGGTATCAATCTTTTACCTAAATTAAGTGTAAGAACTGTCGTAAAAGACGAGATAGTTGAGGGTATAATTAATAAGGTATTGGAAGAACTTAATACTAACAGTTTTGGTGATGGTAAGATATTCATCAAGGATATTGAGGGAGCAGTCAAGATAAGAACCGGTGAAACCGGTAATGACGCTCTGTGATAAAGCTTTCTTACTTCCCTAATCTTTTTATAGAGGCAGCCGTCCTGTTTGATTAACAGGGCGGCTGCCGTTTTTATGTATGAAAATGGAAAAAAGTGAATAGAATATAGACGTCTATAATAAAAGGGAGAACAGAAAGGTAAATGAAAAAGAGACTGTTTAAAGTGACAGCAATACTGACGATAATTATAGCTTTGATTTCCGGTTTAATTGGAAGCATAAAGGCAGAGAATACATTTGCACAAGGAAACACTGGTTCAGAGGGGGTTACAGTAGCTATTAAGGATGAGTACGACAAGAAGAAATGGCAGTACAATTATTATTTTGAATATACTATACCAGAAAATTATGATGAAAAAACTATTAAAATAGACCTTATAGGTGATCTTATGAAGTATTATGAGGCTGGAACTTATGTACCGGGGGATGGAGAAAATTTTTATGTTAATATAATTAATCTGTCTAAAAATGAGTATGTATACAGCAATGGTTCAATGAAGATTACGGATGGCAATTATGTCGAAGAAAAGGATGCAGATATGGCATACACATATGATAATACTGATGCGGAATATATTAAGGGAGCGTACACATCATTAAGCAACCGTCCGATAGCGGTAAAGAGTACTGTCTGGAGAACAAGCAACTCAGCGTTAAAGGAATTGCTTGGTATTACAAGTAATTCTTCTAAGAATTATACTAATGAGTTGATTAAAAATGCATTGATTGAAGCCGGGTATGAGAACGGTCTGGATGATCTTGATGATTATTATATCGATTATATGAATAAAAAATACGACAAAAATAATGCAAAGCTTGATGAATTCAGTGTTAAGGAGATATGTGAGTCAATATTTAACGGATATATGATTGGCGTACGGGAGGCTAATAAGAATATTGCCAGCCTTGGATACAATATGTTATATAACAATCTTTTAATGCTTACGCTTGATGACGATACTGTAAATAATGATGACTGTGTGGCAGGAAGATTTTCATTAGGAAGCTGGATGAGGAATGAGAATAATGTTGATTCATATATGAATGAAAAGACTGGAACACTTGAAGCCGGAATGAAGGAGACAAGAAATATTCTTAATGCACATCTTCATATCAGTGGACCTTATATGACTAATCCATACCAGAATACATCATGGGGAATGGAATTTACATTTTCTCTTGATAAGGTTGAACCTCCGACAGAACCACCAACAGAACAGGAGCCAACGACAGAGCAGGAATCTACAACGGAGAATCCAACAAAGCAGGAGCCGACAACAGAAAGACCAACAGAGCAGGAATCTATAACACAACAGCCAACAACCATGAGTGCTACATCAAGTGTTGCTGAAAGCAGTGCAACACAGCGTACTGGAGAGGTTGCTGCTGATGAGGAATCAGTTAAAACAGGAGACAGCAGAAAGGCGGTAATGTACATTTCAATAATTGTTGCTGCCGGATTAGTTTCTACGGTAGTTTTTATTGTCAATAAAAAGAGAGAAATTTATGAAAAGTAAAATTTGGAAGTGAAAATATCAGTCATAGGTGATATAATCAACGATAGTTTAAATGAAAAGGAATTAGATATTATGAGACATTTTTCGAGAACAGAATTAAAGGCAGCTATTAATATGCTTAAGGAGTTTACTGCCAAGGGCAATTTTGCAGTACTTATGTATATGGGGGATACTGATAAGCTTGAGGTATCACAGACTCTTAATTCGGACATGAGCTGCTTTTTATTATATGGAAGCATCCAGCCACTTGCATTTTTCTTTGCAGAAAATATTCCTATGACTGCGGGTGAGTTAGAAGAGATAATTAACAAGCAGGCAGCTGTGTATGAAGAAGAGATGGACAATTACAGAAATGCACTAAAGGAAAGCGGTGCAGATAATGGATTATTTATTACAAAGTATGAGAGTATGATTCATACATTTATTGCATATGACCCTGACCAGAGTGGCGAGCGTGACTGCTTCGCACCATTTATTGAGGGTTCATTCAATGTCGAACCGGGTAAGGGACAGTTTGTTAATGAAGTTATGAGACTTGAAGTGTATGATGATGAATATGAGGATGACTGCGTAATCCAGAAGAAGCATTTTGTATATCTTCCATCAGTGAAATTCATGGGAGCATTCAATATGCGAATGATGATGAGTATGGTTGATGCACAGTATAACTAACATTTTACAATTCTTAAATTTATATAATATGTTTGAATCCCGGACTTCTGTATAGTATATTAGAAGTAACTTTAAAGAGTGGAGGGGTTGTATGAACAAAGGACATTTTAAAGACAGTCAGGTTGTTAAGGGAATTACGATAGGTGCAGTGCTAATTGTAATATATCTTGCCCTTAACAATGTGACTGGAATTCTTGATTCTATATCATATCTTGCAGGACTTGTAATGCCATTTATAATTGGCGCAGTCATCGCATTTGTATTCAATGTACCTAT
>OHBM01002876.1_pt1 | contig 11062 bp, 10 predicted proteins | sample 1577251 | NCBI WGS metagenome assembly OHBM01 (sample SAMEA3541557, study PRJEB24748) | human gut metagenome | biome: human gut; feature: human-associated habitat; material: faeces | place: China | collected 2012
GAAGGTGCCCCGCAGGGGCGGATAGGGTGACTATGGCATGAAAGACAGCTGGGATGAGGATAGGAAGTTGCTGATTAAGGGAAGAAACTAATCATTTATAAGGTTCAGGGTTCAAGGTTTATGGTTGAGGTGGCGGCTTCGCTGCTTTTTTTATTGGGGCGATGCCCGGAAGTGGCATTTAAGTCACCAGTCACTAGTCACTCCTACGATACGAGGGAAAGAATCGTCTCACATGCGTGGCATGAGATCCTTCGGCTCAGTCCTCACCTGTTCTGGCTGGGGCTTTTCACACATAGAGCGTTTTCCTCCGCTCAGGATGACGATACGGGAGAGCGGATGGGCTCTCATCTGGGTGATACGTTGCGTGTTTTGGGAACTAGCGGTGTTATATTACAATACGAGTAGCTCCTTAGCGAAGGGCCGCGCCGCAGGATGGATCCACGAAGCGGTGTGAAAAACGATGTGAGACTATCCGTTTCTCTTAAACGTCATCCCGACCGGAGTGGAGGGATCTTTCTTGCAGACCGGTAAATCGTGAGCGAGGGAAAGGCGAAAAAGGAAGCACCAAGGTGTCGTTTGAGTGAGGGCGCATGTGTGCATATGGCGGCAGTGCAATAAAGATCCCTCGGCTGCGCTCGGGATGACGGTACTTGGGGAGCGGATAGGTTCACAAGGGTGGTGTGCCGCCTTTTTAGAGGATGGTATTCTCGTATCGCAGCCTTCCCCTCTAAGTGAAACGGTGTATGCGTGTGAATGAAAATGGGAAATCTGTCTTTCCGAGGATTGGGCGTATGGATGGGGAATTCATATTTCCCATTGCTGCATTTCTATGAACCTGCTAGAGTATAGCTATATAAAGATTTTGTCATTCAGGAAGGAGACTCTTTATGGAGCTGATGAACCGGATCCGAGAGCGTGTCGTGGCGTGGCAGAAGAAGCGGGTGCGGACGGTCGTATTTCCTTTGGCGGGGAAGCTCTGCGCTGTGGAGACGGTAGAGGGAAAGCGACTGGGACAGTGGCAGGCGGACTACGATGGTGATACGCCAAATTTGAAAGAGTGTTTCCTCTCACTGAAGGCTGCCGGACTTCGGGGTAAGAAGCTCTGGCTTTTGGTGAATGCGGACTCCCTTCGATGGAGCAGGAAAAGATATCCGCAGATGACGGAGGAGGAATTTGCTGAATCAATGGAGTGGGAGGCAGATCGCGTCTTTCACACCGAGGAAGCGATCGCCATGGGGCATCGTGTGCTTTCTCATGATGAAGAGGGCTGGGAAGCGCTCTTGCATGCATTGCCGCGCGTGAATCTCGGGGTTTGGGAGATGGGAGCGCATGAGGCGGGGCTTACCATCACCCGTGCATTTCCTGTGACGGATATTCCTTTGCAAGAGGGGCCGCACTTTATTCTGTATATGCGCCGCCGTTCGGCGATGCTTCTTTTCCGTAGGGGGGATCTCTGGGAGAGCCGTATCCTGCATCTGACAGATGAGGGCAAGGCTTCGCTTTTCATGGGTCGGCAGATGGATCTGTATAGGCTCTCTTCTCTTCCATGTTTTCTGGTTCCGCTGGAGAGCTGTGGGACTAAGGAGCGGACAGCATGGCTTTCTTACCTGGAAAAGGAGCTGACTCTTCTTGCGGCAGAAGGGACAGAGGATGAGGGTGGCAAGGCAGTCACGCTCGAAACGGAGCATCTGGAGGAAGGCGGATACTGGGATGATGCTATGCGTGTGGTGCTTGCCGTAAATCATGCGGGGACGACATTGCCTCTTCTCATGGGAGAGCGTCCTTTTCTGACGGAGGAGAATCGAAAGCTTCGCATCGCGCAGGGAGCATGTGCGCTCGGCGCAGCCTTTTTCCTCTTTTCCTGTGCATCCTTTCTTTCGGCTTATCGGGAGGATAAGGCGCAGCTGGCTGAGAATGAGGCGCTGGCTCCATTGAAAGTGAAGAGGGCGGAGATGAAAAAGGCGAGTGAGGAGGAAGAAGCTCTGCTTGCGATGCTAAAGGAAGAGGAGGCCAAAGATCCGCACTGGGAGCAGCGTCTGGTACTGCTTGCTGATGGTATGCCGCAAGGTGTCGTGCTGTCGGAGATCTCCGCAGAGGGAGAGGATGTCCTTTTGAAAGGGACATCGCAGAAGGCGTCCGATCTTTCGAATTTCACAGGCCATCTCACGCGGGCGTGGGGCGGCCTCACGGAGCTGAAGAGTCGGAAAAAGAATGCGCGCACGGGGCTCTTTGAGTTCACCGTCCGCTGGAAAAAGGAAACGACGAGGAAGTCGCCGTAGGTATTGTTTTTATCAATAATGGCAGAAGACGGAGGTGTGGCAAAAGTGATTTGCACACGCCTCCGTTTTTTGTTTTGCAGGTGGTAGGAAAGAAATGAAGAGATTTTCATAGCGATCGTGTTTCCTTAAAATGTACTATAGAGAAATTTTTATCTACATGAAGGGGTGAATGCAAGGTTTTGACCTATACATCTGCTATAATAATAATAAAAAGGAGATGAGAAGCATGGAGGAGATCACCGCAGGGCATATACAGGACGAAAGAGTGCAGTCTTTGACAGATCATTTGGACGGCACAATGCGGTTAGCCGAAAGCTTTGGCGCAGGTATGGGACTGGGAGCAGAAGCTGGTCGTTTGGGAAAAATACATGACAAAGGAAAAGATACCCCTGAGTTCCAAGACTATATCTATGGTCGAAAGCAAGGTCGGGTGGATCATTCAACGGCCGGCGCGAAGTCTTTTTTTGAAAATAAGGATATAGGCTGGCTACGATTGATAGGTGCCTTTTGTGTGGCAGGACATCATGCAGGGATCCCAGACTTGGGAAGCAAAGTGGATACTGCAGAGACATCTACATTGAATGGACGAATGAAAAAGTCTATCCCCTCGATTAGACATCCGCAGCGATATCTTATCAATAGTACATGTTTGAACGTAAATCATCTGAATACATTTATCGAAAATGGAAATGCACTAGATGTTATGATTCTCACGCGAATGCTGTTTTCATGCCTCGTGGATGCAGATTTTCTGGACACAGAAGCCTTTATGAACAATCAGCCTGTCAGGGAAAATGAGTTTCCTTCTTTAAAAGAAATAGCAGCTATGTTTTGGAGCAGGCTTGAAGAGGATGGATACTTCCAGCCTAAAAATGCCTTAAATGAGAAGCGTTGTGAAATCCTTCATACATGCATGCGGAAAGGGGAGGGGAAACAGGGGCTGTACTCGCTGACGGTACCGACGGGTGGCGGCAAGACGATCTCCTCGATGGCTTTTGCCATGAAGCAGGCCATGAAATGGCACAAGGAACGGATCATTTACGTGATCCCCTACCTTTCCATCATTGAGCAGACCGCCGACGTTTTCCGGGCTTTTCTGGGAAATCATGCAGTGTTGGAAAGTCATAGCCAGGTCGACTATGACAGTTTGCCGGAAGAGGGGAGTGAAGAGGCAGGCAGAGTGGCAGAGAGGATGAAACTGGCTGCAGAAAACTGGGATGCTCCTGTCGTGATCACGACCAATGAGCAGTTCTTTGAGTCTTTGTATGCCAATAAAACATCAAGATGCCGAAAGCTGCATAACATAGCAAACAGTGTCATTATTCTTGACGAAGCCCAGATGATGCCGGTCGATTTTCTGAAGCCATGTCTCCATGCGCTTGAGCAGCTGGTTCATTATTACGGCTGTACGGTTGTTTTATGCAGTGCGACGCAGCCGGAGCTGGGACGTTACTTGCAGAAGAGTCCCATAGAAATCATGGAAAATGTGGGAGAACTGTTTCAGTTTTTTAAGAGGGTGACATTCGATATAGATGGCGAAACGGATTATGCTGAGATTGCGAAGAAATTAGATGAATGTGAGCAGGTACTCTGTATCGCTTCTACCAAAAAAGAAGCCGAAAAAATATTTGAACTGCTCGACGGAGAGGCCATGTACCTGTCGACCAATTTATGTCCAGCCCATCGCAGGGAGATCATTCGAGAAATGAAAACTCGACTGCAGGATGGAAAACCGTGCCGTGTCGTATCGACCAGCATCATTTCTGTCGGAGTTGACATCGATTTTCCCGTGGTATATCTGCAGTATACAGGGCTGGATAGTTTGATCCAGGGGGCGGGCCGCTGCAATCGAGAAGGGAGGCAGTCTTTACAAAAAAGCAGGGCACACATCTTTTGGACAAAGGAAAGCAAGAAGAGCCTATTCATGCGTAAAGAAAAACAGGTCACAGATATGATTCGGAAAAAATACAATGCCGAAGAAATGACCGAACCGTCGGCTATTCGTACCTATTTTGAAAACTGGTACCAAAGCAATGAAGGAAATCTGGATTACCGGGAAATCGAGAAACTGGCTCAGTCACTCAGCTTTGCTGAGATCGGAAAGCGATTTCATCTGATCAATGACAGCACGAAGTCAGTCTTTATACCCTTTGACGAGAAAGCCAGAAACATAAAGGAACAGCTGATGATGGGGAATCGGTCTCGGCAACTGATGCGGGCCGCGGGGGCGTACATGATCCATGTACGGTATTCCAAGGCACAGGGGCAGTCCGATTTCATGAAACTGCTCACGCAGGGGCAAATAGAGATGTTTCCCGGTGATGAGAACCTGGCCTACTTGGTAAATATGGAGGACTATGATGTGGAGCTAGGGCTCAAAATCAAATCTGAAGATGGCGTGGGAATCATGTGGTAAAAAGAAAAGAGGAACATGTATGGCATATGGAGTAAGGATAGAGTGCTGGGGCGACTATGCCTGCTTTACACGACCGGAAATGAAAGTGGAACGAGTATCTTATGACGTGATGACGCCATCTGCGGCACGCGGACTTGTCGAAGCGATTTTCTGGCATCCGGGACTTCGGTATGTCATCGACGAGATCGATGTCATGAATCCGATCCAGATGACGAATGTCAGAAGAAATGAAGTGAAGTCCAAAATCAATGTGTCGAGTATTGCAGGAAACGCCCGACATGGGAAAGCCTTGTATCTATGCCCAAAGGAAGACATTGTACAGAGAGCAGCCTTGATCTTGAAAAATGTCAGGTATTGTATTCATGTACATTTTGAAATGACAGAGAAGGCCAATGCCAGTGATAATGCGGGAAAATTCAGAGAAATGCTCTGTCGCCGTGCGAGAAAAGGCCAATGCTATCATCAGCCGTACTTGGGATGCCGAGAGTTTCCGGCAGGCTTCCGTCTGGTAGAGGATGATGAGACCGTGATCCCTTACCCTGTCACACAGGACTTGGGATTTATGCTGTATGATATGGATTTCTCTGATTTGCAGCACATCACACCCCGATTTTTTCATGCCAGACTGGAAAAAGGGGTCATGAATCTTCGGAATTGCGAGGTGCATCAATGATACTTTCAGCGTTGGTTCACTTATATGAGGAGCTTTGCAAGCAGGGGAAAATTCAAGCAGAAGGATGGGGAATCGCCAAAGTCACCCACCGCATTCTGCTTGATAAAGAGGGGCATCTCTGTGGGATTATTTCTGCCCGCAAAAAGGTACAGAGAGGGAAAAAAGAGAAAGAAGTACCTTGTGAAATGTGTGTACCGCTGCCCGTGACTCGTTCTTCCGGCGTAAAAGCCAATTTTCTGTGTGATAATTCCAGCTATTTTTTGGCCGTGGATGCCAAGGGAAACGTCCAAAGAACCATTCAGTGCTTCGAAGAAGCCAAAAAACTGCATCATCGAGTGTTAGAACATTGCCATTCCCCCGTGGCGAAGGCCATTCTGCATTTCTTTGATACCTGGGGATCTGATAAGGCTGAAAAAGATTCATTGATCCAAGAAAATTTGGAGGATATTATAGCCGGGAGCAACTTTGTGTTTCAGGTGGATGGAGTAGATGCCATCGAAGATGAAGAAATAAAGAGATCATGGGAAAATTTTCAAGGGACAAGTCAAGCGGACGAAGAGAGCACATCAGCGGGGCAGTGCCTGATCACAGGTGCGGATAATCAGAAAATCGCCTTGCTTCATCCCAAAATAAAGGGAGTCCGTGGAGCGCAGACGGCTGGGGCGAATTTGGTATCATTCAATGCACCTGCCTTTTGCTCCTATGGCGGAGACGGTGAGCAGGGAAAAAATGCACCGGTCAGTGAGCGGGCAGCCTTCGCCTACGGCAGTGCACTGAATGCGCTTCTTGCTGATCAAAGTCATACCCAGATCATAGGAGACACGACCATCGTATACTGGTCAGAGCATGGTATTTCTGCCTGTCAGGATTTCATGATGTCTTTTTTAGGGAATCATGCAGGGATCGATGATCATACGCTGGATACGATTGTTACTCATATGAGAGATGGGCTTCCCGTAGATTTGGAAGGCGTCGAGATCTCACCAGATGAGCCATTTTACATCTTGGGCTTGGCGCCCAATGCTGCCAGAATTTCTGTCAGGCTGTTTTTAAGGAATACATTCTGCAAGCTGGTGACGAATCTGTCGCTTCATCAGGAGAGAATGAAACTCGAAGGGCCATCCTGGGAAAAACAAAATATCCCATTGTGGAAGACACTTAAAGCGACAGTGAATCCGAATGGCAAAGAACAGGTAGCCTCGCCTCTGCTGGCAGGCAGCTTATTCAGAGCTGTGCTGCAGGACACAAAGTATCCTGCGTCCGCATTTCAAAATATCCTGCTCCGTATATTTGCGGATCAGGACAAAGCGGCAGAGGGCGGACGACCGGCCGTTGAGAAAATCAGCCATACCAAGGCAGCTTTCATCAAGGCGTACCTTTTAAAAAATAGTAAAGAACACTGGGAGGGAAAATTACAAATGGCGTTAAATGAGAATTGTAATGATGTTTCTTATGTATTGGGGCGGATGTTTTCTTTGCTGGAAAATATTCAGCAGGGTGCGAATCCAGGCATCAATACCACCATCAAGGAGCGATATTTTAATTCTGCCTGTGCTACACCGGCTTCCGTATTTCCCATCCTGCTGAAGCTGGCTAATACGCATCTCTCTAAGCTTGATGGCGGAAAGGCTGTCTATTTTAAAAAGAAAATGGGCGCTTTAATGGATAAGATCATGATGCCGGATGAAGGCATTCCGTTTCCGGCCAGATTGACATTGGAAGAACAAGGCGCATTTATCCTTGGTTATTATCAGGAAACACAGGCAAGATATAAAGGTAAAGAGGAGGAATAAGCAAATGGCAAAAGTGATTCATAACAGATACGATTTCGTGGTTCTTTTCGATGTAGAGAATGGCAATCCTAATGGAGATCCGGATGCGGGGAATATGCCGCGCGTGGATCCGGAAACGGGTCTTGGCCTTGTGACCGATGTCTGCCTGAAACGTAAAATCAGAAACTATGTGGAAGCAGCCAAGGAAGATGAGCCTGGGTATCGGATCTACATCAAAGAAAACGTACCGCTGGAACAGAGCGATAAAGAAGTTTTGACGTATGTAGGCATCGATGATATCAAAACGGCCAAAAAGAATAATCCGGATGCAGACAGCCTGCTGCGGGACTTCATGTGTTCCAATTTCTTTGATATTCGTACTTTCGGGGCTGTCATGACCACCTTTATGAAAGGCGCTTTAAACTGTGGACAGGTGCGTGGTCCTGTCCAGCTTGGATTTGCCAGAAGCATCGATCCGATCGCTCCCCAGGAGGTTACGTTGACGCGCGTAGCGATCACGACAGAAGAAGATGCGCTGAAAAAAAAGACCGAAATGGGACGCAAGTTCATTGTTCCTTATGCGCTCTATCAGGTCGAAGGTTATATTTCAGCCAATTTAGCAAGAAAAGTCACACACTTTAGTGAAGACGATCTGAATCTTTTGTGGCAGGCGATCATCAATATGTTCGAAAATGATCATTCGGCTGCGAGAGGAAATATGGCGGTGCGCGAACTCATTGTTTTCAAGCACGACAGTGAGCTGGGAAATGCTCCTTCGTACAAGCTGTTTGAACGAGTACATGTAGCAAGAAAGGATCCACATAGTCCGGCTCGCTCCTACAGTGACTATGAAGTACATGTCGACACAGAAAATATGCCGCAGGGAGTCACCTTGGAACGTAAAATATGAGCTATGCAGAAGATGACTACCTGCTGATTTCCGGCATCCAGCATTTTATGTTTTGCCGGAGGCAATGGGCCTTGATTCACATCGAGCAGCAATGGCAGGAGAACCGTCTGACCGTGGAAGGTGAAGTCATTCATCGGAATGCGCATAAGGATGATTTCATAGAAAAGCGTCCGGGTATACTGGTGACGAGAGGTCTTCGCGTATCTTCTCCCACGCTGAAAATCACAGGGCAGTGTGATGTAGTAGAGTTTTTGTCTTCTGAAGAGGGCGTGCCTCTTCATGGACACAGAGGACTTTGGCAAGCGGTACCGGTGGAGTACAAAAGGGGCAAAGATAAGAAAGATGATTCAGATATTTTTCAGCTCTGTGCCGAAGCCCTGTGCCTGGAAGACATGCTGCAATGCAGGATTCCATACGGATTTCTTTACTACCACGAGATACGGAGACGGCGAAAGATCGATCTTGATGAGAATATCAGGAGCAGAGTGAAGTCGGCTTTGAGAGAAATGCACGAACTGTTTCACAGAGGGTACACGCCAAAAGTCAAAACTTCCAAGAAGTGCCAGTCCTGCTCCCTGAAGGGACTTTGCTTACCCAAGCTGTACCGCACTCAGTCGGTGGCAGACTATATGGCAAAATCTCTGGGGGAGGAACGGTCATGAGAAAACTGCTCAATACGCTTTTTGTCAATTCAGAAGATTTGTACCTGTCTTTGGACAATGAAAATGTGGCAGCATGGAAAGGAAACGAAATCCTTCAGCGAATACCGCTGATGAACTTGGAAAACATTCTGTACTTTGGATACAAAGGTGCGAGCCCTGCGCTTCTTGGTGCCTGCGTGAAGCGGCATATCGGATTTTGCTTTCTGACACCGCAGGGAAAGTTTCTGGCGCGCGCTCAGGGACTGACCGCTGGAAATGTGCTTCTCAGAAAAGAACAGTATCGTATATCCGAAGAAGAGCCTCGTGGTCTTGTCATTGCGCGTACCATGATCGCAGGAAAAATTCTCAATAGCCGTACCGTGCTTATGCGCTTCCTGCGGGACCATCCGCTGTCAGTCGATGCGACTTCTTTTCAAGCAGTCATCCAGGATCTGCAAGACTCTGCCCGGGAGGCTGTCAAAGCAGATTCGCTAGACCATCTGCGCGGAATAGAAGGAAATGCTGCCGTGTCCTACTTTTCTCTTTTTGATGCGCTCATTTTGAATGACAAGAAGCACTTCTATTTCCATGGCAGGAATAAACGACCGCCGCTCGATCGAGTGAATGCATTGCTTTCCTTTGCCTATACACTCCTTGCACATGACTGTGCTTCTGCCATAGAAGCGGCCGGCATGGATTCCTACATCGGTATCCTGCATAGAGACCGTCCCGGGCGGCAGTCATTGGCATTGGATCTCATGGAAGAGCTTCGAAGTGTATATGCCGATCGATTCGTCTTATCACTGGTTAATAACAGAGTGTTGCCTGCGCAGTGTTTCCAACTGATGGAGGATGGCGTCGTTTTGCTGAATGCAGTGGGACGTAAGACTTTTCTTAGCAAATGGCAGGAGCGGAAGAAGGAAACATTGACACATCCATTCCTTGGCGAGAAAATATATTGGGGACTGATTCCTTACGTACAGGCATTGCTGCTGGCCCGTTACATTCGTGGAGACCTAGATGGGTATCCGCCTTTTCTATGGAAGTGATGACATGCTCCTTGTGATTACCTATGATGTAAATACCACGACACCCGCAGGACAGAAACGCCTTCGGAAAGTAGCCAAATGCTGCGAAGCTCATGGCCAGCGGGTACAGAATTCAGTCTTCGAATGTCAGGTGGATGAGGCGCAGGCTGTCTCACTTCGTGCCACACTGGAAATGCTGATGGACAAGGAGTCTGACAGCATACGGTTCTATAATCTGGGGAATCGATACCAGTCTAAGGTGAAACACGTAGGGGCCAAGCCGGGATATGATCCGAATGAAACTCTGATTCTCTGATTTTTTTGTGCGCGAAGTAGTAGCACACATGGAGACAATGGGCGAAAAACACGCATTCTTAGAATAGAAAAAATGCGGTTCGCGCAAAGTACTCCATTTTATGCGGTCATTGCTGTATGCTTTGGCTGTACTGTCGCTCCCCATGCGGGGAGCGTGGATTGAAATATCTGACAAGTGTAAAAAATCATCATAATAACGAGGTCGCTCCCCATGCGGGGAGCGTGGATTGAAATTCATTCCGGCTCTAATTACGAAACTCTTATGTGGTCGCTCCCCATGCGGGGAGCGTGGATTGAAATCCTTTTTTGCTACTTGATTGACTATTAGTTATTCGTCGCTCCCCATGCGGGGAGCGTGGATTGAAATCAAATTAACGCATAGGCACGGGCGGCAAGCTCATGTCGCTCCCCATGCGGGGAGCGTGGATTGAAATAACTCATTAACAGAAGCATCAGTAATACGAATAGAAGTCGCTCCCCATGCGGGCTTAGTGTAAAATTTTACTCGGTAGGGGAATTTTTCCAGAAACAATAAAAGAGGAAAGCCTCCCTTTGAGTGGAAATGTTATAATTTCCGTGCACAAATAAAACAAAGAAAGGGCTTTCCTCATGGATATTATAACAAAAACTGGAGAAATTTGGAGTGAAAATGCAATTGGTGCAGTCATTTCTCTCATTAAGGAATCTGATGACTCTATCGAGGCTGAAAGGAAGCTAACTCATTGGCTCACTGAAATGAACTGTCAGCTTATAGCTATGGCCCTGGCGCGCATTGACACTGAGCTGTATCAGATTTACAAGGTACAGGGGTGGCGTGTGGCACGCCGGGACCCTAGGACGATTTGCTGCCGCTATGGAGAGCTGACCTATACCCGAAGACTTCTGCAGAAAGAAGGGAAGAGCTTCTATCCCCTGGACTGCAAAATGGGCTTTGAGCCCAGAAAGCACTACAGCCTGGGAATGATTGAGCGGATTGTCGAGTCTGTCGCAATTACGACATCCCGCAGTGCCAGCGAACTCCTGCAAAG
>OHBM01002878.1_pt1 | contig 11046 bp, 9 predicted proteins | sample 1577251 | NCBI WGS metagenome assembly OHBM01 (sample SAMEA3541557, study PRJEB24748) | human gut metagenome | biome: human gut; feature: human-associated habitat; material: faeces | place: China | collected 2012
TAGTTGCAGATGCCGATGGTGTAGGATGCGGTATCGGAAGAAGCTTCCGAAGAAGCGGGGGCAGCGGTTTCGGTGGATGTGGAATCGGAAGCGGCGGCCTGGGATTCGGCGGGCGCGGCAGTCTCAGATTTTGCGCCGCAGGCGGTGAAGAGGGAAACGGCCATCAGAGCGGCCAGAACGATTGAGAGAAGCTTTTTCATGGAATATACCAACCTTTCAAGTGTCAAAGTTAAAAATTATGTTGTGAAATGAGAACGGAAAACTTTGAATTCGCGGCGCGAACGCCATCGCTTGGTATAAAGAGCCATAAGAAAACCTCCTTGGGGAAAACAAAAACTCCTGTCCCGGCAAATTGCTTTGCTGGGACAGGAGATCGATCCTGCGGTGCCACCCGGCTTGACGCATATGCTTGCGTCCACTCATGCGTACTACCATACGCTGGCGTTTGATTACGAAGCGCCTGCTCCGTCGCACATACTAAGGATGTTCATCCGTTTCTGATTGCCCTCAGAAGTCCATTCCATCTTAGCGCTTTCGCCGCAATCCCACCATCTGCGGCTCTCTGAAGAAACCGGTCTAAAATGTACTCACTCTTCTTCAACGGTTTTCTGCATTATAGCGCTGAAGTTTTTGCTTGTCAAGAGGGAAGTGCAAAAAATTCAGCGGATTTGTCCGTTCCCGCGGATGACATATTTGTAGGTTGAAAGCGCGTCGAGCCCCATGGGGCCTCTGGCGTGGAGCTTCTGCGTGGAGATACCCATTTCGCAGCCCAGGCCGAACTCCCCGCCGTCGGTGAAGCGGGTGGAGGCGTTGACGTACACGGCGGCGCTGTCGGTGCCGCTGACGAACACCTCCGCCGCGGCGGGATCCTCGGTGACGATGGCCTCGCTGTGGCCGGTGGAGTGGGTCAGAATGTGCGCCACGGCCTCCTCCACGCTGTCCACCACAGCCACAGCCAGAATGTAGTTGAGGAACTCCGTGTCAAAGTCCCGTTCTCCGGCGGGTGTGCCGGGGATAATGGCGGCGGCGCGCTCGTCCAGCCGCAGCTCCACCGGCGTCTTGCCGGCGGCGGCACGGTCGTCCACCAGCCGCTTTTTCAGCCGGGGCAGGAATTCCGCCGCCACGGCGCTGTGTACCAGCAGCACCTCCTCGGCGTTGCACACGGAGGGACGGCTGGTCTTGGCGTTCTCCACGATGGCCAGCGCCTTGTCCAGATCGGCGGCCTTGTCCACGTAGACGTGGCAGATGCCGGTGCCCGTCTCAATGCAGGGCACGGACGCGCCCTCTACACAGGCGCGGATCAGCCCTGCGCCGCCCCGGGGGATCAGCAGATCCACCAGACCCTTGGCGGTCATGATGTCAGTGGCGGACTGGTGGGTGATATCGTCCACGATGTTCAGTATCTCCGGGTCGCCGCCGCCCTGCGCGATGCCGGATTTCAGCGCCTTCACAATGGCGCAGGCGGAGCGGTGCGCCTCCTTGCCGCTGCGCAGCACGCAGACGTTGCCGGACTTCACCGCCAGCGCCGCCGCGTCGGAGGTGACGTTGGGGCGGCTCTCGTAGATGATGGACACCAGCCCCAGCGGCACCTGCACTTTACGCACCACAAGGCCGTTGGGACGGCGCACCTCCGAGAGAACGCGGCCGGTGTGGTCGGGCAGAGCGGCGATGGCGCGGACGCCCTCGGCCATGCCTGCCAGCCGGTCGTGATCCAGCCGCAGGCGATCCAGCATCACGTCGTTGATATGGCCGCGGGCGGCGGTCATGTCGGCGTCGTTTTCCGCCAGAATATCATCCTCGGCGGCCATAAGTGCCTCCGCCATGGCCAGCAGGATGCGATTCTTGGCCGTCTCGTCCAGCGCGGCCAGACTGCTCCGGGCGGCGCGGGTCTTTTTCAGAATGTCAAGGGTGGTCATGATTCAGCACTCCTTTGCCAGAAATCGGGTGCCCACGGGCTTCCCGTCCACGATGTCATACAGAAGGGCGGGCTTGCTGCCGTTGGCGATGACCATCTCGCAGCCGGCGGCGGTGACGATCTGCGCCGCCTTCAGCTTGGTGGCCATGCCGCCGGTGCCCAGACTGCTGCCGCTGCCGCCTCCCAGAGCCAGAATGTGCTCGTCCACGGCGGGGACGGTGGAGATCAGATGGGCGTTGGCGTCCTTGTGGGGGTCGCCGTCGTACAAACCATCGATATCGCTGAGCAATATCAGCAGGTCGGCGTGCACCGCCGCCGCTACGATAGCGGACAGGGTGTCGTTCTCGCCGATGGTGTTCTCCACGCCCACCTCGTCGGTGGCCACGGTGTCGTTCTCGTTGATCACGGGCAGCGCACCCAGCTCCAGCAGCCGGAAAATGGTATTGCGCATGTTGCGGCTGCGCTGCTCGCTGCGGACATCCTCGCCGGTGAGCAGCACCTGCGCCACCGTGTGGTTGTATTCATTGAACAGCTTGTCGTAGGTGTACATCAGCTCGCACTGACCCACGGCGGCTGCGGCCTGCTTGGTGGGCATGTCCGCCGGGCGGCCGGGCAGATTCAGCTTGCCCACGCCCATGCCGATGGCGCCGGAGGACACCAGAATGATCTCGTGCCCGGCATTTTTCAGGTCACTGAGCACCTTGCACAGCGCCTCCATCCGCTGGATATTCAGCCGCCCGGTGGCGTGCGCCAGCGTGGAGGTGCCGACCTTTACGGTGATACGCATATCAAAACCCTCCTTCGGGTGATTATTTGGAGCCATTATACTACGAAACGCCGGAGATGGAAAGTAAAATTTTCCTTGACAGGTGCTAAGACGCATGTTATGCTAACTGTACTAACACGCATAATACACTTGACACGGAAAGGAGCGTGGGGCACATGATCGTGCTGGATTACCGGGACAGCCGTCCCCTGTACCAGCAGGTGAAGGACAGTCTGCGGCGCATGATGCTGACGGGACTGCTGGAGCCGGACGAAAAGCTGCCGTCGGTGCGGAGTCTGGCCACGCAGCTGGCCATCAACCCCAACACCATCCAGCGGGCTTACGCGGAGCTGGAAACGGAGGGGTACATCTACTCCGTGGCGGGCAAGGGGAGCTTTGTCTCCGCCGGAGACGGCGAGCACGCCCGGCGCATAGCGGAGCTGAGGCAGCAGCTGCGGCCGCTGGTGGAGGAGCTGAAAAGCCTCGGCTGCACACGGGAGCAGCTGCTGGCACTGTGGGAAGGAGGAGATGAGGTATGATCGAGGTAAAAAATGTCGTCAAGAGCTTTGATGGCTTCCGGGCGCTGGACGGTCTGACCATGACGGTGCCCCACGGCGCGGTGTACGGGCTGGTGGGCCCCAACGGTGCGGGCAAGTCCACCATCATCCGCCATCTGGCGGGCATCTACCGGCAGGACAGCGGCGACGTGCTGGTGGACGGTCAGCCGGTATATGAGAACACCGCCGTGAAGAGGCGTATGGCCGTTATCGGCGACGACTGGTACTACTTTCCGCAGTCGGGCATCCGGGAGATGGCGAAATTCCTCGCCGGTATCTACCCCGATTTCAGCTGGGAGCGGTACGAGAAGCTGAAGCAGGTCTTCCCGCTGGACGAAAAGCTGATGCTGCGCCGCATGTCCAAGGGTATGCAGAAGCAGGCGGCCTTCTGGCTGACGGTGTGCTGCATGCCGGAGTATCTCATTCTGGACGAGCCGGTGGATGGCCTTGACCCGGTGATGCGGCGGCAGGTATGGTCGCTGCTTCTGGGCGACGTGGCCGAGCGGGGCACCACGGTGCTGGTGTCCAGCCACAACCTGCGGGAGCTGGAGGACGTGTGTGACCATGTGGGCATCCTGAACCACGGCAAGGTGCTGCTGGAGCGCAGTCTCAGCGACCTGCAGGACAACACGGTGAAGCTGCAGGTGGCCTATCAGGGCGTGACGGAGCCGCCGCTGCCGGCGGAGCTGAACATCCTGCACCGCAGCCATGTGGGGCGGGTGTACACCTATATCATCCGGGGCAGCAGCCGGGAGATCATGCGCCGGATGCAGATCACCGAGCCGGTGCTGCTGGAATCCATCCCGCTGACGCTGGAGGAGATATTCATTTACGAACTGGGAGGTGTGGATTATGCCGCGAAAGACATCCTTCTGTAACGCCGCGCTGCTGCGCAGCGATATAAAGCGCTACTGGCCGCTGCTGTTTTTGTATGTGGCCGTGTGGGTGGTGATCCTGCCCATGCAGATACTGTCGGCGAGCCGGGAGTGCGACGGCGTGGCGGATGGCATCATGACCGTGCTGCAGATGCGGCAGCACAACGTCATCATCCGGTCCATGCCCGCCTCCGTGGTCATGTCCCTGCTGTTCGGCTGCTTTGCGGCCATGGCGGTGTGGTCGTACCTGATGTCCGGCCGCACCGTGGGGCTGATGCACGCCCTGCCGGTGACACGGACACAGGCATTTTTCTCCCACGTCCTCTCTGCGCTGGGAGCGCTGACGGCGGGGAACGTGCTGATCTTCCTGCTGACCGCTCTGTGCAGCGCCGGCTTCTCCTACGTGGACTGGGCGGCGCTGGGCACGTGGCTGCTGCTGACGGAGCTGATGGCGCTGTTCTTCTTCGCGCTCGGCTCCCTGTGCGCCATGGTCACGGGATGGCTGCTGGCGGTGCCGGTGCTCTACGGCGCGATGAACGTCGTCGCCCTCCTTCTGTACGCGGTGATAAGCACGATGACGCAGATGTTTTACTTCGGCTACAGCAGCAGCGACATTCCGGAGTTCATCACCTGGCTGACACCGGTGGGTCGGATCTGGGATGCCGTGGCCAACGGCGGCGCCCAGCCCATCGACGTGCAGTTCCGCGAGCCCATCGGTGCCCAAATCTATCACCGCTTCCAGCTGCCGGCCTCCGCCTTCTCCACCTGTATCATCTACGCCGCGGTGGGTGTCGCACTGCTGGTGCTGGTGTGGTGGCTGTATAAAAAGCGCCCCAGCGAGACGGCCGGCGACGCTATGTCTTTCCGGTGGCTGCAGCCCATCGCCCGGTGGAGTATCGGACTGTGCGGCGGTCTGGGGCTGGGTCTGTTCCTGCGCTATACCGCCTTTATCGATGGCGGCTTCGCCTGCCTGCTGATCTGCCAGCTGGTCATGGGCGTGATCTGCTTCTTCGCCGCCCAGATGCTGCTGAAAAAGAAATTCCGCATTTTCACCAGACGCTGGTGGGTGGAAACGCTGGCGCTGGTGCTGACCCTGCTGGCGGTGACGCTGTGCATCAAGCTGGACATCACCGGCTATCAGCACCACGTCCCGGACGCGGAGGACGTTACCTCCGTCCGCTTCAACGCCAGCTATGCGGATTTCACCACCGACGATCCCGCAGCGGTGGAGAGCGTGATCTCCCTCCATCGCGCCATTCTGGAGCAGTACGATGAGACAGGCGAAAGGCTGGAGAACCAAACCTATCTGGACACGGAGGGCGGCCCGACCACCTGCTATGTGCGTGTGGACTACCAGCTGCGGAACGGCACGAGTCTGCGTCGTGAGTGGAGGGTATCGATCGTCAACGGCTCCGATATCCACCGGCTGCTGACCCAGCTGGTGAACCGCACCGACTGCCGGGAGTCCCTTATGGGTCTGGATACCCTGCGGAAATATGGCGGCGTGAGCAACGTGGCGGGCGGCTACGTCAGCCAGTACGAGACCGGCGCGTTTGCGGATCTGACCCGCCAGCAGGCGCAGGATCTGGTGTCCCATGCGCTGGCGGACGCCGCCAACAGCCGCGCACCCATCGACCCCCTGCGCGGCGGTATGTACAACAGCACCAACCTTGACATTGAGATACGCATGAACGCCAACGGGGAAACCGTTTCCCTTTCCCTCAGTGTCCCCGACTTCGCCGTGGAGACGAAGGCCTTCCTCGATGCGCTGAAATTCGAGGAGCCGGTGGACGGCGGCAGCGATGTGCCGAAGTGCTACGACGACTGCGACGAGCCTGCCACCCACGCCGTTGATGAGATCATATACGATTGAATAAGCGCAGTCCCCCGGCGAAAGGCCGGGGGACTGTGTGTTTTTCGGATGGAAGCCGTCCGGGGCGGGCTTGCTTACCGCAGGCCGACGGCCTGCATCCAGAGCGTCATGGCTGCCAGCAGGATGGCCAGAAAGCCGAAGCTGATGGCGGAGAACAGCCCCATGAACCGCCCCGTCTGCCCCTTGACGTGCTTTGTGTACTCCCGGAAGGTGATGAGGCTGGCCAGCGACGCCACCAGCGTCCCCGCGCCGCCGATGTTCACGCCCACCAGCAGCCCCTGATAGTCATCGGTGAACCGGCTCAACAGGATGGCCGCCGGCACGTTGCTGATGACCTGACTGGTCAGCGCCGCCACCGGCATGACCCCATGGGTCAGCAGCTGGCGGAACAGCTGACGCACCGGCTCGATCCGCGCCATGTTGCCGGAAAAGGTGAAGAACGCCGCGAATGTCACCAGCAGTCCCCAGTCCACGCCCAGCAGCGCCCGGCGATCCAGCACCAGCAGCGCCGCCGCGATGACCGGCAGCCCCAGCCAGTAGGGGATGCCCCGCAGCACCATAGCCACCGCCATGCAGAACAGCACGCCGTATATCACGGCGCGGCGCTTGTCCGGCAGCGTCTCCTGCCGGGGGACGGTCAGGCTCTCCCGCGGCAGGAACAGGCAGCACAGCAAAATCAGCGCCGTGGACAGCAGGAACGGCGGCAGCATGATGGTCAGGAACTCCCCGTTGGGGATGTTGTAGTAATTGAACAGATACAGGTTCTGGGGATTGCCGAAGGGCGTCAGCATACCGCCCAGATTGGCGGCGCAGTTTTGCAGGATGAACGTCAGCGCCGTCCATTTCGTCTGGCCTGTGCTCTCCAGCACGAACCAGCTCAGGGGCAGAAACGTCAGCAGCGCCGTGTCGTTGGTCAGCAGCATGGAGCCCGCCAGCGTGATGGACACCAGCGCCGTCACCGCGCCCCGGGTGGTGTGGAACACCTGCACCAGCTTCTGCGCCAGCAGGGGAAACAGCCCTATGCCCCGCAGAGCGCCCACCACCGCCAGCACGCACAGCAGGCAGGACAGCGTTTTTACGTCGTAATAGCCCAGATAGTCCGCATCCGGCGGCACAAACACCGCCGTCACCGCCGCCGCCAGCACCGCGATCACCGGCATGGCATTGGCCTTGCACCATTGCAACAGCTTCATAGACACCTCGCACAGCCCTTACAGGGCGAAAAATCCAACGGCTGTTACATTAGCATATTTTTCCCTGCGGGTCAAGCGTTCCGCTCCGGTCTGTGCGGCGCGGCATGGGCGCACCTCCGCACGTCAGGCTGCGGCGTCCCTGCCGGCTGACAGTGCCACCTCCGTGCCGTTGTTCACCTCGATGCGGTAGCCGCCGGGGTTGTATACATCCGTTCCGTTGCCCCGGAAGCGGCAGTCATCCAGCGCCGCATAGGAGTGCGGCGGCAGGCACAGAAGCTCCAGCGCCGTGGTGTTGTTCAAAAAGTCGATGCGCCTGATGGTATATGTATAGGAGTTGCTGTACGCGGAGTCATACCGCGCGCCCACCCCGTTGCCGCCGATATACCCGCCGTGGAGATAGACCCAGCCGCCGTTCACGGCCAGCGCGCCCACGTCCCAGCCGGTTACGCGGCAGTTTTCCAGATAGGTGGGCGCTCTGGCGGTCACGCCGGTTCCGCTCCCATCCCCCTCAAAGCTGACCTCCGAAAAGCGGACGTAGGCGTGGCACCGCTCCGTGTCGCTCAGGGGCGTCACCGTCACCGGCGCGGCGAAGGCGGTGCCGCTGCCCTTCAGCGTGACCGCGCAGCCCACCGACACCGGCGCGTCATAGGTCACGTCCGGCAGCTCCACCGTGATGGACGTGTCGGCGTCATACTCCTGTGCCAGCTGGTCCAGCAGCGCCTGCAGCTCCTGCGCCGTGTCCAGCGGCGCGTCCTGTTGGCCGAAGTACAGCGTCGTCTGCTCCTCGAACTCCACGGTCATGGTCAGCTGTATCTCGTCGCCGTTTTTCATGTACAGCGTCCATACCACCTCATTGTGGGTGCAGGTGGTGTCCGCCCGCAGCCGCCGGTACAGCAGCGCCGGGGAATTCTCCGCCTCCACCTGCGCCTCCCGCAGCGTCACCCGTCCCACGCCCTCCGGCGCGCTGACGGTCACGTCCCAGCTGTCCAGCAGCGCTGCAAAGTCCTCCGGGCAGTCCTCCTGTGTGGTCGCATCCTGCACCATGACGGTGGCGGGGAAGTCATTACTGCTCCCATCGGGGATCAGCCTGCAACAGTAGCCCACCGGCGTGGTGGGGTCATAGAGGTTCGGCGTCATGGCGGTGAACACATGGTACTCCCGCCCGTCCGCGCCGGTGTAGTAGGTCTGGCAGGCGGCCAGATAGGGATCGGCGGCGGCCTGCACCGCATCTTCCTTGTCCGCCGTGTCCTCCGGCGGCGTGTCGCCCGGCCTGCTCAGCCACAGCACCGCGGCGGCGGCAGCCGCTGCGATGACCGCCGCCAGCAGCAGCCAGCGGCTCCGCCGGTGTCCGGCGCGGGGCAGGGCGATGACCCGCCGCTGCGCCAGCGTAGCGGTGCAGTGGGGGCAGAAGGATGCGTCCTGCGCCAGCGGCGCGCCGCAGTGGGGGCATTTCTTATCCGTTTTCGTCATGTCCGTCACAGCGCCTCCCGCAGCTCCTGCACCGAGTGATACCGCTGCTCCGGGCTGGTCATGGTGCAGCGCTGCACCACCCGTCCGGCGTGACCCGCCGCCAGCTGCCGGGAGGGATGCTGCCCGGTGAGCATCACATTCAGCAGCACGCCCAGCGAATAGATGTCCGCCCGGCCGTCCGTCTGGGACAGGCCGAACTGCTCCGGCGCGGCGTAGCCGGTGGTGCCCAGCACCACCGTGTCCGCCGTGCCCTCGGGCTTGATGATCCGGCTGGCGTCAAAGTCGATGAGCACCGCCTGATCGCCCCGCAGGATCACGTTGCTGTCCTTCACGTCCCGATGCACCGCGCCCAGCGAGTGCAGTACCCACAGCGCCGCGCACACGTCCTCCGTCACCCGTCTGGCCTCCGGCCACGAGAGCACGCCGCCCTCCAGCAGGAACGTCAGGGTGTCGCCCTGCACATATTCCTCCAGCACGGCCACCTGTCCGTCCTGCTCCGCCACCTCCTCGATGCGGGGCAGATACGGGCAGTCCACCGTCAGCAGCTTGCGGTACACCTCGGCGCTGCCGGTGAAGCGGCGGAATATGTAGCGTTTGCCGGTGCTGCGGTGCCGCAGCAGCGTCACGCTGCCCCGCGCGCCCCGCTTCAGCAGCCGCACCTCCTCAAAATATGTCTCCACATCCCGCAAAAAAGTGTCGTACACAGAAACTTTCCCCTTTCCCGATAGCGATTTTCCCCAAAGGCTATGCAGCCAGCATATTGTTTTTCTCTTAAAAATTTACTATTATATTACATGATATCGCATATTGTTGTAAAGGTGTAATTACGGAATGAACGAGAAAAACACAGATACCCTCCAGCAGGAACTGATGAGCACCAACAATCTGGATCGCTTCCTGACGGAAAACGACGCCAGCTTTCGTGACGCCCCTCTGCAGGAGGCCATCCAGCGCATTTTTGACGAAAAGGGCATGTCCAAGGCGCAGCTGGCCAAGCAGTCCGGCATCAGCGAGGTCTATCTGCACCAGCTGTTCTCCGGCCGCCGCTTTCCGTCCCGCAGCCGCCTGCTGTGCCTGTGCTTCGGGCTGGGCGCCACGGTGGACGAGGCGCAATCCCTTTTGCAGCAGGCGCGTCACGCGCCGCTGTACTCCCGCGACCGGCGGGACGCCATCATCATCTTCGCCCTCAGCCACCACATGACCCTTTTCGAGGTCAACGACAAGCTGTTCACCGAAAATCTGGATACACTCTGCTGATGACCGACAGGGGAGACGGGGGAGGAAAAAAGAAGCACCTTGCGGTGCTTCTTTTCGTTTACTTTTTGATCTCGCCGTTGGCGGCAGCGGTGAGGTACGCGTTGATGAACCCGTCGATGTCGCCGTCCATCACCGCCTGGATGTTGCCCATCTCGTAGCCGGTGCGGGTGTCCTTGGCCAGCGTGTAGGGCATGAACACATAGGAGCGGATCTGGCTGCCCCACTCGATCTTCATCTGTACGCCCTTCAGATCGCTGATCTTCTCTGCGTGCTGCTGCAGCTTCAGCTCCGCCAGCTTCGCCCGCAGCATCTTCATGGCGTTGTCGCGGTTCTGGAACTGGCTGCGCTCCGTCTGGCAGAACACCACGATGCCCGTGGGCAGGTGGGTCAGGCGCACGGCGGAGGAGGTCTTGTTGATGTGCTGGCCGCCTGCACCGCTGGAACGGCAGGCCTGCATTTCGATGTCCTCCGGACGGATCTCGATCTCGCTGTCATCGTCCAGCTCCGGCATGACCTCCAGCGCGGCGAAGCTGGTCTGCCGCCGGGCGTTGGCGTCAAAGGGGCTGACGCGCACCAGCCGGTGTACGCCGTTCTCGCTCTTGAGGTAGCCGTAGGCATTCTCGCCCTCGATGAGGATGGTGGCGGACTTGATGCCCGCCTCGTCACCGGCCTCGTAGTCCATCAGCTGATAGGTGTAGCCGTGGCGCTCCGCCCAGCGGGTGTACATGCGGTAGAGCATCTCCGTCCAGTCCTGCGCCTCGGTACCGCCGGCGCCGGCGTGGAAGGTGAGAATGGCGTTGTTGGCGTCATATTCGCCGCTGAGCAGCGCCGCCAGACGGCGCTCGCTGATCTCCTTTTCCAGCGTCTCGTAGCCGTTGGTGACCTCCTCCAGCTGGCTGGGATCGTCCTCCTCCTGTGCCATCTCGCACAGGGTCAGGGTGTCCTCCCACTCGCTGACCAGCTTGTCGTGCTTCTTGATCTTGTTCTCCAGCCGCTTCACCTGACGGCTCACCTGCTGGCTCCGCTCCAGATCGTTCCAGAAGCCCTCCTGCTCCGTCTCCTTCTGGAGCTCGGCCAGCTCCTCCCGGGCCTTGGGGATGCCCAGCGCCTTCTCCAGCTCGCCCAGAGTGGGCTCCAGCG
>OHBM01002879.1_pt1 | contig 11044 bp, 8 predicted proteins | sample 1577251 | NCBI WGS metagenome assembly OHBM01 (sample SAMEA3541557, study PRJEB24748) | human gut metagenome | biome: human gut; feature: human-associated habitat; material: faeces | place: China | collected 2012
GGTAAGTATCAAGTTCAGTTACATTACCCCAATCCTTGATAGCTTCTTTCAAGTGGTGGAACATATTGATAACCTTGATATTGGCACCACCATGCAAAGGACCCTTCAAACTACCGATACCAGCAGCAATAGAACTGTAAGTATCTGTACGGGTAGAAGATGTTACACGTACTGTAAAGGTTGAGTTGTTACCACCACCATGTTCTGCCTGGATAATCAGGAGAAGGTCGAGCATACGGGCATCCAGTTCGGAATAGTTTTCATGCTTCATCATATAAAGAAAGTTCTCTGCAATAGAGAGATTCTCACGAGGATGACGAATATGTAGACTTCTACCCTGAACAGAGTGACGGTAGATATTGTATGCATAAGCAATGATGGTTGGGAACTTGGCAATCAACTCTATGCTCTGGCGCATCAGATTGTCACGGCTGATGTCATCTGGATTCGGATCGAAGGTGTACATTTCAAGCACACAACGGGCCAGGATGTTCATGATGTTGCTGCCTTCCAGCTCGATGATATGGGTAATCGTACGATGATCAAGCGGCATATTATCGTTCAGGAGTTCTCTGAAAGCATCCAATTCCTCCTTATCAGGCAACTGACCCGAGAGCAGCAGGAAGGCTACTTCCTCGAATCCGAAACGCTTCTCCTTCAAGAGAGGAGTTACCAGGTCATCAAGTTCATAACCACGATAATAAAGTTTACCCTCTGTAGGGGTCAACTTACCTTCTGCATCGCGCTCATAACCCACTACATTACCGATATTGGTCAGTCCGACCAACACACCAGAGCCATCCTCATTACGAAGTCCACGCTTCACATTGAACTTCTTGAATGCATCCTTATCAATCTTGCATGAGTTTTTTACCTCATCGCTTAATTTATATATTAAATATTCTTTATTCATAACCGTTACTTTTTTAGCTGCATGGCTACAACTATTATTTCTTTGCTGCAAAGTTCAATGCAGAACCAGCCTTAAACCATGCAATCTGTGTATCATTATAAGTATGCTCAACCTCGAAACTATCCTCAGAACCATCCTTGTGCTTCAGGGTGACGGTGAGTTTAGAACCTGGAGCAAACTCCTTCAAACCTGTCAAAGAGATGCGGTCGTCCTCCTGCACCTTATTATAATCATCCTTGTTGCAGAATGTGAGGGCAAGCATACCCTGCTTCTTCAGGTTGGTTTCGTGGATGCGGGCGAAACTCTTGGCGAGAATCACCTTCACGTTGAGGAAACGAGGCTCCATAGCTGCATGCTCACGGGAAGAACCTTCACCATAGTTATCCTCTGCCACCACGATGCTGCTGATGCCTTTTGCCTTGTAAGCCTTGGCAGCGGTAGAAACCTCGACATAAGCACCATCCAACTGGTTCTTCACCTTATTGCTCTCACCGTTAAAGGCATTAACGGCACCCATTAAAAGGTTGTCGGAGATGTTCTGCAAATGTCCACGGAACTTCAGCCAAGGACCCGCCATAGAGATGTGGTCGGTGGTACATTTGCCCTCGGTTTTGATAAGAAGCGGCATATCTGTCAGGTCTTTTCCATCCCATGGAGCAAACGGAGCAAGTTTCTGGAGTCGGTTGCTGTCAGGCGCAATAACTACCTCTACATTGGCATTTTCTTCGCTTGGGGCAATGAATCCCTTATCCTCTACGGCAAAACCCTTAGGTGGGAAGGTGAAACCTGTAGGCGCATCGAGCATCACGCTGTTGCCATCCTTATCCAGCAAGGTATCTGTAGCCGGATTGAAGTCGAGACGGCCCGCAATGGTGAGAGCCACGGTGAGCTCAGGACTGCCGATGAAGGCAAACGTATTAGGGTTACCATCAGCACGGCGGCGGAAGTTTCGGTTGAAAGAGGTAACAATGGCATTCTTGCGCAAATTATCATCGGTATGACGCTTCCACTGTCCGATGCAAGGACCGCAGGCATTGGTCATGATGAGGGCTCCAATCTTCTTGAAATCATCGAGGATACCATCACGCTCGGCTGTATAGCGAATCTGCTCTGAACCCGGGTTGATGATAAGCTGTCCCTTAACCTCAATACCTTTCTCATAAGCCTGACGGGCAATGCTGGCAGCACGGGCCAAGTCCTGATAAGAAGAGTTGGTACAGCTACCTACCAATCCTACTTCTACTACCATCGGATAATCGTTGGCAGGACCTTTTGCCTTCATGTGAGAGATTGGTGTGGCTGCATCTGGAGTGAACGGACCGTTAAGATGAGGTTCAACCTTAGAAAGGTCGATTTCAACAATCTGGTCGTAGAAAGCAGACGGATCTGCCAACACCTCATCATCAGCACGGAGTTCGGCTGCATTCATCTGTGCGAGAGATGCAATTTCTTCACGGCCTGTCTTGCGGAGATACTCGCTGGCATTCTGGTCGAATGGGAAGATAGAGCATGTGGCACCCAATTCGGCTCCCATGTTACAGATGGTAGCCTTGCCAGTGGTAGAGATGCTGTCCAATCCCTCGCCGAAGTATTCGAGGATGGCGTTGGTTCCGCCCTTTACGGTAAGAATGCCGAGGATTTCGAGAATCACATCCTTAGGAGTGGCCCAGCCAGAGAGTTTACCTGTGAGATGCACACCAATGAGACGTGGCATCTTGAGTTCCCAAGGCTGACCGGTCAACACATCTACGGCATCAGCACCACCTACACCTACTGCCACCATGCCGAGACCACCGGCATTAGGAGTATGAGAATCGGTACCCACCATCATACCTCCAGGGAATGCATAGTTTTCGAGCACTACCTGATGGATGATTCCGGCACCAGGTCCCCAGAATCCGATATGATATTTCTGAGAAACAGATTTCAGGAAGTCATATACCTCTTTATTAGTCTTACATGCCTCAGGAAGGTCTTGCGTAGCGCCCACATCGGCACGAATCAAGTGATCACAATGTACGGAAGCAGGTACGGCCACCTTGTCCTTACCCGCATTCATGAACTGCAAGAGTGCCATTTGCGCAGTCGCATCCTGCATCGCCACGCGATTAGGACGGAAGTCAACATATTCTATACCTCTTTTATATGGTCGCAACTGTGTAGGGTCGAAAAGATGCGCAAAGAGCACCTTCTCGGCATAAGTAAGAGGTCGTTTCACCGTAGCCTTAGCCTGGGCTACACTTTCCGAATACGAAGCGTAAAAGCTTCTCAGCATTTCAATGTCCAATATCATCTTGTTCACAATTTTAATTAATTATACACTCTTTCGAGCAATTCTGTTTGCAAAAATACAACTTTTTCTACAAATAGTAGCATGTTTTATCGAAAATTTATCATTTTGATATGATTTTTCTGTTTTTTGATAATTTTGTTGCATATTTATACGTTAATCACTCTCTTTCTCCGGAAAAGCAGGATTATGATATGAAAAGACAAGAATGGCTACAGAAAGGCAGGAAAACAGAGAAAAAAGAAAGGAAAGTGAAGAAAAGAGGAGTTAAAATGAAAGAAAAAGCAAAATTTTTTGGTACTCTCCGCATTATTTATTATTTTTGCAGATGTTATGAGAATAGACATTATTACAGTATTACCAGAGATGCTGGAGGGATTCTTCAATGAGTCCATTCTGGCACGTGCGCAGAAGAAGGGTCTAGCGGAGATTCATCTGCACAACCTGCGTGACTACACATTAGATAAATGGAAGCGTGTGGACGACTATCCATACGGCGGAAGTGCCGGCATGGTGATGCAATGTGAACCAATAGACCGCTGCATTGCTGCACTGAAGGCAGAGCGCGAGTATGATGACGTGATTTATGTTTCGCCAGATGGTGAAACTTTCAACCAGAAGATAGCCAACGAAATGTCGATGCAGGGTAACCTCATCATCCTCTGCGGTCACTACAAGGGTATTGACCAGCGTGTGCGCGACCATCTCATTACCCGAGAAATCAGTGTAGGTGATTATGTGCTAACGGGTGGCGAACTTGCCGCAGCCATCATCTCAGATGCCGTCATCCGACTGGTTCCGGGTGTTATCAGCGACGAACAGAGTGCACTTTCCGACTGTTTCCAGGACGACATTCTTGCCGCCCCTATCTACACCCGTCCTGCCGACTACAAGGGATGGAAGGTTCCGGAGATTCTGCTCAGTGGCAACGAAGCCAAGATTCGCCAGTGGGAATTCGACCAGGCCATGGAAAGAACCAAGCGCCTGCGCCCTGACCTGCTGAAATAAGAAGAAATCATTGCTGATTACTATCATACCCAGAACGGTGATTTTTAGGCACGGTGTAATCCGTTCCTAAAAATCACCGTTCTACTCATTCTCAAGCCATATACTAAAACTCTACACCTTATTTATCAACTACACCTTATTAATATTATTCTTTTTCTACGCATTTTTCGCAGAAAGCCTCACCCAGCATGAAACCTTCTTCGTAGAGGCGTTCCAGTTTATCGGTATCCTTCTCTATTCTGCCAACTTCCAACGGACGGATTGGACGGATACAGGTAATCTTACCCGCAGCCTCCAGATCATCTACAAGCTGGATCTGTTCGTTATAAGCCCGATGACGGTGACTCAGAGCCACACGCAGGCGAGGATAGTTCTTATATAAATAAGGTATCTTATGGTCTTTGCCCATATCACGCCATCCTTTGTTGCGAGTCAGGACAACCACATTGTGTTGCCACCCCATGTCAATGGCGTGCTGTACCGGAATACTGTCCGCTATACCACCATCCAACATCGGAATGCCATCCACTTCCACAATCTTGCTCACATATGGCAAACTGCTGGAAGCACGCACAACATCCAGTGCACGCTGCCTGTCATGATTCTCGGAAAGATACATAGCCTTGCCCGTAAGACAATTGGTAGTAACCATCTCGAAACCATCGGCATACTTAAAATAGGTATCAAAATCGAAAGGCAAGAGCTGGTTCGGAAACTTATCGTAGAGCAATTTGCGGTCGAAGATACACCCCTGAGTCACCAGATGGCGAATACCGATATACTGGTATCGGGCCAGATAATCGATGTTAGAGATACGGGCACGCCGAGGTTGGCGGCTCATATACGACATGCCATTACATGCCCCAGCCGATACAGCCACCGTATAAGGGAAATGAACATCATGCTTCATGAAGGCATCCAGTACCCCACTGGTGAAGACCCCTCGCATGCCTCCTCCCTCAAGAACCAAACCTGTTGTTTTCAAATTCAATTTCATAACACACTCTCTGCTTTTAAAATTCTGAAAATAATTATATTTTGCTCGCAGCATAGACAATTTTCTTACATTTTGTCTAGCAAAAAGCCGTTTTTATATTAATTATTTATAAATTTACGCGTTTTATTCAATTTTGCTTGCAAAGATACGTATTTTTTGGGAAATAATTGCTAACTTTGCAAGCAAAATAATGTAAAATACTAAAAATATGTTCAGCAAAGAGACTTACATCAGCCGCAGACAGGAGCTGAAGAAGCTTGTGAAAAGCGGCGTAATTATACTTTTCGGAAACAACAATTCACCATGTAATTTCCCTAATAACGGATATTACCCTTTCCGTCAGGACTCGACATTCCTCTATTATTTCGGATTGCAGCGCGACGGTCTGGTAGGTGTGATAGATATAGACAACGATATTGAAACCCTGATTGGCGACGACATCGACCTCGTAGACATCGTATGGTACGGAAGCGTTGACAGTGTTCACGATCTTGCAGCGCAGGTAGGTGTTCACAACTCAGCACCTATGAAAACGCTCAAGACTATCTGCAACGACGCCATGTCGAAGAAGCGCAAGATTCATTTCCTGCCACCTTACCGCTACGACATCAAACTGCAGATATTCGACCTTCTGGGCATCCATCCTAACCAGCAGAAAGAAGAGGCCAGCATGGACCTCATCAAGGCTGTTGTGAAGATGCGTTCAACTAAGACCCAGGAAGAAATCGAGGAATTGGAGCGTGCTGCTGTCATCGGATACAAGATGCATACCACAGCGATGAAGCTCGTACGTCCGGGTGTGACAGAAAAATATGTTGCAGGTCAGGTAAGCGGCATTGCCCACTCTTACGGAGCCATGGTCAGTTTCCCAACCATCTTCAGTCAGCACGGTGAAATTCAGCATGGTTATCCATCTATGAATGTACTGGAAGAAGGCAGACTGGCACTCTGTGATGCAGGTGCAGAAACTATGAACAACTACTGTTCTGACAACACCCGCACCATGCCGGTGAGCGGAAAGTTCAGCCAGCGCCAGTTGGAAATCTACTCTATTGTAGAAGAATGCCACGACCATGCACTGGATGTAGCCAAGCCAGGCGTAAAATGGGCAGACGTACACTTCTCTGTTTGCCGCCTGCTCTTCGACCGCATGAAGGAGCTCGGACTTGCAAAGGGTGATACAGAAGAGGCTGTAAAGGCTGGAGCACACGCCATGTTCCTGCCTCATGGTTTGGGCCACATGATGGGAATGGATGTTCACGACATGGAGAACCTCGACCAGATTAACGTTGGTTTCGACGAAGAGGTACGCCCTAATCTGGAGCAATTCGGTACCAACTGCCTGCGTATGGGTCGCCGTCTGCAGGAAGGTTTCGTGGTAACCGACGAGCCGGGAGTTTACTTCATCCCTGCCCTCATCGACGACTGGAAGGCATCCGGTCACTGTGCAGAATTCCTCAACTTCGACAAGATTGAGACCTATAAAGATTTCGGTGGTATCCGAATTGAGGACGACGTACTCATCACCAAAGATGGTTGCAGATTCCTGGGCAAAGACCGCATACCTTATCATCCAAAAGATGTTGAGGAGTTCATGGCAGCCAACTAGGAATAAAATTCCTGAAAGAGAAATCATTTCAGAAAAAGGAATCAGAGAGAAGATATAACAAGAACATTAAATATAAAGAGAAAAGAATTCATGAAGAAAACTATGATTGTTGCAGCCTTGATGGCTTTGGTAGCCACAGGAGCAAATGCGAAGAAAGTTGCAGACTCTGCAGAAGTAGCAAAGAACAAACCTGTATTTACTGTAGTAAAGCAGAATCCTATCACTAGCATCAAGGACCAGAACCGCAGTGGTACGTGCTGGGCTTACTCTACCCTCAGCTACTTCGAGAGCGAAATCTTGAAGAAGACAGGCAAGACCTACGACCTCAGCGAAATGTTCGTAGCCAACAAGACTTATATGGACCGCGCCACAGTGGCAGTAAGAATGCACGGCGACGTGAGCTTCTCTGAGGGTGGTAGCGCCTACGATGTACTCTATGCTTTGCAGCACTATGGTATTGTACCTGAGTCTGCCATGCCTGCACCAGGTTCATTGACAGGTGACTCTTTGGCTAACTTCGGTGAGTTCTTCAACGTAATGACTCCATACGTAGAGGCAGTAGCAAAGAGCACAGCTAAGAAGCTTTCTCCAGCCTGGAAGAGCGGTCTTCAGGGCATCATCGACTCTTACATCGGTAAGGCTCCTGAGAAGTTTACATACGAGGGCAAGCAGTATACTCCACAGAGCTTCTGCCAGAGCCTCGGTTTGAATCTTGATGATTATGTAACCATTACCAGCTACACCCACCACCCAATGTGGAGCAAGTTTGCTGTTGAGGTACAGGATAACTGGCGCTGGCCTTTGAGTTACAACGTTCCTATGGAAGACATCTGCAAGATCATCGACAACGCTGTAAACAACGGTTACACAGTAGCTTGGGGCGGTGACGTAACAGAAGATGGTTTCACTCGCAAGGGTCTCGGTATCGCTTACGACGTAAAGAAGGTTCGCTCTATGGCCGGTACAGATGCTGACCATTGGTTCAAGCTCTCTAAGGACGAGAAGAAGGAGAAGTTTGATTCTCTCGGCGTAAATGCTCCTGAGATTGTTCCTACACAGGCTATGCGTCAGGAAGCATTCGATAATTGGGAGACAACTGACGACCACGGTATGCACATCTACGGTATCGCTAAGGATCAGAACGGCAAGGAGTACTACATGGTTAAGAACTCTTGGGGCGAGTATGGTGACTACAAGGGAACCTGGTACATGACCAAGGCTTTCGTAGCTTACAAGACTATGGACTTCATGGTTAACAAGAACGCCCTTCCTAAGGACATCCGCAAGAAGCTCGGAATCTAGGAGAGTTTTAATAGTTAAAAGTTTATAGTCTATAGGTTTTCTATGGACATTCTCCTAAACAAAAATATTCAAGGGGCAGCAAACCGATGAGTTTGCTGCCTTTTTTGTTGCCAAGAAAATCTCTTATTCACTTATTTTGGGTTGCCAACAAGTCTTATTTTTACTTATTTCTAGGTAATTTAATAAAATTCCTCCCTAAACATTTCCTTTTGTCATTTTATTTTCGTAACTTTGGGGGCAGAAATAAAAAATAATTAAAATGCATTTTAAATGGAATTACGAATCACCAACACCTGAACAGCAAAAAGCAGCTGAAGAATTAGGCGCCAAGCTAAATATGAGCCCAGTTCTTGCCCATTTGCTCATCAAGCGCGAGATTACGACAGAGTCTGCAGCCAAACGGTTCTTCCGTCCACAACTCTCAGATCTCATCAATCCATTCCTGATGAAAGACATGGATATTGCCGTAGACCGCCTGAACGATGCTATGGGTAGAAAGGAACGTATCCTTGTTTACGGAGACTATGACGTAGACGGATGCACCGCCGTTGCCCTGGTGTACAAATTCTTGCAGCAATTCTATTCAAACATCGACTACTACATTCCCGACCGCTACGACGAAGGTTACGGAGTGAGTAAGAAAGGAATAGATTTTGCTCATCAGACTGGTGTAAAACTGATTATTATTCTAGACTGCGGAATCAAGGCTATTCAGGAGATAGAATATGCCAAGAGTCTGGGAATAGACTTCATCATCTGCGACCATCACGTTCCTGACGATGTGATGCCACCTGCTGTGGCCATACTCAATCCGAAGCGTCCTGACGATCCATTCCCATTCAAGCATCTCTGCGGATGCGGTGTAGGATTCAAGTTTATGCAGGCTTTTGCCAAGAACAACAACATTCCGTTCTCCAGGCTCATTCCTCTGCTCGACTTCTGCGCCGTGAGTATTGCTGCCGACATTGTGCCGGTGGTAGATGAGAACAGAATACTCGCCTTCCATGGTCTTAAGTTGCTGAATACCAACCCAAGTATCGGTCTGAAATCCATCATCGACATCTGCGGACTGAACGGACGCGAGCTCTCTATGAGCGATATTGTGTTCAAGATTGGTCCCCGCATCAATGCTTCAGGCAGAATGGAGAACGGCAAGCTGAGCGTAGATCTGCTGGTAGAAAGAGACTATTCCTCAGCCCTGCGCATGGCCAGACACATCAATGAGTACAATGAGCAGCGCAAAGACATAGACAAGCAGATGACTGAAGAAGCCAACGGCATCGTATCGCGTCTGGAAAGCATGAAACACAATTCCAGCATCGTGCTCTATGATGAAGGCTGGAAAAAGGGAGTCATTGGCATTGTTGCTTCCCGACTCACCGAAATCTACTTCCGCCCTACCATTGTTCTGACCCGGGATGGTGATATGGCTACAGGTTCAGCACGTAGCGTAACGGGATTTGACATCTACTCAGCCATCAAGAGTTGCCGCGACCTCCTGCTCAATTTCGGTGGTCATACCTATGCTGCCGGACTTACCTTGAAGTGGGATAAGGTTAGAGAGTTCAGAGACAGGTTCCAGCATTATGTAGAAGAGCATATTTCGCCTCAACAGACAGAACCGATGCTCAACATAGATGCTGAAATAGACTTTAAAGACATTACCAAGCATCTGCAGGCTGACTTGAAGCGCTTCTCTCCTTTCGGTCCATGTAACCAGAAACCTATTTTCTGCACCAACCGGGTATATGATTATGGTACCAGCAAGGTGGTGGGCAGAGAACAGGAACACATCAAGTTGGAACTGGTAGACTCAAAATCGAGCACGGTCTTAAACGGCATCGCTTTCGGTCAGAGTGCAGCTGCCCGCTACATCAAGAGTAAGCGAAGTTTCGACATAGCCTTCACCATAGAAGAGAATATTTTTAAGAAAAACCAAGTTCAACTTCAGATAGAAGACATCCGTCCAAACGAAGGATGAGGTACTTAGCCCTATGCATGGATTAGGCACTGATTACTCGGATTACACGGATTTGTAGAGCAAATCCGTCAGGACGAAAAAGCATCGAAATCTGCAAGGGCAAAAGTTTCAAAAAATGGCAGCACATCCTGAAATCAAGATTATCGGTTCATCTGGTCCGAATTCTGAAGGAAAAGACTTCGATTACTTATGGCCGGAAATGAAGAAACTGAAAGTGGATTTAGTAGACGAACACTTCTATCGTCCGGAAAACTGGTTCCTGAAATCAGGAAACCGTTACGACAATTACGACCGTAAAGGCCCGAAAGTATTTGCTGGAGAATATGCCTGCCACGGAAAAGGAAAGAAATGGAACCACTTCCATGCTTCATTGCTTGAAGCTGCTTTCCTGACTGGAGTAGAAAGAAACGCAGATGTAGTACATATGGCGACTTATGCTCCGCTGTTGGCTCACGTAGAAGGCTGGCAGTGGCGTCCAGACTTAATCTGGTTCGACAATCTCCGTTCTGTACGCACCTGTAGCTGGCATGTTCAGTCGCTCTATGGTCACAATGCAGGAACAAATGTAGTTCCTCTGACTATGGATAAAAAACCGTGTGACCGCGGCCGGTCTGCAGGACGACACCCTGCGCGTGGCCCTGAACCTGACCGAGGAGTGGGACAAGGTGGCTGACACCCAGCTTATCACCGGTGTGACCGTGGTGCGTAAGGAGTACGCCGAGGCCCACCCCGACGTGGTGGCCGCTTTCCTCGCTGACTACGCCAAGAGCGTGGACGCCGCCAACACCGATCTGGACGGCACTGCCGCGCTGTGCGAGGAGCAGGGCGTTGTGGCCAAGGCTGCCATCGCCAAGAAGGCCCTGCCCAACTGCAACATCGTCTGCCTGACCGGCGACGAGCTGAAGGCAGATGCTTCTGCTTACCTGCAGGTGCTGTTTGACGCC
>OHBM01002880.1_pt1 | contig 11044 bp, 10 predicted proteins | sample 1577251 | NCBI WGS metagenome assembly OHBM01 (sample SAMEA3541557, study PRJEB24748) | human gut metagenome | biome: human gut; feature: human-associated habitat; material: faeces | place: China | collected 2012
GTTCCGCGCCCGCATCGAGCTGCGGCAGATCGGCGTCCGCGACGAGGCCAAGATGCTGGGCGGACTGGGCATCTGCGGCAGGCCCTTCTGCTGCGCCCAGTTCATGGACGAGTTCCTGCCGGTGTCCATCAAGATGGCCAAGACCCAGAACCTGTCCCTGAACCCCACCAAGATCTCCGGCACCTGCGGCCGCCTGATGTGCTGCCTGAAGTACGAGCAGGACGCCTACGAGGACGCCGTGAAGCGCATGCCCAAGAACGATTCCTTCGTGCTGACGCCGGACGGCCCGGGCAACGTCAGCGACGTGAACCTGCTGAAGGAGACGGTGAATGTCCGGCTGGATGACCGAACCGACGGCTCCCGCTGCTACCACAACTGCGAGGTGTGCGTCCTGCGCAACGGCAAGGGCAGCCGCGACGGCATCGTTATCCCCGACCGGCGGCCGGAGCGGTACGTGGAACCGGAGAAGGAGGACGATATGCCTCCCATCAGCTTCATCAGCGACTTCACGCCTCCGTCGGAGCACGGCGAGGACGGCGGTGAGAAGCGCCGCCGCCGGAACCGCAGCGGACGCGGCGGCAAAAAGTCCGAGGGTGCTGCCGCGCCGGAGAAGCGGACCGAGAAGTCTGGCCGTCCGGACAAGCCCGCCAAGGCGGAGCGTCCCGCTAAGCCCGATAAGCCGGAAAAGGCTGATAGACCTGCGGCAGGGGACAAGCAGTCCCCCCGTCAGGGCGGCAGTCGCCGCCGTGGACGCCGCGGCGGAAGCGGCGCACCGGCCGGCGCCAATACCAGTGCTGATATTACGAATACCCCGCCCGCAGCGCACCGGCCTCCCAGGAAACCCCAGCCGGAGGGACAGAACGGCAGCGGCGAGCAGAAAAAGCGCCCCCGTCATCGGGGCGGACGCCGCCGCGGCGGAAGCGGCGGCAATAAGCCCACTTCGGGCTCGGAGGTTTGATCACCATGGGAAAATTTACCGGCCTGCTGCTGGCCAGTGACTATGACAACACTTTGACCTACACCGAGGAAGCGCTGCGGCTGTGCCAGCCCATGCCGCCGGTGCCCGACGCCAATCAGGAGGCCATCCGCTACTTCATGAGTGAGGGCGGCATCTTCTCCGTAGCCACGGGACGGGCCAAGCCTGCTTTCGAGCGGGTGGCCGCAGACGTGCCCATGAACGGCCCCACCATCCTGTTCAACGGCGCGGCCATCTACGACTTCCCCACCGGAAAATACCTGTGTGAGGCGTTTCTGCCGGACGAGGCCAAGGACTGCATCCAGCAGGTCATCGGCGCCCTGCCGTTCTCGGCGGTGGAGCTGTATCACGACAACAACGACATCCACGCCCTGCAGCCCAACGATGTGACCCGCCGCCACCTGCACATCACCCATTCGCCCACGGTGTTCGTGGACAGCATGACGGAGGTGCCGTCCCCCATCAGCAAGGCCCTTTTCTCCACGGAGCCGGAAAATCAGCCGGCGCTGCTGGACTTCCTCCGCGCCCAGCCCTGGTACGACCGGTACGAGATCGTGGCCAGCAGCTCCTCGCTGGTGGAGCTGACGGCCAAGGGCGCCAACAAGGGAGGCATGGTCCGCCGCCTGGCGGAGCTGCTGGGCATCCGGCAGGAGAATGTGGCCTGCGTAGGGGACCACGCCAACGACATCTCCATGCTGAACTGGGCGGGTATGGCCTTCGCCCCCGCCAACGCGCTGCCCCAGGTGTTGGCCCTGCCCCAGGTGTACAAGCTGCCGGACTGCCGCGACAACGCCATCGCCGCCCTGATCCAGGTGCTGGACGAAAAATACTGAGCGATACGTTCGCAGAAAGGCGTCCCAAAAGGCCGCCTTTCTGTCTTTTTCCGGCCCGGCTGCGGCATTGTTCACAATTTTTTGCTTGACGCACAGGAGGAAACAAGGTATGATACATTTTGTAACGATTTTGTAACCTTTAGGTGATACCCCATGAAACAGCAATTAGAACAAGAGAATAAACAGGAAGATACCGTCCACGATCCCAACAGGGAACACATGACGCTGTCCGCTCTGTGGCAGCTGTGGATAGACAATCTGAAAAGCTGGCGGCAGTACCGCGACGAGCATCCCGACCTGTTCACCCTGAACCTGCAGGCAGGCGTGCGGCACATCGCCGCCTGGTTCCGTCAGGTGGGGGGCAGCGCCCACCATCTGGTGGACGAGAACCGCCACAGCAGCTTTCCCGAGTCGGAGCACGGCGCGGCCCAGCTGTTCCTGTTCTTTTGGAACAGCCTGTCCCGCCTGGGAGCCAGCCTCCGCGAGCGGGCCCGCAACGCCCGCAAAAAGCTGATCCGCGCCAGCGACCGCCGCCGCAGCTACTTTGAGAAGCTGAAGCTGCATCCGGTGGCCTTTCTGGCCAGCGCCATGGGGCTGGCCGCCGCCGCCACGGTGCTGTCCCTCTATACCGTGGGCGCCCACGCCGTCTACGACGGCACAGATCTGGGCGTCGTGTCCTCCCAGCACGCCGTGGAGCTGGCGGTGTCGGAGGTGGAGAGCATCACCCGCGAGACGCTGCACGACAGCAGCTACACGGTGGACCAGTCCCTGCTTACCACGGAGACGGGTGTCTACCTCCGCAAGGACGTGATCGGCGAGGAGGAATTCAGCAGCGAGCTCACCGACCAGCTGGGGCTGGTGGAATACGCCTACGTCCTGTATGTGGACGGGGAAAAGGTGGTGGCCACCACGTTCCCCGGCGCGCTGGACGACATTCTGAACCAGCTGAAGCTGGGCTACCAGACGGAGGACACGGTGGACGCCTACTTCGTGGAGGACGTGGAGATACGGCAGGAGTACGTGGATTCCTCCTACGTCATGAACCTGGGCTACATCGCCGAGATCCTCAACGAGACCAAGGAGGGCGAGGTCACCTGCACCGTCAAGAAGGGCGACAGCTATTACAGCATCGCCGATGAGTACGGCCTGTCGGTGGACGCCCTGATGAAGCTGAACCCCGGCTACGATCCCAAGATCCTGCGGGTGGGCGATGTGCTGACCATCAGCAACGCCGTGCCCTATCTGACCGTGGTGAACGTGGAGCGGCAGCGCTACGTTCAGGACGTGCCCTACCCCGTGGAGTACACCGACGATGCCTCCATGTATCAGGGCGAGTATAAGGTCACATCTCCGGGCGTGTACGGCAAGGCCGACATCACCGCCAACGTCACCTATATCAACGGCACCGAGACGGAGCGCCAGATCGTGGCCAGCGCCACGCTGTCCCAGCCCGTGACGGAGTATCAGATCCGCGGCACCAAGGAGCGTCCCTCCTGGTTCCCCACCGGCAGCTTCGGCTGGCCCTGCAGCGGCGTCATCACCTCCTACTTCGGCCCGCGCAACACCGGTATCCGCGGCGCCAGCACCTATCACGAGGCCATCGACATCGCCAACAGCTACGGCACGCCGATCTACGCCTCTGACGGCGGCACCGTTATCTACGCCGGCTGGATGGGCGGCTACGGCTATCTGGTGAAGATCGACCACGGCAACGGCTATGTCACCTATTACGGTCACAACAGCTCGCTGCTGGTATCCGTGGGCGAGCATGTCCACAAGGGCCAGCAGGTCGCCCGCATGGGCTCCACCGGCGTGTCCAGCGGCAACCACTGCGACTTCCGCATCCAGCTGAACGGTACGTTCCTCAATCCGCTGAACTATCTGTGATGCCCCTTGCAAAAAGAAGAAAATATGCTATAATGGGCGCAGATACGGCTACTTGGAATGAGGTGAGATGATGAAAAAGCTGTCCTGCCTGCTGGCGCTGCTGTGCTGCATGATGATGAGTCTGTCCGTTGCCTACGCCAGCCCCCTGACCGGTGATACCAGCAACATGGGCCTGTGGATCGCCATGGTGGTCGTCGCCGTGGTGCTCCTGGTGGTGCTGGTCATCATGGGAAAAAAGAAGAAACGGTGATCAAAACATAAAAGACTCCCGCAGCTGCGCTGCGGGAGTCTTTTTGTGTTGTTGCGAGCTTCCGGCAGGGGACACGGCCCTCCGGACAAAGCAAAACGGGCATCCTTCCGGATACCCGTTGAGTTTGGTGCATCAACCGATCTTGTTGAGCTTCAGCGTCAGCGCGCTCTTCTTGTGGGCCGCGTTGTTCTTGTGCAGCAGACCCTTGGCAGCAGCCTTATCGATCGCCTTGACTGCGACTTTGTAAGTGCCCTCGGCCTCGGTGCGATTGCCTTCAACGGCAGCAGCCTCGAACTTCTTGATAGCAGTCTTCAGTGCGGACTTATTGGCTTTGTTGCGAGCATTTCTCGCCTCTGCCACCAGAACACGCTTCTTAGCAGACTTGATATTCGGCAAACCAAACACCTCCCCGACATCAGATTTTTTCGCGTGAAAAATAAGACTTCCACGCAGGATGATATTTTAGCATCATTGGTCCGAAAATGCAAGACTTTTTTACAATTTTGGCTCAGGTTTTCGCATAAATCCATTTCAGGCGGCCATGCTACCTGTAAGCCACAACATTTTGTGTTCAGAAAGGAGCGTCCGCCACAAAAATGACCCTACCACGTACCGATCTGGCGCTGGAGGCTGCCGACGATCTGGCCGCCCGCGCCAAAAAATTTTCTCTGCCGGAGGGTATCCAGCGGCTGGAAAGCCTTCAGGAGGGCTATCCCGTCACCGACATCCGCGTCACCGGCGACGGTGCCCGGACTCTGGGCAAGCCCGCAGGCCGCTATATCACCGTAGACCTGACCCCCTGCTTCCAGCGGCAGCAGGCGTTTTTTCACCGCGCCGTCTGGTGTATCGCCTATCAGCTGCGCGCCCTGCTGCCCCACGTGGGGCGCCGCTCTCAGGTCCTGGTAGTGGGACTGGGCAACCGTGCCATGACCCCCGACGCCATCGGCCCCATCGCCGTGGAGAACCTGCTGGTGACACGGCACATGGTCCGCGCACTGCCCCGCCAGTTCCAGGGCTTCACCCCTGTCTCTGCCCTGTGCACCGGCGTACTGGCCCGCACGGGGCTGGAGACGCTGGAGCTGATACAGGGTGCGGCGGCCCACATCCGGCCCGCCGCCGTCATCGCCATCGACGCCCTGGCCGCCCGCAGCCGCCAGCGGCTATGCGCCACGGTGCAGCTCAGCGACACCGGCCTGATCCCCGGCTCCGGCGTGGGCAACCACCGCCGCGCCGTGGACCGTGCCGCCCTGGGCGTGCCGGTGATCGCCGTAGGTGTGCCCACCGTCATCGATGGAGCCACCCTGTGCGCCGACCTGCTGGAGGAGGCGGGCCGACCGCAGCAGGACCTCTCCGGCCGCGGCGCGGATCTGTTCGTGACGCCCCAGGACATCGACCAGCGGGTGACGGAGCTGGGCCGCATAGTGGGCTACGGCATCACCCTGGCCCTTCAACGGGGCCTGACGCTGGAGGATGTCACCGGTCTGCTGGGATAACTCTTGCAAATGCCTCTCTTCCGCGCTACAATAGCACCAGAAAAAAAGGGAAGGGAGGACCCTCTTATGGAATTTAACCCCCAACTGCAATTGGTCGGCCTTCTGGAGTGGATGCACACCCAGATGGAAGCCTGCCACGGCCGCACCGCCGTCATCGGCATCTCCGGCGGCAAGGACAGCTCCACCGTGGCGGCGCTGGCCGCCGCCGCCTATGGCCGCGATCATGTGTACGGTGTCCTGATGCCCAACGGCGTCCAGCCGGACATCGACTACTCCCAGGCGCTGGTAGAGCATCTGCAGATTCCCCACTGCACCATCAATATCCACGATGCGGTGCAGGGTGTGCTGACGGAGATGGAGCGGGCGGGCCTGACGCCCAGCCGCCAGACCGTCGTGAACCTGCCCAGCCGCATCCGCATGTCTACGCTGTATGCCGTAGCCCAGTCGCTGGACGCCGGCGTGGTCATCAACACCAGCAACCTGTCGGAGGACTGGGTGGGGTACTGCACCATCTATGGCGACAGCGCCGGCGCCTTCTCTCCGCTGGGTATGTACACCACCGAGGAGGTCATTGCGCTGGGCCGCCAGCTGGGTCTGCCGGAGAAGTTCCTCATCAAGCCGCCCTCCGACGGTCTTACCGGTCTCACCGATGAGGACAATCTGGGCTTCACCTACCACGCGGTGAACGAGTACGTCCGCCGCGGAACGGTGGATCCCGCCATCAAGGAGCAGATCGACGACAGGCACCGCGTCAGCCGCTTCAAGTTCCAGACCATCCCCGTGTATCACAATGGGCTCCCCATGGCGCTGGAGGAAGAAACGGACTACTATAAATAAAAACGTGATGAAACCAACACAGGAAAAGCCCCGCCGAACGGCGGGGCTTTTCCTGTGTGTTTTGTGTGTTAGGAGAGAGAGAAAATCACATAAGGAAGGGAAGTTCCTTTGGATGATGCTATATTACCCGCCAAAATTGGCTGAATCATGAATCACCCGTGAACTTTTTGTGAATTTCCCCGATTTTATGCAAATTTTTTGCTCTCCGCTACGGCCATCTGGTCGCAGCGATTGTTTTTCTCGTTCTCCGCATGGCCCTTGACCCAGTGATAGCGCATCTCGTGTCGGTCCGTCAGGGCCAGCAGCCGCTCCCACAGGTCGGGGTTCAGCGCAGGCTTCTTGTCGGACTTGATCCAGCCCCGCTTCCGCCAGCCCTTTGCCCAACCCTTGGACAGACCGTCGATGACGTACTTGGAGTCGGAATACAGCTCCACCACGCAGGGCTCCTTCAGGATATCCAGCGCCTCGATGACGGCGGTGAGCTCCATGCGGTTGTTGGTGGTATCCGCCGCGCCGCCGGACAGCTCCTTCTCCGTGTCCTTGTACCGGAGAATGGCTCCCCAGCCCCCGGGCCCGGGATTGCCGCTGCAAGCGCCGTCGGTATAGATAGTTACTGTTTTCATATGGCTGCTCCTCGCCGTTTCTCCGATTTCACAGGCGTTCTTCCACGCCCAGAACGGTCAGCACATCGCCCTCCACGCGGAAGCGGATGTTGCGCCCGCCGTAGGCCATACCGTAGACCCGCTGGGGATCGTCCTGATACCGCGGCCGCGGGTCGTTGGCCAGCACGGACAGCAGCCCCTGCCGCTGCTCCGGCGGCACCGCCGCCAGCAGCTGCTCTGGGCACACCACCCGCAGCTTCTCACCGGCCAGCCCCGCCGTGAAGCCGCCTGCGGCCTCCGGATGGCTGTCGGTATATGCCAGATAGGGCTTGATGTCGAAGATCGGCGTCCCGCTGACCAGATCGGCCCCCCGCACATGGAGCACCGGTCCCTCCGGCGTGTCCCACTGGATACGCTCCAGCACCACGGAGGACAGTCCCAGCCCGTTGGGCCGGAAGGGGGAGCGGGTGGCGAACACGCCCATGCGGGCGTTGCCTCCCAGCCGCGGCGGCCGGACGGTAGGGGACCATCCCTGCCGCAGGGCGCGGTCAAACTGCCAGATCAGCCAGATATGGGAGAATTCCTCCAGTCCCCGCAGCGCCGCAGGATCGCGGTACGCCGGCGCAAACACAATGCGTCCGGAGCAGTCGGCCACGCCGCTCTGCCGCGGCACGCCGAACTTCTCGGCAAAGGGCGTCTCGATGTGTGCGATCGGTGTGATGTCCGCCATAGTCAGCGCTCCCGCATTCCCGTGTCGGTGAGATGAGCCGTAATATCCTTGGGCAGGCGCAGCAGCCGCACCAGCTCACCGGCGGCGATGACCACCATCCCCGCCACGATAATGTAGATATTCTGCACGGTACTGGCGGTCAGAAACATGGCCAGCAGCACCAGCAGCAGGCCCATGTTGATGCGTCCGTTGCCCTCCTCGATCTTCTGGAGGGTCTCGTCCTTCTCATACACCACCTTGTTGTACACGAACCGTGTCTTGGCTGCCGCGTTGTGGTACAGCGTCTTGGTAAAGTACTGCCAGCGGGTCAGGGGCACCATGGCTTCCCGCGGTGCGCTGCTCATACCGTCTCCTCCGGCGCGTCAGCCTTCTCCTCGTGGTCAGCCAGCGCCATGGAGATGACGCGGTCGCCCTCCTCCTTGAAGCGCATGACGATAACGCCCTGGGTGGCGCGGCCCGCCACGCGGATATTCTCCACCGGCGTGCGGATCAGGATGCCCGCCGCCGTCACCAACAGCAGATCCTCGGTGCCGTCCACCACCTTGATGCCCACGATAGAGCCGGTCTTTTCCGTGACCATGTAGTTTCGGATGCCCAGACCACCGCGGTTCGTGATGCGGTACTCCTCCACCGGCGTGCGCTTGCCGAAGCCCCGCTCCGTAATGGACAGGACCGTCTTGTCCGCGTCGGCACGGGCGGCGCCCACCACGTAGTCGCCGTCCCGCAGGCGGATACCCCGGACGCCCACAGCGATGCGGCCCATGGCACGCACGTCCGTCTCGTCGAAGCACACCGCCTGTCCGTCGTGGGTGGCGATGAGCATCCGGTCGTGGCCGCGGGTCTCCGTTACGGAGATCAGCTGGTCGCCCTCGTCCAGCGTCAGGGCGCGGATACCGTTGTTCCGCAGATTCTTCAGGGCGCTGACCTCCAGGCGCTTCACGGTGCCGTTCCGGGTGGTCATGAACAGGTACAGCTCGTCCTCCGACTGCTCACGGAAGTGCAGCATGGCCTGTACCCGCTCGCCCGTCTCCACCTGGATGATGTTGACGATATTGACCCCCTTGGCGGCCTTGCCGCTCTCCGGGATCTGATAGCCCTTCTTGCGGTAGACCTTGCCGGTGTCGGTAAAGAACAGGATATAGTCGTGGGTAGACGCGGTGAACACGTCCACCACGGTGTCCTCATCCCGGGTGGTGATGCCCTTCTTGCCCATGCCGCCCTTGCTCTGGGCGGCGTATTCGGACACCGGCGTGCGCTTGATGTAGCCGTTCTCCGTCAGGGTAAAGACGCACTGCTCCTCCTCGATGAGATCCTCGATGTCCAGCTCGTCCTCCACGTCCTGGATCTCGGTCTTGCGGTCGTCGCCGTACTTGTCGGCAATGGATGTCAGTTCCTCCTTGAGGATGGACTTCACCAGATTCTCGTCGTTGAGGATACGCAGGAAGTAGGCGATCTTCTCCTCCAGCTCCTTGTACTCCGTCTGCAGCTTCTCGCGGTCCAGACCCTGCAATGCCTTGAGGCGCATATCCAGAATGGCCTGGGCCTGCACGTCGTCCAGCCCGAAGCGGGACATCAGGTTTTCCTTGGCGTTGTCGTAGCTGCTGCGGATGATATGGATGACCTCATCGATGTTGTCCTGCGCCACCAGCAGGCCCTCCAGCAGATGGGCCCGCTCCTCCGCCTTTTTCAGGTCGTACCGTGTCCGCCGGACGATGATCTCCTCCTGGAACTTCAGATACTCGTCGATGATGTGCCGCAGGGAGAGGATCTTCGGCTGCCGCTGGTTTTCCACCAGCGCCAGCATGTTGATGGCAAACGTGGTCTGGAGCTGGGTCTGGGCGAACAGGCGGTTCAGCACCACCTGCGGATTGGCGTCGCGCTTCAGCTCAATGACCATGCGCATACCGTTCCGGTCGGATTCGTCGCGGATGTCGGAGATGCCCTCGATACGCTTGTCCTCCACCTGATCGGCGATGGCCTTGATGAGCATCCGCTTGTTCACCTGATACGGCAGCTCCGTGAAGATGATACGGGTGCGGCCGTTTCCGAACTCCTCGAACTCGTGACGGGCGCGGACCATCAGGCGGCCCCGTCCGGTGGCGTAGGCGGCGCGAATGCCGCTGCGGCCCATGATGATACCCTTCGTGGGGAAGTCGGGGCCCTTGACATGCTCCATCAGGTCGCTGAGGGTGGCATCGGGATCATCCAGCACGCAGATGCACGCGCCGATGACCTCCCGCAGGTTGTGGGGCGGGATATTGGTGGCCATACCCACGGCGATGCCGCTGGAGCCGTTGACCAGCAGGTTCGGGAAGCGGCAGGGCAGGACGCGGGGCTCCTTGCGGCTCTCATCGAAGTTGGGGTCCCAGTCCACCGTGTCCTTCTCGATGTCACGCAGCATCTCATTGGAAATTTTGCTCAGCCGCGCCTCGGTGTAACGGTAGGCGGCAGGGGGATCGCCATCCACGGAGCCGAAGTTGCCGTGGCCGTCCACCAGCGTGTAGCGCATGGAGAAGTCCTGCGCCAGACGCACCAGCGCGTCGTACACGGAGGCGTCACCGTGGGGGTGATACCGGCCCAGCACGTCGCCCACGCAGGTGGCGGACTTCTTAAAGGGCTTGTCAGAGGTCAGGTTGTCCTCGTACATGGCGTAGAGGATACGCCGGTGTACGGGCTTCAGACCGTCCCGCACGTCGGGCAGGGCGCGGCCCACGATGACAGACATGGCATATTCGATATAGGATTTTTCCATCTCCGGGACCAGCGGGGACTCCACAATGTGCTGGTCGGGGAAGCGGATCTCCGCAGGGTCGTATTGGGGCTTTTTGCTCATAGATCCCAGCCCTCCTTAATAGTCCAGATTCACAGCGTACTGTGCTTTACGCTCGATAAATTCCTTGCGCGGCTCCACCTTCTCGCCCATGAGGACGGTGAACGTGGCGTCCGCCTTCACGGCGTCGTCCAGCGTGATGCGCCGCAGGGTGCGGGTGGTGGGGTCCATGGTGGTCTCCCACAGCTCGTGGGCATCCATCTCGCCCAGACCCTTGAACCGGCTGATGTTGATGGTCACGTTGGGGTTGCCTCCCCGCATCTCGGCAGAGATGGCGTCCCGCTCCTCATCGGAGTAGGCCACCCGCTGCTGCTTGCCGCGGGTCAGCTTGTACAGCGGCGGCACGGCGGAATAGACGTAGCCCTCCTCAATGAGGGGCCGCATATACCGGAAGAAGAACGTCAGCAGCAGGGTACGGATATGGGCACCGTCCACGTCGGCATCGGCCATGATGATGACCTTGTGATAGCGCAGCTTGTTCTCGTCGAACTCCTCGCCGATGCCCGCGCCCAACGCGATGATGACGGGCTGGAGCTTGTCGTTGCCGTAGACCTTGTCCACCCGGGCCTTCTCCACGTTGAGCATCTTGCCCCACAGGGGGAGGAT
>OHBM01002888.1_pt1 | contig 11014 bp, 9 predicted proteins | sample 1577251 | NCBI WGS metagenome assembly OHBM01 (sample SAMEA3541557, study PRJEB24748) | human gut metagenome | biome: human gut; feature: human-associated habitat; material: faeces | place: China | collected 2012
ACTCTGCCTCATAAGTATCCTTCTTCATGTTCAGGTTGCATTTCGGTGGATAAGGAGGAACAGACCGTTGTCACGCAGGGAGACGCTAATAATATTGCAGATGCAGCTCCTGTTGCATGGCAGCAGATCATCGGGGTGTATGCATTTCATATCCCGTATCTTGGATATATTTCCATTTATGCAAAGACACCGCTTGGTATTGCGGTGGTGTGCGGTGTTTTAATTGTGCTGATCCTCTTAAACTTCATCCCGGATATTTTAGAGGAGGATAAGAAGAAAATTTCAGATACGGAATGAAGAAACGTTACTGAAATTTCTGATATATGACCGCCGTGTGACCATTGAGTGATAAAACAGTATCGTGACAAAAAGGTTTCTGATAAGGCAGGAACCGCAAGTTACAGAATGGAAAGTACATAAGAATGAAAAGATTATCATGAAATGAAAAAGGAGATCAGAAATTATGAAGAAAACAAAATTAGTCACACTGCTTGGAGCAATCAGCCTGCTTGGAGCAATTGGTGCAGGCAGCACATTCGCTTACCTGACGAGCACAACCGGAACTGTCACCAACACCTTTACCGTCGGCAATGTAAACTTTGATGATGATCCGCTGACAGGCGGTTTATCCGAGTCCAAAGTGGCAAGAGATGAAAACAGCAATCTGTATGTGGATGCTGATGGCACCGGAGAGTGGACGGGAAAAGAAAATAAGTACGAGGATCTGGTTGCAGGAGAAGTGGTATACAAAGATCCGACCGTACACATGGCAGATGATTCACAGGACGCATGGGTATTTGCGAAAATCGTGAATGAAAACCCGGAACTTACGATCACATATGCTTCTGACTGGGTAGATGTGACAGACGCTTATAAAACAGCACAGAACTTAAATAATATTGACTACAAAGTATATGCAAAAAAAGATGTGATTTCCAAATCCGCTCATTCTACCATCTTTGAAGAAGTAACGGTTGGAAACAATGTGACAGAGAATACCACATTTACCGATATTAAAGTTTCTGCATGTGCAGTTCAGGCAGCCGGCTTTGCAAATTACACAGACGCACTTGCACAGGTTTCTTTCAACTAAATAAAAGGTAAAACATCTGAGCAGACTTTCATAGGGGCTATGAGGTCTGCTCATTTTGTGGTACAATCTAAAACAGTGCAGATAGTTTTTTACGTGCACAGCAGAGTAAAGTGGGAGAGAAACGGGCATGAAACAAAATAAAAGCAGCCGGTCAACGGTTCTTCTTTTTCTTCTTGGCGCAGCGCTGATCGTGGCAGCACTCATTATGCTGGTGCCGGATCTTTTGAATTACAAACAGTCCAACGACACCTATGAGGCATTAAAGGAAAACTATATTTCAGAGAAAGCGGAGAATACGGAAGTGGCGGAGGAGACAGAGGGGGATGATTCGTGGTGGTATACAGATGTGGATGTGAAGCTGGAAGAACTTCAGCAGGTCAATGCGGATATTATCGGCTGGATACGGTTTGATAATCTGGAGCAGCTCAGTTATCCGGTTTTATATTCCGGGGATGATGAGAAGTATCTTCGCACGGATATTTACGGAAATCAGACGATTGCCGGATGTATTTTTATGGAGGGGATGAACACACCGGATTTTCAGGATTACCATACAATCCTATATGGGCACAACATGAAAAACTTAAGCATGTTTGGCAGCCTGAAAAAATATAAAACAGAGGATTTTTATAAAGATCATCAGTTTTTTACAATCTATACATCAGAGTGTGCGTACCGTTATCAGATTTTTGCCTACTATGATGTGCCGGAAACCGACGAAGTTTACACGGTTGGCTTTGCGCCGGATGATACTTTTCAAAAATTTATTGATAAGATGAAACAAAAGTCCTATGATGATACAGGAGTGAACGTGACGAAAGACGATCATATTATGACACTGTCGACCTGTTCTACCACGGGAAAACGTTTTGTAGTGCATGCAGTGCGCATCGGGGAACATGCGTTGGAGAAATAGAAAAAGAACAACATAAGGAGAAAAACAATGAAAAGACCAGAAGAATTGAGTCATATGCTGACAGAGATGTACAATGATACGAAGGATGGAAAAATTCACTGGAACATCAGTGTGCAGACAACAGAAAATAATGAAGTATCTGAGAAACCGGTCGAAGTGGAGGACGGTGTATCCTGGACGATCGATGAATGTTATGTTTCTTATTACTGTAAATACAAGGGACAGGATTTTCTGATGATCACCTATGAGATGATCAAAACTGCCGGAGATAAGGTGCATACGACCAACATGATCTTCCTTCCACCGCTTGGAATCCGTGTGTTCCAGCTGCCAATGCTGCTGCCGTATGCGGTTCAGGCGTCCGGTGTGCTGGCAAATCAGATCCACAATCTGTGGGAATTACTGCTTGCGATGAAAAAGGCAGATCCGGAGAGTGTATTTATGGAAGTGTCAGCAGGAAAACTTGTGATCGAGGATGAAAAATAACCCTTGAGAGATTGATATCTATAAGCTTGTACATATGGATAGTATAAGGAAAAAGATGTTCGTGGATCTGGTTGTACCACAGAACATCTTTTTTGATGCAAAATCAGGTAAAATAAGAATATCCTTGAAAACATTTTGGAAGAGTCTCTCCAGAAATCCCAAAAAAAAAGGGAAATAATCAATTGGAAATAATATACAATTTTGTCAAAAAGTATATGAAAATGTAAATAATGTTGAAACTTTATAAAAAAAGTGTTAAAATCATAACAATCACTGGTATGACCAGAAATAATAATTTTATGAGGGAGGAAACAATATGTTAAATCATGGACTGTTGTTTCAGGTTTACGGCGAGGGAGCTGCATGGCAGTTTCTTGGCTGGATTTTAGTTTTTACCTGTCTCGTACTTGCAAATGAAATTGCCAGACGTACAAAAGCCGGCGGAATGTTATGTTTCGTTGTTCTTCCAATCATTCTGACAGTTTACTTTATTGCAATTTACGTTTCAGCAGCAGCGGGAGCTGAATGGGCACTTAATAACAATACATATGTACATATGACAAGCTGGTTCCACTATGCGAAGTTATATGCAGCTACAGCTGGATGTATTGGTTTTATGATGCTCAAATACAAATGGGGTATTGGTAAAACACAGTGGTTTAAGGCTTTCCCATTTGTCATCGTAGCAATCAACATTTTGATCGCAGTATGCAGCGATTTCGAATCTGCAATCAGAGGTGCACATGCACTTGCAGAGACAGGAACAAGCTGGTGGTTATCATCTGAAGGCGTATGGTTATATGGTGGATGGTGGAACGTTCTCAACGGTCTTGCAGGTATTATCAATATCTTATGTATGACAGGCTGGTGGGGAATCTACTCATCTAAGAAAAAAGATGATATGTTATGGCCGGATATGACATGGATGTTCATCTTAGCTTATGATGTATGGAACTTCCAGTATACTTACTTAAACCTTCCGACTCATTCCTGGTATTGTGGTGTTGCATTATTACTTGCACCTACATTTGCTGCAGCATTCTGGAACAAAGGTGGCTGGATTCAGAACCGTGCTAACACATTAGCATTATGGTGTATGTTTGCCCAGGTATTCCCATTATTCCAGGATCAGGGTAAATTCGCAGTTATCCCAAGGCTCTACGCAGATGGATTCATGGATGCAGCTACACATCCAACAGCAGTAGATCCTACAGCACAGGGTGTGATCTCTGTTCTTTCAATTGTAGTCAACGTTGTTGTATTCGCTGCGATCATCAAACGTTCTATGAAGTTAAAGAAGAATCCTTACAAAGATGAGATCTGGAAAGGCACAAAAGATTACGAAGAAGCTATGTCCCGTGCGGAATAATCTTCATCAGATCTGTAATGAAAAATGAGCACTGTATGGTGCATGAAAAAAGTCTGCTGGCAGGTAGTACCTGTCGGCAGACTTTTTTACTATAGAACAAAATAAAAAGCGATGTTTTATTTACACATCTCCGCAATATCATAAATCAGTTTTTTGGAATCTTCCCATCCAAGGCAAGGATCTGTGATAGATTTTCCATAAATATGATCGTGGATCTTCTGAGATCCTTCTTCAATATAACTCTCGATCATCACACCTTTTACCATGTTATGGATGTCTTGCGATAACTGACGGTTATGCATAACTTCCTTAACAATACGGATCTGTTCTTTGAACTGCTTGCCGGAATTGGAGTGGTTTGCATCAATAATGGCAGCCGGGTTTACAAGATCCATTTTGGCATACATATCACAGAGACGGATCAGATCTTCATAATGATAGTTCTGCGTGCTGTTTCCGTGTTTGCTTACGGCGCCGCGGAGTACAACGTGGGTTAATGGATTTCCAGTTGTCTCCACTTCATAGCCACGGTAAACAAAATGGTGTGGATGCTGGGCGGCATAAACAGAGTTTAACATAACGGAAAAGTCACCGCTGGTTGGATTTTTCATACCGGATGCAACATCAAAACCGCTGACGGTAAGACGGTGCTGCTGATCTTCAACAGAACGTGCACCGATCGCAACGTAGGAGAGCAGGTCTTCTACATATCCCCAGTTTTCCGGGTAAAGCATTTCGTCTGCACAGGTGAGACCGCTTTCTTCAATGGCACGGATGTGCATTTTGCGCATGGCGATCAGACCTTCCACCATATCTGGTGCTTTTTCAGGGTCAGGCTGGGAAGCGATTCCTTTGTAGCCTTCACCGGTGGTACGTGGTTTATTTGTATACACACGTGGGATGATGATCAGCTTGTCTTTGACATCTTCCTGGATGGAAGTGAGACGGCTGACATAATCGCATACAGAATCTTCGTTGTCTGCAGAACAAGGTCCGATGATGACAAGAAAACGGTTGTCAAGACCTTTGATCACATTGCTGATCTCTGCGTCACGCTGTTTTTTTAACTCCTGCAATTTCTCTGACAGAGGATATCTTTCTTGGATCTGGGCAGGAGAAGGTAATTCGTTTAAAAATGTGAAACTCATGTGAAACTCTCCTTTAGTAGGTTATATTAACAGTCATTCTAATAGATTGTGAATAAATTGTCAAATTCACAGATGTTCCAATTTTTTATAGCCTCCATGAATACTATTTATATTGCATGCATTGAATATTAGAGTCTGGTGTTTTAAAATAGAAATGATCGTGGAACAATAAATCAGGCAGAGTTTCGCAAATCCGGTTTAGGATGGATAAAAAAGGAGCAGGACAGGCATATGGAGATTAAGGGAAAAACAATTGGAACAGGAAAACCACTTTTATGCGTTCCGGTTATGGAAAGTAATAAAGAAGAGATCATAGACGAATTACGGACACTTGCAAAAAGTGAAGCAGATATAGTGGAATGGCGTATAGATACTTTCGTGGATTATAAGAATTACAACGCAGTGCGCGAAGTGTTTGCGGCTGCGGCAGAGTGCATGAAAGAGAAGATTTTCTTATATACATTCCGAACCAAAAAACAGGGCGGCATGGGAGAACTCGCACCGGATGAACTGAACGACCTTCATGATCTTGCGGCAGAGTCAGGATGCGTGGATTTGCTTGATCTGGAATTTTTTGAGGAGGAGCATCCGGCAAGAAAAATCAGAAAGCTTCATAAACAGGGCTTGAAAGTCATTGCCTCCCACCATGATTTTTATGAGACGCCGGACAGAGAAGTTATGAAGATGCTGTTAGAACAGATGTGTGCAGGAGGTGCAGATATTGTAAAACTTGCAGTTATGCCTCAGGATATGGAGGATGTTTTAAAACTGTTATCTGTGACGAATGAGTTTAAGGAAGAGAATCCGGACACGCCGGTCATCACAATGTCCATGGGAAAGATGGGAATGATCAGCAGGCTGTGTGGAGAGAGCTTTGGTTCAGCAATCACCTTTGCGGCACACAAAAAAGCGAGTGCACCCGGTCAGATGGAGATGCACGAGGTAGCTGATATTTTGGAGAGAATCCATAAAATCATGTAAAATGCGCTCATTTGCGCCAACAGGTTTTACAAATTTATGAAATTGCCTTGGTGCTTCATAATTACCAAATTATAAAATTATTATAAACACCGACAGATATCTTGACACATATATTTGCCGGTGTTATTATTTGACACGTTTAATACATAACAATGTTAAATAATAGCAGGTGGTGAGTGAATTATGGATAAATTATATGAAGAACTGTTCCGCGCGATGAATCAGTTCCGCAAGCTGAAATTTGCGGAGATGTTTCCGATGATCAACAGGACAGATTTTTTCGTAATGTGTACGATTATGGATAAAGGGGAGAATGGAAAGATTACCATTTCGGAACTTGCATCCAGAGCGAAAATGCTTCCATCCGCGATTTCCAGAACTTTAAAAGGGTTAGAAGAGCGCGGATATGTGGAGCGGAATATCAATAAAAATGACAGACGGAATACGTATGTGGAACTGACTGCAGAGGGAGAACGTCTGACAGAGGAAGCAAGGCAGATCATGGCGGACTTCGGCAAATCTGTGATGTCACAGGTGGATGAGGCAGATATGAAACACCTGATTTCTTATTTGGATAACATTTATCATATTGCGGAAAAAGAGATTGAAGCTAGAAAAGGGCAAGGCAGAAGAAAGGAAAGGGAACATGAGTAAGATTTTTAAAAATATGATTCCATATTGGAAATCAATTGTGATTATCATTGCGTTACTCTTTGTGCAGGCATGGTGTGATCTGTCACTACCGTCTTACACATCGGATATCATTGATGTTGGTATCCAGAACTATGGTGTGGAACATGTAGTGCCGGAGGCATTGACTGCGGATGAGTTTGAAACGGCAGAGTTATTCATGACGGATGAGGAGGCAGATCTCTGGGAGAGTATCTATGAGAAAGACGGTGATATTTACCGGCTGCAGGTGACATCCAGATCAGAATTAAACGAGATCGATGACACACTGGCAGTTCCGCTCATTATGAATTATCAGATGAGTGCGATGGAAGACTCTGCAGTAAAAGAGCATGTTGCAAAACCGACCGGGGCAGATGCCGGTACTCTGGAAAAAGACACCTTACTTTCCATGAGAGACAGCATGGAAGAGACCATTGATACAATGGGAAGTTCCCTTGTGAAATCCATGGGCGCAGCCTATGCGGTATCCTGCGATAAAGCGGCAGGAATTGACGTGGAAAAGATTCAGAAAAGTTATCTTGTCACAGCCGGACTGAAAATGGTCGGCATGGCGCTGATGATCGGAATCGTGACGGTTTTAGTGGGCTTCTTTGCCTCCCGTGTCGGTGCAGGCATCGGAAGAACATTAAGAGAGAAAGTATTTAAACAGGTTGTTGGATTTTCTAATGCGGAGATGGATAAATTTTCCACAGCTTCCCTGATTACAAGAAGCACGAATGATATCCAGCAGATCCAGATGGTTTCGGTTATGCTGCTTCGTATGGTAGCGTATGCACCGATCTTAGGCATTGGCGGTGTGTTAAAAGTCGTGCAGACCGGAGCCGGAATGGGATGGATCATTGTCCTTGCGATCCTTGTGATCCTTGGTTATGTGATGGTGCTGATGGCAGTTGCCATGCCAAAGTTCCAGTTGATGCAGAAGCTGGTGGATAATATCAATCTGGTATCCAGAGAGATTCTGACCGGTCTTTCGGTCATCCGTGCTTTCGGCAGGGAGAAAAAAGAGGAAGAACGTTTTGATGTGGCAAACAAAGACCTGACAAAAACAATGCTGTTTACCAACCGTGTCATGACTTTTATGATGCCGGGAATGATGATGATCATGAATGTTCTTTCCGTTGGTATCGTTTGGGTGGGTGCCCACAAAATTGATGCAGGAACGATGCAGGTCGGCGCAATGACAGCGTTTATCACTTATTCGATGATGATCGTTATGTCATTCTTAATGCTCACGATGATGTCGATCATGCTTCCTCGTGCAGCCGTTGCAGCAGACCGTATTGATGAGGTCATTCAGACAGAATCCTCGATCCATGACGCAAAAGAGCCGGAAAAAGTGACAACACACAATGGAGTTGTGAAATTCTCCCATGTGAATTTCAAATATCCGGGTGCGGAGGAAGATGTGCTTCATGACATTGATTTTACAGCGGAACCGGGACAGACCACCGCAATCATTGGAAGTACCGGTTGTGGTAAATCCACACTGGTCAATCTGATTCCACGTTTATATGATGTGACAGACGGAAGTATTACACTCGATGGAAAAGATATCCGTAACATTACGATGTCTGATCTTCGTGATGAGATTGGTTTCGTTCCACAGAAAGGTGTTTTATTCTCCGGAACGATCGCTTCGAATCTTCGTTTTGGAAAAGATGATGCGACAGACGAGGAGATTAAGAAAGCGGCAGAGATTGCACAGGCAACAGAGTTTATCGAGGCGAAGGATGACAAGTATGAGAGTGCAATCGCGCAGGGCGGAAGCAATGTTTCCGGTGGACAGAAACAGCGTCTTGCGATTGCAAGGGCGATTGCAAAAGATCCGAAAATCTTTATTTTCGATGACAGTTTCTCGGCGCTCGATTTAAAGACAGACGCGGCACTGCGAAAAGCGCTTGCTGAGAATGTAAAAGACAGTACTGTGATCATCGTGGCACAGCGTATCAGTACCATTTTACATGCAGAGCAGATTTTAGTGCTCGATGACGGAAAAATTGTCGGCAAGGGTACACATGAAGAACTGTTAAAATCATGCGAAGTTTACCGGCAGATTGCAAAATCACAGTTATCCGCGAAAGAACTTGGACTTGAGGAAAGTGAGGTGGCTTTGAATGAGTAGAGAACAGGAAGTTAAAACACATCAGCCACGGAGAAGAGGACCGATGGGACATGGCATGCAGCCGGGCGAGAAACCGAAGGACTTCAAAAAATCCATCAAAAAGCTGATGAGCTATATCGGAAAATACAAAGCTGCAATTTTTGTTGTCATGTTTTTTGCAGCATGTTCTACCATATTTAATGTTGCAGGACCGAAAATTTTAGGAAAAGCGACCACTGCATTATCGGAAGGTCTGATGGCGAAAATTCAGGGAACCGGAAGCATTGATTTTGGAAAGATTGGAAGCATTCTTTTGTTTGTGCTTGGTCTGTATCTGTGCAGTGCGGTTTTCAACTTTATCCAGGGATGGATCATGACCGGGATCACACAGAAAGTGTGCTACCAGCTCAGAAAAGAAATCTCAGAAAAAATCAACCGCATGCCGATGAAATACTTCGAGAGCCGTACTTACGGCGAGGTATTGTCCCGTATCACCAACGATGTAGATACGTTGGGACAGGGACTGAACCAGAGTATTACCACGATCATTACATCCGTTGCAACACTGATCGGCGTGCTTGTGATGATGCTCAGTATTTCACCGCTTATGACACTTATTGCACTTGTGATCTTACCAATCTCCATGGGACTGATTGGATTTGTGACAAAAAAATCGCAGAAATATTTCCGTGCGCAGCAGGAGTATTTAGGACACATCAATGGACAGGTGGAAGAGGTATACGGTGGTCACCTTGTCATCAAGGCATTTAACCGCGAGAAAGATACGATTGAAGAGTTTGAGAAAACGAATGATATTCTCTATGATTCCGCATGGAAATCACAGTTTTTGTCCGGTATGATGCAGCCAATCATGATGTTTGTCGGAAACTTAGGTTATGCCTGTGTTGCCCTGACAGGTGGACTGCTTGCAATCCGTGGCACGATCACAATCGGTGATATCCAGGCGTTCATCCAGTATGTGAAAAACTTCACACAGCCGATCCAGCAGATCGCGCAGGTGATCAATCAGGTACAGTCTATGTCTGCAGCATCCGAGCGTGTATTTGAGTTTTTGGAGGAAGAGGAAGAAGAGCAGATTGTAGAACATCCGGCGGATGTTTCGAAAATTACAGGTGCAGTGACATTTGATCATGTCCATTTTGGATACAATCCAGAGCAGATCATCATCAATGATTTCAGTGCCAGCGTAAAACCGGGACAGAAAATCGCAATCGTAGGACCAACCGGAGCCGGAAAAACGACGATGGTAAAACTGCTTATGCGTTTCTATGATGTAAACAGCGGAGCAATCTGTCTTGATGGACATAATATCAAGGATTTCAACCGCAGGGAACTGCGTGATGCATTCGGAATGGTATTGCAGGATACCTGGCTGTTCAAGGGAACAATCATGGAAAATATCCGGTACGGCCGGCTTGACGCAACGGATGAGGAGGTGGAGCAGGCAGCAAAAATGGCAAGTGCCCATTCCTTTATCATCCGTCTGGAGCATGGATATGATACCGTTCTTGAGGGTGATGGTGCAAACTTAAGCCAGGGACAGCGTCAGCTCATTAATATTGCAAGGGCCGCCATTTCCAAGGCACCGATCCTGATTCTGGATGAAGCGACAAGCTCTGTTGATACAAGAACCGAGAAGCATATCGAAAAGGGAATGGACCGCCTGATGGCAGAGAGAACCACCCTCGTGATTGCACACCGTCTGTCAACCGTCCGGAATGCCAATGCCATCATGGTTTTAGAGCAGGGCGAGATCATCGAACGTGGTGACCATGACGCACTGCTTGCACAGAATGGCCGGTACCATGAGCTTTATACCGGAAAGACCGAGTTGGATTAAGCTGTGGTATCATGACTTGAATTGGATAAAAAAGTATGCTATAAAAGAATTCGGAACAGAAAAACATTTACCCATTGACAAGGTGGGTAAATGAGACTATACTGTTCCGAAAAGACAGTCAGTGAGGAATAAAGAATAAAGTTACTGTTTATACAACAGAGAAAGCCTTACTGAGGGAGGAGAAGAATATGAAAAAGTTATTAGCAGTAGTACTTACCGGTGCTTTCGTTGTATCTGCACTGGCAGGCTGCGGAAAGAGCACATCTGCAGACGATAAGGTGATCAAGGTTGCGGCTTCCGCAACACCTCATGCAGAGATTCTTGAGCAGGCAAAGCCTTTATTGGAGGCAAAGGGTTCCGCCCTTC
>OHBM01002890.1_pt1 | contig 11012 bp, 8 predicted proteins | sample 1577251 | NCBI WGS metagenome assembly OHBM01 (sample SAMEA3541557, study PRJEB24748) | human gut metagenome | biome: human gut; feature: human-associated habitat; material: faeces | place: China | collected 2012
ATGTAAAGACCTCCAATCCGGTGTTCTCTCCGGATGGAAAAACAATGTACACTCCAACATCTACTCCTGCAGGGCATTTATTTGCTATTGATGTAGTGAGCGGTGAATTCAAATGGGTGTTTGCTATCAGTGAGATAACGTATGGTGGAGGTGCGTTGGTGGCTCCTGATGGTACAATCTATCAGTGTGTAAGAAATGCCACTATTAATAATGTATATGCTATTAATCCGAACGGAACTCAAAAGTGGGCGGTTAAATTGGATGCTGCGATAGGTGCTTTTCCTGCATTGTCTGCCGATGGTGTCCTTTACTGTCTCACCAATAAGAGTACGTTGTATGCCCTCGATGCATCCAGTGGCATTATAAAATGGCAACAATCCCTTGACGGAGCAACAGGTAGTGCGGTAGCTATTGATAAAGCCGGAAATGTTTATGCAGGTACAAGTGCAGCCATTTATTCTTTTAAACCGAATAAAGAGCAGAATTGGAAATTGGAAGAAGTGAATGTGACAGAACAGGCTACGTTTGCTTTGAAGGATCAGGTACTTTATGCGACTTTGAAAAACGGAGGACTCGTTGCTGTTGATATGACAAACGGAACAAAGAAATGGACGTATCCGACTACAAAAGGAGATGCTTATTTCCCGATTGCTGATAAAAATGGCAATGTCTATTTTACTGAAAAAGGATCGCAGACTGTTCATGCAGTAAATGCCAGCGGATCTAAAATCTGGGAGAAAAATGTGGGTAACAATTTGAACTACAGTGGAGGTGCTTTGAGTACGGATGGTATTCTTTATATAGGTACCCAATCGAATAACAAAGTGCTGGGACTTGACATCACTAATGGAAACATTGTTTTTGAAGAGACTGTGGGACAACAGGTCATGGCAGCTGTTAGCATTGGTCCGGACAGACGGCTTTATTGCGGAACGATCGGATCTGGTAATATCGGTGCTGTCAAAGCATTTGATATTAATAAGACTTTGGAGACAGACTCCTGGAGTATTCGTGGTGGTGATATTCAAGGTACAAACCGTCAAAAGTAAGCGATAATGAGAGTTCCTGTTTTTATCTTATTTATGGCGATGACAATGGGTTTATATGCACAGAAATATAAAGTAGGTACTACTACAGCTTTGTGGAAAGTACCTGCTTCCACAGACTTTTCTCAAGCTCGGTCTGTGGGGCTAGAGTATGTGGAAGTTGCATTTAACCAGTGTTATAGAGGCGTTCCGGCAAATGAGGTCATTCCTCGTGTTCGGGATATGAAAGCAAAAATTGATAGTGCCGGTATCAAAGTCTGGTCTATACATCTTCCTTTTTCCCGCACGCTGGATATATCGGTTCTCGATGAAAAGAAAAGGAAAGAAAATGTAGATTTTATGGCGGAGATGATTGAACAGTGTGCTCAATTTCAACCGAAATGTTTAGTTCTGCATCCAAGTTCCGAACCGATTGACGACAGTATTCGGGCACAAAGAATAGCCAATGCTTCCAGGTCTATCGCTTATCTGAAGAAATATGCGGATCAGATAGGAGCACAGTTATGTATAGAGAATCTGCCGCGGACTTGTTTGGGAAATACTCCTGAAGAACTTGGGGAGATCATCAAAGACATTCCCGGTGTGAAGGTTTGTTTTGATACCAATCATTATACTAAAGGGACGACAGGGCATTTTGTAGAAACTGTTGGTGAACGTATAGGTACTATACACGCTTCGGACTTTGATTTTGTCAACGAGTGTCATTGGCTTCCTACACAAGGTGACATTCAATGGGGAAAGTTAATGCATGCACTCGAAGGAATCGGCTATGAAGGGGTTTTCATGTATGAAGCTACCAAAGACCATGAAAACGACAATACGCGTCCGACACCGGAACGGGTGGTTGAGACTTTCAATAAAATAATTAATGACTATAAAAATCAGAAATAAGATGGATATAATAAGAAAAATTCAATATTTACTGTTTTGCCTTTTGGCAATAGGCTTTGTTGCTTGCGATGATGATGACAACAACAGTACCGAAACTGGTCATGAAGGAATTCTTACGCAATTGGCAGAGGAAGTAGATGCCACTGCACAACAGTTGTGGAGTTCTTCTCCTTTGATTGTCAATACCGGACGTACCACTACTTTGACCAAGATCCAGGGATATGCGGATAAGTGTAAAGATGATTATTTCATCAGTTATCTGAATGGCTTCGATCAGGCAAGTACGAGTATGGAAAAGTGTGATCCGATTATCTATTTTTATCGGAGTGCATTTGATCGTGTAATGGATGGAATTAAAAACTCAAAAGTAGAAAATGGTACGGCAGCGATCTGGTTACTCTATAATATGGGGTATGTGGTAAAAACTCCGTCAGGATGTTTTGCTATTGACATTTCTCATCGTTGGGCGAAAGAGCTGGCACCTTATATTGATTTTCTCTGCGTCACTCATAAGCATTCCGATCATTATAACAATGATCTTATTCAGGCTATGTTTGATTTAGGCAAACCGGTATTGTCTAACTACCTGAAAGATACGACATATCCTTATACCGCAAAAGGAGATAAAGATTATGAAATAGGAAAATTCAAAATTAAAACCTGTATCACCGATCACAACAATTCCGGGTTATCTAATTTTGTGACTGTATTTTCGATTGATTGTGGTGAAGATACCGGTAACTTCGTCTTTATGCATGTAGGAGACTCCAACTATAAACCGGAACAATATACGAATCTAGCTTCTCATGTGAATGTATTGATACCACGTTACGCTCCCAATGCACTGACTGAAAATAATATTCTGGGTTCGGGTGCAGGGCAGGTAGAACCGGATTATGTCTTGTTATCGCATATTCTGGAACTTGCTCATGCCGGTGTTGACGAATCGAGATGGTCATTGGAACTGGCACTCGAACGGGCTTCGAAGATTAACTGTGAACAGACTTATGTACCAATGTGGGGAGAAAAACTAGTCTGGAAAAACAATAAACTGAATTAAAATTCTTAATGTTTGAACTTATGAAACGGATATGTAACTTCATACTTCTTCTATGCTTGGTACAACTGGCTGTTGCCCAAAATAGAATAACTGAAATCAAAGAAAACCTGTTAGGAGATCATCCTGATAAAATACTGGTTGTATCACATCGGGCCGACTGGCGTAATGCTCCGGAAAACTCATTGCAAGGTATACAGAATTGCATTGATATGGGTGTCGATATGGTGGAGATCGATTTGAAACGAACCAAAGACGGACATTTAGTAGTGATGCATGATAAAACGATCAATCGTACCATGTCTGGAAAAGGACTGGTGGAAGATTATACATTGGCCGAATTGAAAGCAATGCGTCTTAAAAATGGCGTCGCTTGTAAAACAAGACATCAGATTCCTACATTGGAGGAAGTCATGTTGCTCTGCAAAGGTAAGATCATGGTAAATATTGATAAGGGGTATGATTATTTTCAGGAAGCTTATATTGTACTCGAAAAGACTTGGTCTTTGCTTGCGCATGGCAACAATATCGACGACTACCGCCGCATCTTCAACCTGCTCCCCACCGCCAACCGCGACGCACTCACGCAGCAAGCCTACGCTTTCGCCAAAGAACGCTTCTCGGTGCGCACGATGCAGGAGCGCTACGAGGCGTGGTATAAGGCGGAAAGAAGTATCTGCTGAAGCATGACTTACGACAATAAGCAACAAAAAAACGACATATCTCAGAGAGAAAGCCCTAAGATATGTCGTTTTTCTGTATATGGTCAGCGGCTACTTATACGAGACGTAAATCAACACGAGTATTGCTAACTTCACGATAACGCTGAGCGTGAGTAGCTTCTGGCGCAACGTAAGGCACAGATACAATGTATATACGCCTAAAACGAAACATAAAGCCATGGCTACCAGCGTATAAACAGACACGTGGAAGTGGTTCACGGCAACAGTTAAGAACGACAATGCCAGAAAGAAGTCGACACCGTTCATGAACTTTTTAACGCTCGAAGGCTTTTCGCCCTCACTATCCTCAGACTTGCCTTTCGCTAACGCACGTTTCGCCTTGAAGTCGACAAAGAACACAAGCGCCAGTAAAAGGACAAACACAACGAGCACAGAATAAATGGTATTACAACTCTCCATTGCGCAATTTGAAACAGTCAGCAGCATATTCATAGAAATGTTTTAAATGGTAAATATTTTTATAAAACTCTTTTGCAAATGGACTTAAAAATAATTTTACCTATTCAGAGTTATTGATAATCGCCAATAACTCTGAATAGGTAAAAACATTATTATCGCTGCGCCCAGAAGCAAGCGCCAGCTGCAGCCATGCGAACTTCATAGAGACCAGCAGCGTCGGGTGTAACGGTGATAGAACGACCGTCCTGCAGATGCGCCTGGATAGTGCCGTCCTCGTTGATGCGGAAGAGCTCTTCAATCTTGCCCTTCTCCTCCTTGCTCCAAGAGTTGGTCTTCTTATCGTACTTGAACTTTACGACCTCGCCGTCGGGCGACTTAATCTTGTAGCCGTTGCGCAGAGTGGTCACGGCGTAGAGCTTGCCGTCCTTGCCCGTAATCTCCTGCGTTGTGCCTACGCGCTGAGCAACCGGATTGCTGCCGGTCCAGAACTCGATGGTGTTGAGCACGAGTACGTCAGCCACAGTACACACTGCGTATGCCGGCGAAATGAGGATAAAGATAAGCTCATTGAGGAACTTGTTGCCGGTTGCTTCCTTGTTCCAACCAGCAAGCTTGTTGAACAGACTGAACGAACCAACACACGAACTTGTCAATAACGTAGCTGCGAGAAGCACAGCTGACACTTTAAGATGGCGGATTTTCATAATGCTATGTTTTTAAGTGTTAATATAAGCGTGGTAACTATTTTATCTCTACTATTTGCCGCAAATATAGATAAAAAAACTGACATCTGCTTATTTTGCATACTATTATTTTTTATAATTGCGACAATAATAAACATATTATGAAATTTTCTATTATTTATGTTTATGAAAAATACTCTACTATTTTACTATCGCAGTAAGCGTATACTAAAATCAAAAACCTCAACTATTAATATTTCACCAAGTTTTAAAAAAAATCGACAAATACTTGTTTAATACTCTAATTATTTATATTTTTGCAACGAAAACAAACATATTATTAACCTTTAAACATTTCGCGCATATGAAAATAATTAAATTTACCTTTTGTTTTACAATCCTATTGTCGCTTTTGGCATGTACTACAGATATAGAAGATGCCATTACAAACAGTAATAGCGACCAAAACCAACCAACGGTTGTTACACAGAACATTTCACAAGATGAAGCTTTAGAAATATCACAAAAGGTGCTTAAGCGTGCTTCTAAAACACGAGGCCATTCAACGACGAACCCTAAATTTGAGTTTGTATTAAACGACGCTAAGACACGAGCATGTGGATTGACTCTTCCTGATACATTGGCTTATATTATAAATTATCCTAATGATAACGGATTTGTAATAGTTTCTTCAGTCAGAAGAGTATATCCAGTACTTGCATTTTCAGATAAAGGACATTTTAGTTTCAACAATGAAATCGCTAAATATAATTTCATTGATAACATAGGTTCGTATATTGGTAATGCTGATTCTTCAGCGACATATTATGTTGACAATATGGATTTTGACGGTTGCTATACTGTACGACCTGCTGTAAAGACTTGCTTGAGCCAAGGAAATCCTTGGGATAAATATGTCATTAAAGAACATCTAGGATGTCCCGTCGGTTGTGTTGCTGTTGCTACAGCTCTTGTACTTAGTTATTCTACGCCAGAACTTACATATCACGGCTCTACATTCTACTTCAAATCTATAATGGAAGCGATAAATCGAGAGCCTGATGAAGACGCCGATGAAAACTATGCAGACATTAGTAAACTCTATAATGATTGGGACAACATTGACCAACCAACCTACACATACGAACAGGCAACCGATTCGATGGCAAAACTTTTGTATTTTATTGGTAAGGATTTAAACATAAGTTATAATCCCGATGGTAGTAGTGCCTACTCAATAGATGCATATAATTTATGTGAAAAAATAACTGGTAAAATTGAGAGCGGATTTGCGAGTTTTAACATCAATGAAATTGTTTGTTGCCTAAAAAACAATTGCATTGTTTATGTTAGAGGAAGAGATTACAATAAAAAAGAGGGTCATGCATGGATTAGCGATGGTTGTTACTTCTGCACAAAAAACGGCATCTACAGCGGTTCTAACAACATGACTTATCCAGGAGCAAACTCTGACACAAATATTTTAACAAAAGAAGATATTATTGACGGTACAGCATATATACATTGTGATTGGGGATGGGGCGGCAATTGTAATGGATATTACTCAGGTGAAGTTTTCAAAGCAGGATCTTCCAATTTCACCCCAACCTCTTATTTTGCTGTAAAAAGAACTAAAAAATGAGAATTTTTCAACATAATAATTTAAAACAAATGCTTATGCGTAACATTTTTGCACTGATTGCATTTACAATAATGCCAATGCTTGCTACCGCCCAAACATATTTCAAAGACGGTACGACATGGAAAACGAGATTGTGTGGAACTCAATCGGCAGACAATACAGTATACAACAACACGTATGCCAAGTTAAATGGTACGGAAACAGTTGACGGGCGCCAAGCCTTGAAACTATTCTATTATGAAGAAGCCAAACCTGAGCCCCAATTATATGCCTACATACGTACCGATGGCGATAAAGTGTACTTCAAGCCTGCTAACGCAGCAAAAGACACATGGTATCTGATGTACGATTTCGGACTAAAAGTAGGTGAAAGCTGCGAGGTATACAGCGCATGGAACATCGATAACTATCCCAATTTGAAAGAATCGCACATCACATGTCTGGACGTACAGAAAGACGAAAACAGTGGATTCGACAAAATGCTCGTGCAAGAAAGTTTGGAAGGTATCGACTGTGGAACTTTTGTCTGGTACAAAGGGCTGTCGTCAGACTTAGGTCTGCTATGGAACAATGGTTGTGGAGTTGACGGAATTGGAAGATTATTGATGGAAGTATCTTACAATGGTGAAGTGATTTATTCTAACAATACAACAAGTGTTGAGAACGTGGCTACAGGTGGATTGAAAACATCCGTAAGTGGAAAAAACGTTACTGTAACCAATATAGGTAAGCCGGAAAGAGTGGAACTGTTTTCAGCAGATGGCAAACTTGTCAAAGAGTTGGTCGTAGAAAGAGGAGCCGCCAACATAATACTACCTACCAATGGTATATACATATTAAAAATAGGTGGACAGACAACGAAAATAATTGCAGGGAATTAAACAACTGCTATTGAACAGCAAAAGGGCGTGCTGGAAGTTTTGCTACTTCCAGCACGCCCTATTAAGTTTATACTGTTATGCGTTTCTTTCTGAGGTGCTATTACTTCAGACTCATGCGCAGCGTCTTGCCTTCCACGAGCTGCTTGTGCGAGATGCGGTAGCCGTTGAGCTTCTTGCCGCCGAGCGTCATGTTCTTGATGTAGAGCTGCGACGGAGATGTGCGGTCGGTCTCGATGGTGATGTCGCCCTGCGGGTAGAACTTCGGATCGAGATGCAGCGTCACCTTGTCGAACACCGGAGTGGTGAGCGTGTATGAAGGATCGCCAGGGTTGTCGGGATAGAGACCCATCATCGAGAAGATAGCCCAAGCCGACATCGTGCCGGTGTCGTCGTTGCCGGGGATGCCGTCAGGACGCGCTGTGTAATACTTGGTGAGCAAGTCGTTGACGGTCTTCTGCGTGCGCCACTCGTCGCCCTTGAAGTAGGAGAAAAGGTACGGGTAGGCGATGTCAGGCTCGTTGGCGGGGTCGTAGAGTCCCTTGTCGAACACCATCTGCAGTTTGTCGCAGAACTTGCGCTGTCCGCCCATGAGCTTAGCCATGCCCAGCACGTCGTGCGGAGCGTAGAACGTGTAGTTCCATGCAGAGCCCTCGTGGAAGCCCGGCGCATTGGTGAAGTCGTAGCCGTCCTCAGGGTTGAACGGCGAGAGGAACTTGCCGTCCATAGTTATCGGGCGCAGCGTGCCGCTCTCCTTAGAGTAGTAGTGCTTGTAGCCGAGCGCACGCTGGCGGAACAGCTTGGCGTCAGTCTTGTGTCCGAGTTCGCCAGCAAGTATAGAGAGTGCGTTGTCGGCGAGGTAATACTCCAATGCGTGCGACACAGAGTTGTCGCCCGACATGTCGGCAGCATAGTAGCCCATCGGCACATAGCCACGCTCTATATACGGGTCGATATCGGGGCGCATGCGGTTGTTCTTGCCCTCGGTAGTAGCCGATGTGCGGAACGCCTTGTAAGCCTCGTTGATGTCGAAGCCGCGCAGACCGCGCATATAAGCGTCGGCGATGTACGGGATGGCAGGGTCGCCCTCCATAGTCCATGTCTCGCGAGAGAACAACTCCCACTTCGGCATCCAGCCCCACTCGCGGTACATGTCAATCATCGAGTTGATCATGTCCACCTGCTTGTCGGGATAGAGCAATGTCTCGAGCTGCGAGAGGTTGCGGTATGTGTCCCACAGTGAAAATACAGTGTAGCGGTTGCCTGCGGTCTTGCCGTTCTCGTTACTTTCCATCTTCGGATACTCGCCGTTGACATCCTGCAGCACGGTCGGGTGAATCTGTGTGTGGTAAAGAGCGGTGTAGAATACACGGCGCTGGTCCTCGATGCCGCCCTCTACGGTGACGCGGTCGAGCGTGCGAGCCCACTCGTCGTGACCCTCTTTCACAACCTTCTCAAACTCGAAGCCGTTCTGTTCGGCGTTGAGGTTCTCGCGAGCGTTGTCGATAGACACGAACGACACGCCTACCTGCACTTCCACCTGCTCGCCCTCGGCACAATCGTACGACATATAATAGCCTATATCGTTGCCAGCCATGTCGCGACCGTAGCCCGGATAGAGCTTGTACTTGCCCTGGTCGGAGTCCCACTGAGCCTGAGCGTTGCCGAAAGCCGGTTGTTTCTTCCACATGCCGTAAGCAGCAGGCTTCTTGCTCACACGAACTACGAAGTACATCGGGAACACCGCCTGCGGGTTGTAGCAGAACGTGCCTAAAAGGCGTGTGCCCTCGAACTCGGTGTCGCTGACGCGGCGCAGCGAAGCGCCAATCTCGTTGGTGAGTCCGTTGCCGAGGTTGAAAAGCAGGTTGCCCTTGCCCTTCGGGAAGGTGTAGCGCTCAATAGACGAGCGCATCGTAGACGCCACCTCGCACTTGATGCCGTACTTTGTAAGCATGGTGCTGTAATAGCCCGGACGCGCCGTCTCGTTTTTGTATTCGGAACCATAGCTGCGGTAGTCGACGCAAAGCTCGCCCGATGTAGGCATGGTGAGCAGAGTGCCCATCTCGGGACAGCCCACGCCGCTGAGCGTCACGTGCGCAAAACCGGTGAAGTATTTGTTGTTGTACTCATAGCACGCCGACCACCAGCGCTTGTCCTTGTCCTGCACGTTGAGGTCAGATCCCATTACGTTGAACGGCACCACCGACATCAGTCCGTGCGGACGGATAGCGCCCGGGTTGCAGATGCTGAAGTTAGTCGTTCCGATGAACGGGTCTACGTACTCTACGTTGTCTTTCGCTGAGGCATTGAGCGCTCCGCACGCCAGCAATGCCGCCACAGCCATATACTTCAAGTTCTTCATTCGTATGTTTTGTTTTTAGTTTTGATTAGTCTTAGAATAAAATTATTGCTCACAAACAATACTATTTGCAAAATAAAGCATTTTAAATGAAATAACCCTATAAAAAGAACAAAAAAATAGCATTTTACACTATGCTACGACAATCATATACAGTTAAATTACATTAAACCGGCTTTACATTTTAGTTATATAAACATCTTATATGTAGTAGATATGAAGTTTAAATGCTAACTTTGCACCGAAATGCTACTTTGAAAACAATAAAAAACATTTAGAATATGAAGAAAAGAAACGTATTGACAATCGCGATGTTCGCAGGCTTGCTCGCTTTCTCAAGCTGCGCATCAAAGAAGGATCTTGTAAACTGCCAGAACGAAAACAGAGAACTCACCGGCAACTATCAGACAGCTAAAGAAGACCTCGCTGCATCGAAGGCTCGCGTGGCAGCTCTCGAGGAACAGCTCAACGCTTCAAAGGAACTTCTCAAGCAGCAGAAGCAGGACTATGCTGCGCTGCAGGCTTCGCTCGACAAGAGTTTGACCAACGCTGGCGATAACAACGTGAATATCTCTAAGCTTGTTGACCAGATCAACGAGTCGAACCAGTACATCCGCCACTTGGTTGAGGTGAAGTCGAAGTCAGACTCACTCAACATGGTGCTCACCAACAACCTCACCCGCTCGCTCTCTAAGGAGGAGATGAAGGAGGTAGACGTGCAAGTGCTCAAGGGTGTCGTGTACATCTCGCTTGCCGACAACATGCTCTACAAGAGCGGTTCGTACGAAATCAACGACCGCGCTGCGGAGACTCTGAGCAAAATTGCGAAGATCATCACCGACTACAAGGACTACGAGGTGCTCATCGAGGGTAACACCGACAATGTGCCGGTGAACTCAAGTGCGGCTACGATGAAGAACATCCGCAACAACTGGGACCTCTCTTGCTTGCGTGCATCGAGCGTGGTGCAGGCTCTGCAGAACAAGTACGGCGTAGACCCGAAGCGCCTCACAGCTGGCGGACGCGGCGAGTACAACCCCGTTACAACCAACTCTACCGAGGTAGGCAAGCAGCGTAACCGCCGCACTCAGATTATCATCACTCCGAAGCTCGACCAGTTCATGGACCTTATCGACAAGGCTCCGGAGAACGAGTAAAGAGAATCTTTAGTTGAGAAGAGAATATGTAAAAACTCTATCAACGCGAAAAAATGTACCATATCTGCCAGCAGGCGTGTAACGCGTTGTCGAGTAGAGAGTTAAAGGCTGATAGATAGCTGATAGATAGACCCCATCTGCCAGCCATCTGCCAGCC
>OHBM01002893.1_pt1 | contig 11009 bp, 10 predicted proteins | sample 1577251 | NCBI WGS metagenome assembly OHBM01 (sample SAMEA3541557, study PRJEB24748) | human gut metagenome | biome: human gut; feature: human-associated habitat; material: faeces | place: China | collected 2012
CCCCGCGGCAGATGGAACGCGAAAATGAGATGATCGTTATTTCACATCGCCTTTTCTTTTTTTCTGTAAAAATAAAAGAACGGATCTCTGACGAGATCCGTTCCTGTGGCGGAGTGAGGGAGATTCGAACTCCCGCACCGGTGTAACCGGTCTAACGATTTAGCAAACCGTCCTCTTCAGCCACTTGAGTATCACTCCACATAGCTGACTTTAGAGATAATACCATATGAGGCAGGGGATTGTCAAGAATTTTTTAAGAAGTCATTTTGACAAAGAGGGAGGAATCAAGGATAATGGGTTCAGGGTTCAGGGTTCAGGGTTCAGGGTTCAGGGGGCCGTGGGACGTGCCGTTCTTTGATTGTGTATGAAAGCTCTGCTCGAATGAGGAATTAGGAATGAGGAATTAGGAATGGTGGTGCGGCGCGAAAAAATAATAAAGCGCCGCAAAGTATAAATATGGCGATGCCCGAAGGTTTCTTTCAGAGCAGGTTTCCCGTTTCGGATTTCCAAACATCGACCGCTGGGCCGCGAATGACAAAGATTTCTCGCTTGCGCTCGAAATGACGATACGGGAGTCTGATGTCTTCCAGTTTCCTAGTCTCTAGTCCCTAGTCACCAGTCACCAGTCACTCCTAATCCCTAGCCACTTATCCCCTAAAACTGTTCTCTCAAAGGAGCCGCTATGCATTTCGAAACTATGATCCTTCTCCTCTTTTCTGTCCTTGGCCTTATCGACGGAGCGCTTTTTGCACTGCTTTTCCGCCGGAGGCGTTTCTATTTCTATGCACTGGCGATGGCACTCCTTGGAGGAGCAGCAGGCGCGTATTTCCTCTGGTATGCAAAGGGGTATGATGGGCTCGGACTCTGGTCGCTCTGTCTTGCGTATGGGATGACAGGCTTCATGGTGGCGGAGATCATAGCGCTCTTCCTTCTCGTCCCGCTTTCGCTTTTGAGTCTGGTGAAAGCCCTTCGGCGTGCTGCGAAGCTCTTGGGCGCGCTGGGACTTCTTGCGGCGCTTTTGATAGGCGTCTATGGAGCCTATGATGGAAATCATCGGGAGGTGACGGAGCATCACGATATCTATGTGAAGGATCTGCCGGAGGCCTTGGAGGGGTATTGCTTCGCACAGATGACAGATACGCATATCGGTCCCTACTTCCGCTATACGGATCTTCCGCGCGAGATGGCGCGTGCGAAGGCAGAAGGGGCAGAGGCGGTCTTTTTCACGGGGGATCTTATCGATGATGTGCGCCATATGAAGGAAACGGCGGATATCTTAGACGAATGGCAGGAGGCTTTTCCCAATGGCATTCTCTATGCCTGGGGAAATCATGAGTACTATCGCGGCAAGGATCTCATCCGCAGTGAGCTTCTCCGGACGAGGGTCGAGCTTTTGGAGAATGAAAGTACCGTGATCCGGCGCGGAGGCGCGGCGCTCTACGTGGCGGGGGTGGATTACCCGTGGAGCCGCGGGGCGGCGCGATCGCTTGAGATGCAGGATATGATGGACTTCGCCTATCGGGACATTCCGGAGGGCGCACCGTCGATCCTGCTCGCACACCATTCTGATTTCATCGATCTGGGGTTTGAAAGAGGAGCCTTCCTGACGCTCACAGGACATACGCATGGGACACAGTTCGGCCTTTTCGGGCGGCCGATCATTACCCCCTTCCGCTATACACGCGGAATGTACAGCGATGGCATGCATCAAGGCTATGTCTCGCGCGGGGATGCGAGCTGGTTCCCCTTCCGTTTTTCCTGCGACAGGGAGCTTGCTGTATTTACGCTGCACAGGAAAACTGAAAAATGAGACATGAAGGTGCGGCGCATCAGGATCGGAATGGGACGCACCTTTTTATCATGCGGCTAGGGAAACACTGATTCAATCGTTGTCTGATTTCATTCTTGGATTTTTATACAGAGCAAGGAATCATCTGACGCGAATAGCGAGCTATTTAAGGAAGATGATGACGAAGCTATGTATAAAAATCCATATGAAATCCGGCTCTGCGATTTAATCAGCGTTTCCCTAGCCACTTCTTTCTCTCTATAGTAAAATAAGGCATAGGAAATGTATCATACCAAAGGAGATGAAACTATGAAAAAATGGGAAAAGATCGTGACGGCTCTGGGCGCAGCCCTCTTCCTTTACACGGCAGAGCCGGTCTTCGCTTTCGAGCCCTTTTATCTGAATGGTGATCAGACGCAGCCCATGATACAGAATACGGGCGGCATTTACAATGACGGCAAGACAGGGCTCTTCATGGACCTCACCTCCATGACCATCGAGGGCGTATTCAATGACGGACTGGCTGTGCGCGTGAAGATCTTTGAACTCGCAAAGGGCAAGTCTGTCGGGACGGGCTTCCTGCATGTCCGCTACGCAGAGGACGGCAAGGCATGGGTGCTTCGCACGGATGATCGCTGGCAGGAGGTCGCATCCGGCACCGAGGATCCCTCTGCGCTCTCTGTCTACTTCGTGCGTGAGGAAATGGGAAATGAAGATCGCCGCGATACCTACATGAGTCAGATCGAGAAGCTCGCAACAGCACAGGAAGGCGATCCGGGCTCCATCGTGCCTGCCAATGCACTCCCGGCTTCTTTCGGACAGACGCCCAAAGCTGCTGACAAAAAGGCGGCTCGCTCGGTGAAAGGGAAGTCCGTCGTCCGCGCCAACCCCCTGCCCGCGCCGCATGGAGAGGTGACCGTCACCATCACAGAAGCACCCCAGGTGGAGATCGTGAAGGGCGAAGGGGAAAAGTGACTGGTGACTGGTAGCTAGGGATTAGTGGCTAGGGATTAGGTTTGCGATACGAGAAAACCGCCAGTTTCAAACCTCCGCGGCGCTTCTGATTTTTATGCGCCGCACCAACCTCTTTGACCCCACAGAACCCGCTGAACCCTTTCGCACGTAATCAAAGGGCACCACGCCCGAGGGGCTAACCCTGAACCCCGAACCCATAAACTTTGATCTTATTTCCAAACAATCAATCACATAAATAACAAAAGAAGGAATCATTATGGCCAAAAGATACTATGAACTGCATGTCGCTGGATGCACGCGCCAGCTGCCAATTATGAATATTTCCGACACCCTTGCCATCGCAGGCTTTGTCATACTGGGCGATACAGAGATCGTCACCCGCACCGCAGAGGAATTGGCGAAGAAGGTCCCCGAGGGGACGGATATCATCCTCACCGCGGAAACAAAGGGCATCCCGCTCGCCCATGAGATGGCGCGTGTGCTTGGCATGAAGAAATACATCGTTGCGCGGAAAAGCGTGAAGGCCTATATGGAGGATCCGATCTGCGTCGAGGATGAATCCATCACGACCATGGGCAAGCAGCGTCTCTACCTTTCGCGGGACGATGTCGATCTCATCCGCGGCAGGAAGGTCCTCCTTGTCGATGATGTCATCAGCACCGGCGGCTCTATGAAAGCGATGAAAGAGATCACGGAAAAAGCAGGAGGACGTGTGATCGGGGAAGCAGCCATTCTCGCGGAAGGCGATGCTGCAAAAAGAGAGGATATTATTTTCCTCGCGCCGCTCCCGCTCTTTGAGGCGGAGTGATCCGCGGCCGGTGACCGGGTTCACGAATCCCTTTTCACGCCTACTGGATAGAGCCGCATATATTATGCTATAATAAACAATACGAATTATTCCATTCACAAGATTCATTTCCTACAGGAGGAAAACGATGAAGCATCAGGAAATTGTGATGATTGTTGACTTTGGCGGACAGTACGCCCAGCTCATTGCACGCCGTGTACGTGAGTGCGGTGTCTACTGCGAGATCCTGCCATACAACAAAAGCGCAAAAGAAATTTTAGCCCAGCAGCCGAAGGGGATCATTTTCTCCGGCGGCCCATCCAGCGTCAATGCGGAAAATGCGCCGGAGATCGATCCAGACGTATTCAAAGCAGGTGTGCCGATCCTCGGCATCTGCTACGGCATGCAGCTCATGGCCAAGACCTTGGGCGGCGAAGTTTCTAAACCTGAAAAACATGAATACGGTCACACCGATTTCTACAGAAACGGCAGCTCCGCACTCTTCGAAGGCGTCTCCGAAAAGACAGCGGTATGGATGAGCCATGGCGATGCCGTCACAGAGATGCCGGCAGGCTTCGGACTCACCGGTCACACCGACCTCACCCCGACTGCTGCGATGGCAGATGAAGCCCGCCGCTTCTACGCTGTCCAGTTCCATCCGGAGGTCGTCCACACTCCGGAAGGCACCACCATGCTGAAGAACTTCCTCTTCCACATCTGCGAATGTGAAGGCGGCTGGTCCATGGGCAACTACATCGACATCGCTGTCGAAAATATCCGTGAAAAAGTCGGAAATCACAATGTCATCTGCGCCCTCTCCGGCGGCGTCGACTCCTCTGTCGCAGCTGTCCTCGTACACAAAGCCATCGGCGATCAGCTGACCTGCGTTTTCGTCGACCACGGCTTCCTGCGCCTCGGCGAAGCAGAACAGGTCGTCGATACCTTTACGAACAAATTCAACATGAAGCTGGTACACATCGATGCATCCAAGCACTTCATGTCGCTTCTGGAAGGCGTCACCGAACCGGAAAAGAAACGTAAGACCATCGGTGCAGAATTCATCCATACCTTCCAGGAAGAAGCGAACAAGCTCGAAGATGTGAAATTCCTCGTACAGGGCACCCTCTATCCGGACGTTGTAGAATCCGGCACCGCGACCGCTTCTACCATCAAGTCTCATCATAATGTAGGCGGTCTCCCGAAGGATATGAAATTCTCCCTCATCGAACCGCTTCGTGAACTCTTCAAAGACGAAGTCCGCGAGCTCGGCCGTCAGCTGGGCCTTCCGGAAGAAGTCGTCAATCGTCAGCCATTCCCGGGACCGGGCCTTGCCATCCGCATCATCGGCGACATCACCCCGGAACGTCTCGATATCCTGCGCCGTGCGGACTTCATCGTGAGAGATGTCATCCATAAGCATGGTCTCGACAACACCATCTGGCAGTCCTTCGCCGTCCTTCCGGCAGCGATCCGTTCCGTCGGCGTCCAGGGCGATGAAAGAACCTACGACTACACCGTAGGCATCCGTGCCGTCACCTCCTCGGATGGTATGACCGCCGACTACTTCCGCTTCCCGTGGGAAGTGCTCGACGAAATGAGCCGCCGCATCTGCAACGAAGTCGCTGGCGTAAACCGCGTCGTCTACGACATCACCTCCAAGCCACCGAGCACCATCGAGTGGGAATAATAGGAATCAGAAAAGCCTGCTTCTCCCGTGTGGAGAGGCAGGGCTTTTTTATCATATCGTGGGTCTTGGATTTGGAGAAATGAGAAATATTGGCGGCGGCTTTGCCGCAAGATCCATTGAAGGCGTCGAACCTCTTGCCCCTAGTCACCCACTGCCGCTTACTTTTCATTTTGCCGCAAATTGCCATCAGAAAGGAGCCACCCATGAGCCTTATCAGACGAAATCCCGATCTTGCTGCAGCGGTGCTCCTTGCGCTCGTGACGGCGTGTTTCTCGGATATCAGCCTTTCCTCGCTGAGAGAGAGTATCAATTTCCAGCTTCTGGCGCTCCTTTTTTCTCTCATGACCATCGTAGCAGCTCTTCGGCGCGCCGGATTCTTCAGCGGTCTTTTCTGCCATCTCTTTCAGAAGCCCATGAATAGTCGGCGGATGGGGCAGGTATTCCTCTTTCTCGCCTTCTTTACCTCCATGGTATTCACGAATGACGTTTCACTCATCATCTTCGTGCCGCTTGCGATCTCTCTCTTCAAAGAGGCCCATGCCCTCCGACTGGTGATCCCTGTCCTTACATGGATGACCATCGCGGCGAATCTGGGCAGTATGCTGACACCCATCGGAAATCCGCAGAATCTTTTCATCTATGCCCACTACCATCTGCCGCTTGCCGAATTTCTCTCCATCACCGCACCCATCACTGTCCTCTCGGCCGTCCTGCTCTTCCTTGCCAGCTATACGCTGGAAGATCGGCCGCTCCTGCTCCGCTTCGCAAAGCCGACAGGCATACCGCGTCTTCGTATCGCGCTCCTGCTCCTTCTCTTTGCACTCTGCCTTTTGAATGTCCTTCGCCTCCTCCCGATTTCATTCCTCCTTGCGATCGTCATCCCTGCTTGTGCTTTTCTTGACCGGAAGGCCTTTCGCGAGGTCGACTACAAGCTGCTCGCGCTCTTCCTAGCGCTTTTCATCGCGGTAGGAAATCTGACGCACATTCCGGGGCTTCAGGAGAAACCGGCCGCGCTCCTTGCCGGACACGAATTCTGGATCTCTCTTCTCCTTTCGCAGGTCGTGAGCAATGTCCCTGCGACCGTCATGCTCTCTCCCTATACGGAAAATTACACTGCGCTTCTCCTCGGCGTCAATATCGGAGGTCTTGGTACCCTCATCGCATCCATGGCCAGTCTCATTTCCTTCAAGGCGTATCTCTCGATGCGATTCCACTTTGCCCGCGCCTATTTTCTCGTCTTTACCGGGGCGAATTTGGGCTTTCTGGCCGTTCTGATCGGGGCGTACCTGGTGCTGTGGGGAAAGTAGAAATGAAGAAATCGGCGTACACGCTAAAAAAGCCCGCCTCTTTCATAGAGAGGTCGGGCTTTTTTAGTATGCCTGTCAGGGGAAAGAAAATGCGACGGCTCTTGGCAGCCGGCAGCCGCTATTCCTTTGGCTTTGGCAAGGTGAAGGAAGAAATGAGCGGGATGAGAGTGATCAGGGCGATCACGTAGAAGGTCGTCTCCAGACCATACATGTCGCCGACCTTTCCGAGGAGCGGCGCTGTGATGCCACCGACGCTGACGGCAAGGCCGAGCGTGATGCCCGAGGCGAGGCCGACACGGTTCGGCAGGTACTGCTGCCCCAGGACGACCATCGGACTATACGTCAGATTCAGAGCCGCACCGAGGACGATGAGACAGAGGATACCAAGAATGGAGCTGTCCGTCCATGCGAGAATGAGCGCGGCAGGAAATGCGAGGAGGAAGCCGAAGCGGACAAAGGTGCGATAGCCATGCTTGTCGCCCAGCTTTCCGCCGATCAGTGTGAAGAGCGCGCCGATGCCATAGTACACGCTGAGGAGCAGGTTGCTGAAGTTCTGTGATTCATGGAAATGATTCATGAAGTAAAGTACGATGAAGGTATTCAGCCCGAGGTACATGATAGAGCGGCCGAAAACGACGGCGCCGAGACGACAGAAGGAGCCCCACTGGTCCGGTGCGTCCGTCACGGCGTGTTTCTTGTGTGAGGAGATCGATCTCTCGCCGATGGCCTTCAGACGGGGATAGAGAGCGAGAAGGAGCACGCAGATGATGATCTCCGGGATAAAGAAAATGAGCGTGCCCGGCAGGCCGAAAAAGGCGATCGATGCAGAGATGATCGCTGCGCCGAAGGTGAAGCCCATATTGCCGCCAAAAGAAAAGACCGAAAGACTGATGCCGCGGTTGTCATCTGTCGAGATACGGTTGACCATGAGCGCGCCCTGCGGGTGAAACATCGCGACACCGATGCCGGAGATCATCGTGAAGAGGCAGAGCAGATAGAAATCTGACGTGACGCCTGTCAATGCGATGCCGCCGCCTGCCATGAAGAGGCCGAGCGGCATGATCCAGGGCCAGTTGTGCTTGTCGGAGAGAGTCCCTAAGAGTGGTTGGATGAGTGAACCGATGATGTTTGAGGACAGCACCAGCATGGCAGCGGTCGCGTAGTCATAGTGATAGGCCGCGACCAAAAAGGGCAGCACCGCCGCAAGTGCGCTCTGATTGATGTCCGAGCAGAAATGGCATGCGGCGAGCAGGGTCTGATAACTGAAAAATCTCATAATACCTCCTTGTCGAAACACAGACTTGGCATGATGCAGGATCCTTCGTGCGTGCCTATGTTTCCTTCCATGATAACCTTATAAGTATATAGTAAAACTGATTTCAATGCTATATGGGATCGATACGTCACTGCGCGATTTGAGCCGATGCGGACATGTACTTCCGAGGGATGTCCTGCGGGTCATCAAGCTGCGTGAGACATGCCGGCCGAGCGTGATCTTCTTGACAGGGGAAAGGCTCTCATGCTATATTTCCTATAACATAGTAACAAAACCGCTGCTTCGCCACCGGGTGGAGCAGACAGGCGTTTCAGTCATTCTCCGTAGGTACGGCGCAGCCGGGAGAGAGTGGCTGGAGCGCCTTTTTTTTGAGAGGAGGATCTCTATGCTTGCTCTATGGTGGCCTGTCGTTCTGATCGTTGTGGCTGATGTGATATACCAGATCTGCGCAAAGAAGCTGTCGTCCGTCGCCTCTCCGCTCGCGGCACTGGGGGCGACGTATCTGGTGAGTTCCTTGACCTGCGTGCTGCTTTTCGAGGCGCTTTCTCCAGCGGGAGATCTCATGGCGGCGCTTGCTGCTGTGCCATTTCCGGCGGCCATCGCAGGGGTCTCCATCGCAGGGCTGGAGGTGGGGACGATCTATATGTATCGCGCGGGCTGGCCGATGAATGTGGGATTTATCCTGTACACGGGGATCATTGTCGTGCTGCTGCTCTTCATCGGTTCTTGTATTTACACGGAACCGATGGGGCTTATGAAGCTCGCCGGGGTCGCACTCACCTGTCTGGGCATGTTTTGTATTGTAAGGTAAGGAGAAAATAGATGTTTTCGACTTGGTGGCCGCTTCTTCTTGTTGTCGCATCCAGTGTAGGATATCAGGTGGGGCTGAAGGAAGTCTCCGATATCGGGGATCCTATGGCTTCGCTCACGGTGACGTATCTTGCAGCGTCTGTCGTTTCCTTTGTGATCTACTTCTTTCAGTCTTTGGGGAAGGAGAGCTTCTTGAGCGGCGTACTTTCCGTGAATCTTTCTGCCATAGGGCTGGGACTCGCGATCGTCGGCATCGAGGTGGGGACGCTCTTCATGTACCGGGCTGGCTGGGCGGTGAATGTGGCTTTCGTCGTGGCGAACAGTCTCATCGTAGCGGCGCTGATGCTGACAGGATTTCTGCTCTATAAAGAGAAGCTGACTCTTCGCCAGCTCATCGGGGTGGGGATTTCTCTTGCGGGGATCCTTTGCATCGTGATGGGATGAGCCTTTGCTTACTTTTGCCATCCCCGTTGACAAATAGGGGACACAGATTATAATAACTACAGGTGCAGAAACGCACTGCCTTTTAGCTGGCATCGCTTGCGCGGGCTGGACTGCAGAGCGCGTTCGCGCCTGTATTTTATTGACGGCTTATATCTCACGGAGAATAAGAACGGAGGAATAGGTATGGAACAAAACAATCCCCATCAGAATCAGACTTTTATGAGCATTCGCGAGCTGACGATTTCCGGGCTGCTCGCAGGGATCACGATCTTTCTCGGACTGACAGGCTATGGATTCATCCCGCTCGTCGTGATGAATGCGACGATCCTGCACATCCCGACCATCATCGGGACGGTTGTCGCAGGGCCGAAGGTCGGCATTCTGGTCGGTTTCCTTTTCGGGCTCTTTTCTTTCATTCAGACGCTGCGTGCGCCGAGCCTGATGATGCAGTTCGCACTGCAGTACAGTGTCATCGCCGATGCGTTCATCTGTATCGTGCCGCGGATCTGCATCCCGATCGTGGTGTGGCTTCTTTATAAGTACATTCCGGGAAATGCGCATCTGCGTGCCGGCATCTCCGCGGTGGGCGGGGCTATCACGAATACGGTGCTCTTCCTGGGCTCCTTCTTCCTGCTGGTCGGCGCACCGTATGCCGCAGCGAAGGGGATCTCTGTCGAAGCGGTCGGTCTGATGATCATGGGGATCGTCACTGCCAATGGTATCCCGGAAGCTCTCGTCTCCGGTGTCATCGTGGTGCCGATCGTCATGGCACTCAAAAAAGCAGGATGGAAAATGAAATAAGAAAGCAAGCAAAAAGCCGGATGCATGGATTGTGCATCCGGCTTTTGAAATGGCTCGGGTTTAGCTCGCAAGGGTGGGCGACCTTTGAATGAGAAATTAGAAATGGTGGTGCGGCGCATCATATTTATAAAGCGCCGCGGAGTTTTGATAGCGCTTCGCGCCGTCGTCATTTCGAGCGTAGCCGAGAAATCTCTATGGCAGAACGCTCATTGCCTGCTGTGAGACAGCACCAAGACATCGTTTCCCCTCGGCGCATGCACGCTGATTTCCTGCGGTGCAGTAAAGATCCCTCGGCTACGCTCGGGATGACGATGCCGGAGAATCCCAGTGACTAGTCACTCCTAATCCCTAATCCCTAGCCACTAGCTACTCTTCCCTGCTTTCAAACTTATCCCCCGGGTCGTGCCGCCCCCATAGGTCCCCATAGCATCAAAAAGCATTTTCCCCACGGAAAATGCTTTTTTGCTTTCAATTTACAGTCCCTCGTTCTTTGACTATAATGAGGATAGGATCTATCATCTTTCCGGAGGTGCTCTCTATGAAAAAACGTACACTGCTCCTGACGCTTGCTGCCTTTTGGGCAGCAACTGCGATTTCCGCCAATGAACCCACGCTCCCCTTCACGGCCGCAGTCAAAGAAAACGGCATGTGGGGCGCAGTGAACGGTGCCGGCCAAGTCGTGATCCCGATCTCGTATGACCGTCTTGGCCTCTCCCTCTCCGAGGCCGACGAGCAGAAGGAGGACCTTCTCTCTGAAGAGGGACGTGATGATCTCATCGAAGCAGAAAAGGGCGGACTTCGCGGATTCTTCACCCGCACAGGAAAGGAAGTCATCCCGATCTCCTATGAAAGCCGCTCCGTCTGGAAAGAAGGCGCGCTCGCTGTCCGCGGAAAGGACAAGAAAATCTCCTTCTATAAAAAGGATGGGTCGCTGATCTCTGGTGCCGCCTACGATCAAGTCTCCGACTTCGAGAACGGCATGGCGATCGTAAAGCAGGGCGCGACCTATGGCTATCTCACGCTCGACGGAAGAGAAGTGAAGCCGGTCTATCAGGAAGCGCGCTTCTTCGAAGACGGTCTCGCCGCCGTCAAAGAAAAAGGACGCTGGGGCGTCATCGACATGACGGGCCGCT
>OHBM01002897.1_pt1 | contig 10990 bp, 11 predicted proteins | sample 1577251 | NCBI WGS metagenome assembly OHBM01 (sample SAMEA3541557, study PRJEB24748) | human gut metagenome | biome: human gut; feature: human-associated habitat; material: faeces | place: China | collected 2012
TGCAATTTCTGACTACTACCACTGAAAGCTATATCAGCCTGTTCTTCACCCTGGCGCTGATGCTGGTCCTGCTCTACTTTATGATCTATCGTCCCCAGAAGAAGCAGGAGAAGAAGGATGCTGCCATGCGTGCAGCTCTGGAGATCGGTGATCAGGTCGTGACCATCGGCGGTATTGTTGGCCGTGTGGTCGCCATCAAGGAGGACACCTTTGTTCTGGAGACCGGTTCCGACCGTGTGAAGATCCGCTTCACCAAGAATGCGATCAGCTCTGTTGAGAAGCTGAACATGGACAATGCTCCTGCCAACGCAAAGAAGTAATCTCTAAAAGCAAGTTCTTTTTTCCCCGCCCCTCTGCATACAGTAGTGCAGGGAGGCGGGTTTTTATGTTGGAACAGAAGAAGCTACCCATTCTGGAAGCACTGGCTGCATTCGGCATTGGTGGGATATTCACCGCTGCCTGCATGGCCGGGCTTGCCTATCTGATGGCTAACCAGAGCCTTGCACAGAGCACTGCCTGGCCCATGGTCAGTGCCGTTGTCTGTGCCGGGAGCTTTTGCAGCGGCTGGCTCATGGCGCTTTTCTATCACAGCAGAGGCCTTATCTGCGGTGCTGTACAGGGCGGACTGTTTGTTCTGCTTCTGCTAGGATTCGGTCTTTCGGAGGGCATTGAACCAACGGAAATGCAGCTGACCCGCTTTGCACTGGTATTCGTTTTTGGCTGTCTGGGCGGGGTATTCAGCATCCTGCGTACAGAACGGCACCGGCATTGAGAATTTACAGCAGAAAAACAGGAGGACAGGGAAGTATGTGGGTCTATCAGGAAACACCGGAAACCGCAGCGGGAAAGGCACTGCCCGAAGCGATCCTGCCGACAGCACAGGAAGAGCCGTTAAAACAGAAGAACCGTGGAGTTCTTCCTGAGACAGCGCAGGAAGAAAGACGATCCATCCCGGCGGCGTTCTCTGAGAGGTGCGGAAATGCACCGGAGAGAGCCGCTGTACGCCGCAGCAAGCCGAGTGAAGGGATTGCCCTTCTGGCGGCGGCGTACCTTCTGGGGACCTTTCTGGCGGGGGTGGCGGCAGCGCGTTGCGTGGCAGGCGATGCCGAAACGCTTTCTTATTACCTGAACTGCTGGCAGAGCCTGTTTTCTGTGCAGGATGCCGCCGGAGCAGTGCGCCTGTTCCGAACGGAATTTCTCACTGTGGCAGGTGCACTGACGGCAGTGCTGTTCCTGGGGCTTTCCGCCCTGGGGCCGCTGCCCATCTTCCTTTTTGCGATGCTGTATGGGACAGGCTCCGGATTGCTTTCGTCCAGGCTGCTTGTGGATTTGAACCCACGGACAGCATTTGTGCTGCTCTGCGTCTGCGGTATCCCTGCATCCCTTGCGGCCGGAACGCTGTGCACGTTCGGCGCATCCGCACTGCAGGTAAGCGGAAGGCTCTGTTCAGCCGCATTCGGGCGTGGAGGACAGGCCTCCAGCACAGGCTCGCTTTTGAGTCAGTTTGCCCGGATGCTGTTTCTGCTCCTGCCGCTTTGCGGTGCGGCAGTGGGGTTGCTGTATCTGGCAGGGCAGGCAAAACTTATTTGAGCTGAAAAAATCTCTGGCAAAAGAGTTTGTGAAGCCTACGATAAGAATTGAATAGGGCAAATCATTACGAGATGGCTTTCTGCAAAGTTCCGGAATTGTTTTTGCGTAGGGAGTACTTGACAGGTATTCTCTTTTATGCTAAACTATCTATCGTTGCAGAACGCGTGCTACTGTGGCTCAGCTGGTAGAGCAGCTCACTCGTAATGAGCAGGTCGCCTGTTCGAATCAGGTCAGTAGCTCCAAAAGTCCTATGAATCTACGATGAATTTCGTCTGGTTTATAGGACTTTTTTGTTATTCTGTTTCTGTACAAAAAAGATTCTTGCATCGTTTTTGCATCTGTCATCTGTAATGTGATTGTTTGAAGATTTCAGAGAATATGGTACAATAAAGCCAATCATTTTGAGGAAGGAGCTGAACACGGCGCAGAATGTACACAAATCATATCAACCCCGTTGCGCAGAAAAATCAGGATGCATTTTGCACGGCACTGTTTCAGCTTTTACTGAAAAAGCCGCTGGAAAAGATCTCCGTCACAGAGCTGTGTCACATGGCAGACCTCGACCGAACCACCTTTTACCGCAGTTTTGAATCCAAGGATGACGTGCTGGATTATTATCTCGACCGGCAGATGACCCTGCTTGCGGGGCAGTTGCCTGCATACAGTACCCTGGAAAAAAACCTGACTGCACTGTTCCGCTGGACGTATGCGGAGCGAAAGAATCTTTGTATCCTGATGGACTGTCATTTGACCAGCTTTTTCAGCGATGCGTTGAGTGAGAAGATTATTCTTGTTCTGATCTCCAATATCGAATTCGGGGACGCAAGACAATTTGTGCCATGGCCCGTTTCATTGCCGGGTGAAAACCGATACTTCCGCAACTCGTTTATCGGGGCATATATGGGATTTTTCAACAGCTGGCGCTATGGCAATTTTGCAGAACGACCGGAGGATCTGGCCAAGTGTATGGCTTCGTTCTATCTTCACTGAGGAGGGTGAAACGGGATGGCGGACTTGCGGAAAGAGGAGTTGTTCCCAGCGGATGCATTTGGTTTGTTCTACCGGCTCCACGCAGTGTGTGAACTGCTGGAACAGGGAACCGTGCCGAACGAGGCTTATCTGCTGTGCGGCTTCAAAGATTATGCAAACTTCTATAGGGCGTTCCGCAGCGCATACGGGCAGAGCCCCCGGGAATATGCTCGGGCCCACCGGATAGCAGCGGAGGAGCCCGCGTCACCAGATGCATAGAAAAATCCCCTCAGAGATTTCTGACAGCACTGTCAGAGCTCTGAGGGGATTTTGCGTGTCAAGAAACGGAGATCAGATCTCGATCATTCCATTTTCATCCTTCGCGATGGGGAGTGCGATCAGGAGGTCAACCAGAGCAAACGCAAGGCCGAGACCGGTCCAGCCAACAAGCAGGTAGAAAATGCCCAGTTTCCAGCGATGCTCCAGAAAGCGGTGTGCGCCGCACCAGCCCAGAAAAACAGTAAGCAGGACATAGATCCGCTTAGGGACGCTGCTCAGGATCGTTGGTCAGGCAGGACTGAGCCGACTTTGTAACGACGCACTGGCAGGTGTAGTCGATGATGTACAGCCTTTTCGATTCTTAAAAGTCTGCTACGGCCCTTAAGAATCAAGGAAGCCGATCTCCAAGACCTAATATATCAGTTTGTTCGATGATTGTCGTGTGTGAATCCTATGCCGTTTACATTGTAAATCCTGCTGCTCTGTTTTTTGCTGCCAAGAAATCGAAGTCAAGGATGGACATTTTGCACAATTTTTCTCCCTTTTTCACCCCACAAGATTGGTTTGATGCACCTTGTTTTATGATATGCAACAAAACGACGAAATCTGTTGCACAACGTGCTAAAAAAACCGAAAAAGATTTGTGCGGCATTTTTTTAACAATTGTGATATATTACTTACAGTAAGGCTTGTATCCTACACAAAAAAGGAGATTTTTATGAAGGATATTTATATTTCCGGCTTTGCCGATGAGATCAGCTCTTCTTTTGATGAGCAGCTCAAGACAGTCCGTGAGCTTGGAATGCAGTACATCAGCCTGCGCAGTGCAGATAAGAAAGGAATCGCCGACTTTACCGTTGAGGAAGTCAAGACCGATCTGCTGCCCCGCCTGCAGGCCGCTGGTGTTGGCGTTTCCAGCCTGGGCAGTCCCATTGGCAAGGTCAAGATCGATGATGAAGAGGGCTTTGAAAAGCAGTGTGCTCAGTTGGAAACGCTGTGCGAGATTGCTAAGGTCCTGAATTGCAAGTACATCCGCATGTTCAGCTTCTTTATGCCGGAAGGCAAGGATCCTGCCGACTATCGTGACGCTGTCATCGAGAAGCTGCGCAAGTTCATTGCCATTGCTGAGAAGCACGACGTGATCCTGATGCACGAAAACGAGAAGGATATCTATGGTGATGTTCTTTCCCGCTGTGTTGACCTGATGCAGACGCTGAACAGCGCACACTTCAAGTCCGCATTCGACTTTGCAAACTTTGTACAGTGCGGCGAGGATACCGCCAAATGCTGGGATGCTCTCCGCCCGTACATTGTATATATCCACATCAAGGATGCCGTTTCTACCGACAAGGAGAATGTGCTCTGCGGTACCGGCGAGGGAAAGATCCCCGAGCTGCTGCACAAGGCCATCGTGGAAGAGGGCTATACCGGCTTCCTGACCCTGGAGCCGCATCTGGTGCTGTTTGACAGCCTGCAGAGCCTTGAGACCACGGATGCAAAGAACATCATCCGTGAGAACAAGTACAAAAACGGTGCTGAAGGTTACGCCGCACAGTATCACGCACTGTGCGATATTCTGGCAAAATTCTAACGTAACAGAAAAAAGGAGAAGATTCAAATGGAAAAGACTGAAGGAAAGATTCGTTATGGCCTGATCGGTATCGGTGCTCAGGGCGGCAGCTATGCTCGCTTCCTGACCAACGCTCCCGCTCCGTTCCCCGGCATGGTCTGCGCACCGTGCCCCGACAATTGCGCACTGGGCGCTCTGTGTGATATCGACCCCGAGAAGGAGAAGATGTGCAAGGAGCAGTACCCCGATGTGCCCTTCTTCAAGGATTGGAAGGATATGATCGCCAGCGGCACTGTTGATGCCATCATCACCACCGTTCCTCACTACCTGCACCACGAGATCTCCATCTACGCTATGGAGCATGGCATGAACGTTCTGTGCGAGAAGCCCGCTGGTGTCCGCAGCAAGGATGTTCAGAAGATGATCGCCTGCGCTAAGGCTCATCCCGAGGTTTCCTTCGGCATCATGTTCAACCAGCGTACCAACAAGCTGTACCAGAAGATCAAGGAGATTGTTGCCAGCGGTGAGCTGGGCGAGATCCGCCGCTCTCAGTGGATGATCAACTCCTGGTGGCGTCCTGACAGCTACTACCAGCAGAGCGCATGGCGTGCTACCTGGGGCGGCGAAGGCGGCGGTGTCCTGGTCAACCAGGCTCCCCATCAGCTCGACCTGTGGCAGTGGATCTGCGGTATCCCCGTGAAGGTCTTCTCCAAGAACATCAACGGCTGCCATCGTGACATCGGCGTTGAGAACGACGTGACCATGCTGGTCGAGTTCGCCAACGGCGCTACCGGCACCTTTACCACCTGCACCCACGATGCCATCGGCACCGATCGTCTGGAGATCGACCTGGACGGCGGCAAGATCGTTGTTGATAACAGCAAGACCGCTCACGTCTACCACTACATCGATAAGGAAGGCAACCCCTGCACCGAGGATTACCTGAACGAGCACATGAGCATGATGGAAGTTGCCATGCTGACCAGCGGCAACGGTGCAGGCTCCAAGCTGTACACTGAAGAGACCTTTGAGAACAACGATGGCTGGGGCTTCCAGCACACCACTGTTATGCAGAACTTTGCTGCTCACATCCTGACCGGCAGCCCGCTGCTGGCTCCCGGCGAGGACGGCATCAACGGTGTCAACCTGGCAAACAGCAGCCAGCTGTCTGCATGGACCGGCCGCGAGGTCTCCAACCCCTGCGATCCCGAGGAGTATGCTGCTGAGCTGAACAAGCTGATCGAGGCTGAGGGCAAGTTCCCCGTCCGCGAGTAATCAGTATCCCTGAAAAAAGCAATGCCTGTTCCAGGCTTACAAGGAGTTGCGTTTCCATGAAAAGAGCTGCGATCATTGGCTGCGGCACCATCTTTCAGGTTCATCTGCCCATCATTGTGGCAAATCCTGAGATCGAACTGTGTGCCGTGTGCGATAACAATCCCGCTGTGCAGGAAAAGCTGCCTGCTGCAGCAAAGGCCGTGCCGTTCTATACGGACTATGAGGAGCTTCTGGAAAAGGAGCATCCCGATGTGGTACATCTCTGCCTGCCGCATTACCTGCATGTGCCCGTGTCGGAGTATTTTGCTTCCCACGGTGTGAATGTCTTCTGCGAGAAGCCGGTGGGTCTGAACACCGCACAGGCCAAGGAGTTCGTGGAATTTGAGGCTGCGCATCCTGAGGTCAAGATCGGCATCTGCCTGCAGAATCGTCTGAACCGCACCACCGTTGAACTGAAAAAGATCATCGATGGCGGCGAATATGGCAAGGTCATCGGCTGCCGCGGCTTTGTGCCCTGGTTCCGCGGCAAGGCTTACTATGACGAACAGCCCTGGCGCGGCCAGCTGGAAACTGCTGGCGGCGGCTGCATGATCAACCAGAGTGTTCACACGCTGGATCTGCTGTATTATCTGTGCGGCGACATCGATGCCATCCATGGCTCGGTGAATCAGCTGGCAGATTACGGCATTGAGGTCGAGGATACCGTAGCTGCCCGCCTGCACTTCGCCAATGGCGCAAACGGTGTGTTCTTTGCCACCAACTGTGATTACACCAACGAGAGCGTCCAGATCAAGGTTGCCTGTGAAAAGGCTTCCTTCCTGATCGAGGATGATGCCCTGTTCCGGATCGACGCAGATGGTGTGCGCACCAAGCTGTGTGAGAACGAGAAGCTGCCCGGTGCCAAGTTCTATTTTGGTGCTTCTCATGGCATCCTGATCAACAAGTTCTACCGCGCCATTGAGAACAATACAGACGATTATATCCATGTAAGAGATGCGGAAATGAGCATCCGGCTGATCGATGCCATCCATGCAAGCAGCAAGGCTGGCCATCCCGTTGCTCCGTGACCGCAAAACACAGATAGAAGGAGAAATGAACCATGGCAAACAAAGGTTTGATCGGTGTTCAGATGAGCACCATTGCCCCCGCTAAGATGCCTCACTTCGACGCATACGAGAGCATGGGCAAGCTGGCCGATATCGGCTATCACTGCGTTGAGATCTCTCAGGTCCCCATGACCGCTGAGAACGTTGCAGGCTTCCGCAAGGCTATCGATGAGCTGGGCCTGAATGTCTCTTCCTGCACCGCATCCACCTCTCCCATGCTGCCCGGTATGCCCGGCGAGTTCCTGTGCAATCCCGACGACTATAAGAAGATCGTTGAGGACTGCCGTAAGCTGGACTGCGATATGCTGCGCATCGGCATGCTGCCCATGACCTGCATGGGCAACTACCAGAAGGCTGTGGATTTCGCCAAGGAAGCAAATGAGTATGCTCTGAAGCTGAAGGAAGACGGCATTGACCTGTACTACCACAACCATCACGTAGAGTTCGTTCGTTACGACGGCGAGTTCCTGCTGGACATCATCCGCGCAAATGCTCCTGCTCTGGGCTTTGAGCTGGACAGCCATTGGATCCACCGCGGCGGCCAGGACCCTGTTAAGTTCATCAAGAAGTATGCCGGCAGCATCCGTCTGGTCCACCTGAAGGATTACCGCATCGGTGAGATGCCCATCCCCGAGGGCGGCGTGGACTTCACCAGCAAGGAAGGCATGATGAAGTTTATGAGCAACTTCACCAACATTGTGCAGTTTGCTGAGGTTGGCGAAGGCACTCTGGATATGCCCGCTATCATCCAGGCTGGCCTGGAGGGCGGCGGCGAGTACTTCCTGGTGGAGCAGGATGACTGCTATGGCCGTGATCCGTTCGATAGCCTGAAGATCAGCCACGACAATCTGGTCAAGATGGGCTTCGGTGACTGGTTCTAATTGAAAAGTTTCTGAGGAGTCGTTTTTTTACGATCCAATAAATGAAATCGATGCTGTTTTGCAGAAGTGCAGAGCAGCATCGATTTTTTATGTTTCAGGGTTCTGCTTTGTAACACGCTCCAAAATGTTGAAAATATTTTGTGCAAGTTTCACAGTTTTCTATTTGAGCCTTTGGTGGTACAATAGATGTGGAAATTCATAAACCGCTGGAGGAGCTACATGGCCGAAAAAAGTATTGAGTTGGATAGTGTGGAGATCGCCGCTGCCATCTTTGGCAACTGCGACCGCAACATTCGTCTATTGGAAAAGGAGTTCTCTGTCACGGCAGTCTGCCGGGGTACGATGCTTCGCCTCTCTGGCGAGGAGGCCAACGTGGCCGCTGCTGTGCGTGCCGTGGAGGGGATGCTGCTCCTGATCGAAAACCACACGCCGCTGGAGGATCAGACGGTGCGCTACTGCCTGAGCCTTGCTCACGATGGAAAGGAGCAGCGTGTCCGGGAGCTGACTGAGGATTTTGTCACGGTCACAGTCAAGGGCCGCCCCATCCGCCCCAAGACACTGGGACAGAAGGAATATCTGAATGCTATCCGCAGGAATGCTGTGACCTTTGGCGTAGGTCCCGCCGGTACCGGCAAGACCTACCTGGCCGTTGCGATGGCGGTCAAAGCGTTCAAGGCCAAGGATGTTTCCCGCATTGTGCTGACCCGCCCCGCCGTGGAAGCAGGCGAGAAGCTGGGCTTTTTGCCCGGTGACCTGCAGCAGAAGGTAGACCCTTACCTGCGCCCTCTCTACGATGGCCTGTTCGATATGCTGGGTGCCGAGACCTATGAGCGCCTGGTGGAAAAGCAGATCATTGAGGTTGCTCCGCTGGCATATATGCGCGGCCGCACGCTGGATGATTCCTTTATCATCCTGGATGAGGCGCAGAACACTACACCGGAGCAGATGAAGATGTTTCTGACCCGTATGGGTGTAGGTTCCAAGGTGGTTGTGACCGGCGATGTGACCCAGATCGATCTGCCGGACCGTACCCGCAGCGGCCTTGTGGATGCGCTGCACATTCTCAAGAACGTGGATGGCATTGCACAGTGCTATTTTACGGAGAAGGATGTTGTCCGCCATCGTCTGGTGCAGGAGATCATCAAGGCCTACGAAGCGGCTGCGCACCCGGCCAAGCGTTGAAACCGACGCGGAAAGCTGCAATTGCAGCATAAAATGAAGGGAGAGGAATGTTATGTCCAATAAAGTTTTGATCACCAATTCACAGAAAGCCGTAAAAGTGCCTTCGGGCCTGCGGATCCTGATCCGCCGCGCCTGCAATGCTGTGCTGGAATATGAGCACTTCGATGAGCCCGCTGAGATCAGCGTGACTTTTGTGGATAACGCTGCCATTGCAGAGCTGAACAACCAGTACCGCAACAAGCCGATGCCCACCGATGTGTTGAGCTTTCCTCTGGGAGAAAACGGCGTTTACGATGTGGATGAGAACAACGGCTGCAAGATGCTGGGGGATATCGTCATCAGCATGGAACGTGCTCAGGAACAGGCAACGCTCTACGGCCATCCGTTGCAGCGTGAAGTCGCTTTCCTGACCGTTCACTCCATGCTGCATCTGCTGGGCTACGACCATGAGAACGGTGGTCTGGAAGCTATGCGGATGCGCGAAAAGGAAGAGGCTGTGCTGACCCAGCTCGGCCTGCCCCGCACCGTCAGCTATACGGAATGATCAAAGATATCGGCAAAGGATAGGAGTTCTATTTTGAAAAACGCAGCACCCATGCAGCAGCATTACGATACCTCATCTGTGTTCGTGGCGGTCATCGGCCGCCCGAACGTGGGCAAATCCAGCCTGACCAATCGTCTGGTGGGGGAGAAGGTGGCCATTGTTACCTCCAAACCCCAGACGACCCGCACCCGTATCACCGGCGTTGTGACCCGCGGCCCCCTGCAGTATGTTTTGCTGGACACCCCGGGCGTGCATAAGGCCCACAATAAGCTTGGCAAGCGGATGGACAAGACGGCCAGCGATTCCATCGCGGATGTGGATGTTTCCATGATGCTGTTTGAGCCATACGGTGCCCTGAATGAGCCGGAAATGGTTCTGGTGGACGCTCTGCGCAGCAGCGGTGGCCCGGCCATTGCAGTCATCAATAAGACCGATCTTGTCAAGGAGCCTGCTGATCTGGAAGCCCGCAAGGCTGAGCTCAAGGAGCTGGGTGTGTTTGATGCCATCTACACCGTAAGCGTCCGGGCAGACGACCACTGTGAGGAACTGTTCGATGCCCTGAGCCAGTATGCTGTGGAGGGCCCGCACTACTTTGACGATGATGCCTACACCGATATGCCGGAAAAGGAACTGGTGGCGGAGGTCATCCGTGAAAAGGCACTGCTGTATATGCGGGATGAGATCCCGCACGGCATTGCTGTCGTAGTGGAGCGTTTCAAGGAGCGCCCCGGTACAGATCTGGTGGACATCGATGTAAATATCTACTGCGAACGCGAGAGTCATAAGGGCATGGTCATTGGAAAGGGCGGTGCGATGCTGAAAAAGATTGCCAGCTCTGCCCGTGCGGACTGTGAGGAATTTCTGGGCTGCCGGGTCAACCTGCAGTGCTGGGTCAAGGTCAAAGCAGATTGGCGGGACAATGAGTTTCTGCTGAACAACTTTGGCTTCAAACAGAACCCGAATAATCGTTAATTTTTCTCTTTACATTGCCCGGAACACTGCTCGGGCAGGGAGAATATGCAGATGGATACGATCGTAATACCTGGGCTTGTGTTAAAAGAGACCCGGTACAAGGAATCTGACCGGATTCTGACCATTCTTACACCGGAGCTGGGGGTCATTTCGGCCTCAGCACAGAGCAGCCTGCGGCTGAAGAACAAATTATTCAGCGCCTGCGGGCTTTTTTGCTACTCTGAATTTGTGCTGCTGCCAGGCCGGAATATGTACACCATCCGAGAAGCGGAAGTGCGCAACGTATTTCACGGCATTTCCTCCACCATCGAGGGGATGAGCCTTGCCATGTATCTTGCCGAGATGGCGGCGGCGCTTTCTCCTACGGGGGAGGAAGCTGCCAAGGAACTGCGCCTTCTGCTGAACTGCCTGTATATGATCAGCGAGGGTAAAACCGACCTGCGTGTGGTCAAGGCTGTGTTTGAGCTGCGCACCATGAGCGAGTGCGGCTTTCTGCCGCAGCTGGTCTGCTGCAAGATCTGTGAAAAATACGATGGCCCCGCGTTTTATCTTGACCCGCAGGAGGGCATTCTGCTCTGTGAGGACTGTGCGAAAAAGGCGGGCAAAATCTGCAATCTGGACA
>OHBM01002900.1_pt1 | contig 10980 bp, 4 predicted proteins | sample 1577251 | NCBI WGS metagenome assembly OHBM01 (sample SAMEA3541557, study PRJEB24748) | human gut metagenome | biome: human gut; feature: human-associated habitat; material: faeces | place: China | collected 2012
ATGCCACTCTGCTGGCAAGTGGCGAATTGAACGCCTATCTTGCGGACATTGACCGACAGGCAGAGGAGCTTTTTCTTCGGCTGGTAAAACAAATGGCAGATGCAGAGGGCATTACGGAAACGCTGAAAGCCAGCGACCAAATGGAATGGGTCAAACGGATGAATAATGTCCGCAGCCGAGCATTTGAAATAGTTGAGGCAGATATTATCTATACATAAGGCATAAGCACAGAGCCGGTAAGAGTATTCTTGCCAGCTCTGTGCTACAATGCAAATGAGTTTACATGTGCTCATCCAAAATTTGTTCTACGAACTCAATTACATACTTTCGTTTAAGCAAATCATGGTATTTCTGATTTTTGTAGCTGCGCAAACACGAATAGCAGGAAGAATCTCCAACCTCTCCTCCGCAAACGCATCCTTTCATCATTTTTAAAGTGTGAGTCAGAATGCTATGAAGCGCATTTTCATTATCAAGTCTCTTGGCGTGACCTGCGCCACCAGGTGTGTTGTCAAAAACGACAATCGAATAATTGGGTCGTCCATCAACGGGTTCATACTGCAAGCAACCGGAAATGTCATTTTCTTCGATATTCAAATAAGAGCAAGCACCTCGAAGAAACCCATACAGAATGGAAAGCCCATGCTCCCAATCTTCGATAACATAATTGTCAAATCTAATTCTAACAACATCGGTAAGAAAACGATACCCAAGTGAAAAAAGCCGTAGGTGCTCATTTGAACACGGGTAACCACTGCTTATTTTGTGCTTCTTTTTCTTTATGCCGGTAAATTGATTTTCATCTACCTCAGAATATCCACAGTTCTCACATACATAAAAGGGGCTTTTATTCAAGACAGCCATTTCATCATTTTGGCTTGATCTGACACTTACGATGGCGTTACCAATGCTATAAGTGTTTTCTTGAACACTATTGTTGAATCCAACATAAGAGATTTCGCCTCTGTATGTACGCTCCGGTTTTTTGAGCCCCGGTTTTCGAATCATATTTCCATCTGCAATAAAACCCTGAGCTGGTATCAAAAATACTTTCGGAGATGATGTGAATTTCTTATGACATTGGCAGCATTCCGTTATACCATCCTTTCCCGGTTCATCTTCGGCAAATGGCTTGATATTCAAAGTGCGGCACTCATCACACTGAATATAGCTGTACATTTTCCATCCGATTTTTGGTATCTTTTTGATGTAACGGCTTGTTATCAGGTTGTTATTTGCAACTATTTGGGAACCAGGAGCATACTCCGAAATAGCCATAGACAGGTCGCGCTGAAGCTGAAGTCCGTAGCCTCTTCCTTTTTTTGCATCGGTAACCGTCATCTCGACCGTATCGACGGGAAAACCGTATTTAGGAAGTACATTTTTTCGCGAAAGGAACGAAAGGATATCCTCCCTTTCATATGCGGCAATTCGCTGAATAATACCGTCCACATAGGTCCCTTTTTCTATGCGTTGCTTCTTTACAGCTTCCAACAAGTCAATTTCATATTGATACATTTGAATTGCCTCAGTTAAAACGCCTTTTTCTCCTATAAGGGATGCTACCCAGCCAAAATGGGCAACATCAAATTTTTCTGTCAGCACCGCAGGCAAAAATGTGGTCAAATAGTCACGAAGGCTACTCGGTTCAGAATATAAATAGTTTTTAAGGCACTCAAAACCGTCTTCTCCCATTTCGTTCTTGCGTAAGAATTGGCCAATCGTCTTGAACAATTCCGGATGAATTTTCCAAAAGAAACTCATAGCAGATGCGTATAGGTGCCGAATTGCGATCTTATCATTTTCAACAACATAATTTGGAGGAGCTATTTTGCCCTTGATCATCTTGGCAGGATCATGAAAATAGGAGAAATCGTGATTGCTTTTGTTGCAAAATGTCAGGGCGAACGCCGCTGACTGCTTGCTTCGGCCTGCTCGTCCGGCTCTTTGGGCGTAATTAGAAGGCATCGGCGGCACATTACGCATAAAGACTGTTTCCAAGCTACCCACATCAACGCCCATTTCAAAGGTGGTAGAGCAACTCAAAATATCGATTTCCTTCTGCTTGAATTTCTTCTGAAACTCGTATGCCATATCCCGGTCAAGTTGGGCAGTGTGTTCCACAATACGAAGATCTCGGATTTCCATATCGTTGAACAAGCGGTAGTAATGGTTCTCCTTAAACTCAATTGACGGATCAATTGGTATCAGCTCACCATCGCATTGGTATGTCGGACAAACATCTTCAATATTGTGGCAGGTTAATCGCCTGCATTTTTTGCATATAAACCAAGGCTTGGAATTTGTGATTCTGATTTTTGAGGTGTCCACCTTATATGATGTTCCGCTGTCACGAACCACTATGCCTCTGAGTACAAAAACCTTGTCCCACAACAGCTTCAGGAAGTCCGTTGCATCATCTAAAGAAAGCTCAATACCCTTCTTTTTTGTGATCTTTTGCAGATAATCGACCCGTTTATTAGATAGTCCTGCTTTAGATGGAATAAAGGCCTTCTTCCGTTTTCCGGATTCTGAAACAGTATAAGAATACTCCGCTCCGCCATGAGTAAAATCTTCCAAATCGCTTTCGTTTAACGGAGCATCGTATTTTAGAGCTGCATCCGTCATCATTGACGCGGCAAAAATGCTGCAGAGCGAACGGAATTCGTTTTCGTTGATGTGATATTTTTTATAGCTTCCCGAAACATCGGTCTCAATTCCGATAAGGCCAAAATGCGATAAAGAAGTATTTCCATTGCTGTCCACCAGTTCAGCGAGAATCGCTTTCCACGCCTCTTTTTGAATGCCAAAATCAGAATCAGCATCAAACGAGGTTCTTCCTTTGATATCGTTTTTTTCAAAAACTGTCTTCAGCAGGTCGACAAAAGACGGAACCATCAGACCGCCTGATGCCTCCCTCTTTTTGAGCGCTTCTACAATAAGCCTTTTATAGAGAATGTCATTATACGATATGTTCAGATAGCTTGCGTAAAAGGCGGCAGCCTGACGACTATCTGAGAACGCGATGAATTGCTTCGCTGTTTTTTCTTTAATCGTTTCAGAGAAGCCGAAATCGTCACCAAACTCATCATCGGCATCATGCTTCTGAACTGTCACTTTATAGGAGGGTAATTCCTGAAACAACGCCGTGCCAATAACACTTGTGGATGCTTCCTGACCACTAAAAAACATTCTAAGGACTCCGGCAGTATTTACATTTTCGCAATGCAGGCACTTTGTCAATGTATGTCTTTCTGTCGTGAATTTTACGCGGTATACCTTTACATAGGATGTTGTGATATGCTCGCAGTGTGTCTTTGCACCATCCTTGTGAATGGATCCGCAGTATGGGCAAATACGATAGGCCTCGGCCTCAATTCCTTCGTCCTCCAATATGTGGTCGTTGTCCGTGTCATTAATACTATCCGCAAGAAGGAATAATTCTTTTGTCGATATGTCATCAGACATATTGTATTGCTCCAACTTGCCATTTTCTATTTTTCCAACAAGATAAACAGCGGCGCAGAACGAGCATGTAGCTGCTTCAAACACCTTAAAGCTTGTGTTCGTAGCCATATCATATCTATTTGTGCTTCGATGAAGCATGACATGACTGTCAGGCGGAAGCGTCACAAACACGCTCTCGGTGGCACGTAAAAACATATGGTATCTGGCATCAAACAGTTTTCCGCCATTTTTCTCCGCCAATGATGCCACGGAAACAAAGTCCGACAATTGTTTCTGTGTCCAGTTCATGCTGTCCGCTACCTGTCTTACTGTTTCCGGAGAGGAAAGCAACGAGCGTATTCTCCAATAATTTTGGTCATGCACGATTAAATCGTACAGCTCGCTTTCAAGTACCCCTTCTTTGGCTTTGCCGATGATTTCCAAGATTTCTGAATCGGGACAATTCATATCAATTGCATAGGCAATCTTTTCGTAAAACTGAATCGGCAAGGCGGATATATCATGACTTGTTGATGGGATGATTCGATCAGCCCTTACGATGTCACTGCTGTCAAACGGTGCGCTGCAGAGCTTTTCTGCAAATTCTGCAACCTGCTTATTATCCTCTTTTCCGCCCAAGGTTGCACTGGTTAGAATGTAAGTGATTTTTTGATTGCCAAGCTTCGCTTTTAGCCTTCTGAAAAGCATGGACACTTCAATTCCCGTTGATCCGCTATATACATGGGCTTCGTCAAAAACAATAAATTTCCAGTGCGTTGCGAATTCTCCGTCAAAAAATACACTGTCTCTTGGACGCACCATTAGATATTCAAGCATCGCATAGTTTGTGATGAGAATGTGTGGAGGACTCGCTATCATTTGATCTCTTGAGATAAGCTCATTCTCACACGGTAGGTTCCCGTTATTTAGTGATTTGTAATCTTCAATTGCATCGGCATCTTTTTGTTTTGTTTGGCCGGTATAAACACCAAATTTGATCTCCGGATAATTAGACAATAAAGAACGCAGTCTTTCCGTCTGATCGTTAGCAAGAGCATTCATCGGATAAATAAGTAATGCACGAACACCCGGGCAAAGCGTTCCTGCCTCGGCCTCCGTTGCAAGCTCCCGCAGTATGGGGATGAGAAAGCTTTCCGTTTTACCAGAACCGGTACCTGTTGAAACGACAAGATTTCTGTTCTCAGTTGCGACCTTTCTTATGGCCTTTTCCTGGTGTAGGTACAGAGGTCTGGTCATGTTCATGTTTATTTTGGAAAAACTTTTAGGGAGAATCCCTTCTTCAATTAGCTCTGCAATACACTTGCCTTTTTCGAAAGCATCCGTAACATCAAGGTAGGGTCCTTTTGCAAATGCATCCTGATTTTCAAGCAGGGCTTCGTATTCCTTCTTATAGGGCTCTCCCATTTTGAATGTTGTTTTTAAATATCGATAGTATTTTTCCTTAATATGCTTAGATGCAGTAACAGGCGAAAAAGCCACGACCATACCCCTTTCTCTATTTAATCCGGAAATTGTAATAGTAGCTATCTTCGTAGAGCACCAAATATCTGTTTTTAGCTTCCGATGAGCTGGTGCTTTCGTCTTCAGACAGCACCAGGATACCCTCTATTTTGTCGTACATAAATTCAATGTACCCATCTTCTTCATCACTCCAAAAATATAGTGCGCCCACTTTCATATTGTTGGGATTTTCAAAAGTGACTTTGATTTGGAGTGGTGTCAATGTATCGCACGAGAGAACACCTGTAAAGCTATCTATCTCATTGGGGATTGCCTGAATATTTGAAACTGTCACATTTCCGCGGAGGACATATTCCGGCGAAGAAAAAATGGATCCTTTTTGCCTACGCTCAGTAACGCTTGCAATCTGAATTGTTTTGCCGCTCAAATCCTTCGTGTTCTTATAATTACATTCTTTAGTGTCAAATAACCTATAATCGGGTGCGCCAAAATCATCTTCCTCGTCCGCTTCAAAGTATTCAATTCGGTATTTGCCGCTGGTGAATGGAATGCTGAGTTTAAAACCATTCGCTTTCACTTCGACTTTTTCAGCAATCAGGATACCATCTAAATAAAGATCGGCTACACAATCGGAAAACCCAATAATACTGCTCTTGAACCACAACTTTCGGTTGGGACGATCTTCAACAATTTCACATTCCGAGTTTGCCAAGAAACAGTGTGTGATAACCCGCAAAAACACGAACGATATCGATTCAAAGTGCAGACTCAAGGGTCTGATAATATCCTCAAATCCAAACCACGATAACATCTTTCGCGTGTCGCAGACAAAAAGATGCTTTTCCTTGTTTTTTTCAACTTTTATGCTGTACTCCGCATCTTCGTTATCATCCGTCATCAGGGGAGGCATATCCAAGCAAACGGTATCATCCGGGAACTTCAGATAAATCATCTTGGGAAATTCCGCATGCCATATTTCTTCTGGCCTTTCCGTATGCCAAGCCCCATCGTCAAATCTCCACTTAAAAGCCGGAAGATACACACGCAGCGCCAAATTCTCGTTAGCAGTCTGATAAGTGAAAGGCAAGTAATCAATATCGGGGTCAATTCTAAACACAAAGCTGTTGTTGGCTATATGCTCAGAGTGCTCATCGCCCAAGATCATTCCAGTGCTAGAGAATGTGATTTTGCCCTCTTTTTTGTAAATAAAGGGGGCGTCCTCATACTTGTAGTCAAATTGGTTAATTACTGCAAAAGAATAATCGTTAGCTTTTCTGGAGTTGGGAATATCTATATTCACACGGAAAATGCCATCCGTTTTAATATAGTCGGACAGCCTAAGAATATAGCCATATTCATCAGTTTTGTCTTGCGTATTACATTTTATTGCTCGTGCAATATCAAAGCGATATTTTTCCTCATTAATTCTAATCAGTGTTCCTCTCTCTTGAGTAGGTGACATGCGAAAATAGATTGATGGAACGGCGGAAAAAACGGGGTATTTTACTCCTTCGCGCATGACATATACACCATTTTTCAGGTTGTTTTTCAAAAGACCGTCTTCCAGCGCGCTCCCCACCGGCAAAGCTCGTCCATCGGGAAGTCGAATAATATCCCCTTTAATCAGTTCCATACTGTACAGATTCAGTCCGTTTAGATATTCACAGTTATAAACAGCGTCAGAATCTGTATACAAAGCATCCTCTGTATGTGTAAATGCAAACGCATCCCCAATCGGCAGAGCGTCTGTATAATGGATCAACTCCCAATTGTTATCAAAGAAACGAATGCACGCTGCTCTGATATTGGTAAACTTATGGATTACCTCTGCGTCATTCTTGATAAGTTCAATTCGGATGCTGTCGAAAATATTATCGGAAGGAATGTAAATATCGGAAACGATTCGCGTTTTGCAACCGGTTACACAGTTTTCCGGTTCGGCTTCAAGAGTTTTTTCAACATTGGAAAAGGCAATTTTCCAGTGTAGGTTTGGTAACTCCTCATTTGTTGCTAAGTGAATATACTGCGGCGGCAAGACAAGTTCAAAACGGTTTTGATTTCCATTGTAACGCAAATATGGAGAACAATATCTTTTTTCTCCTCTTTTAGTTAATCCCGCAATAGCTTTCTTTGCTTGATCGAATTTCTTTGATTCGTCAGCCCACTTGCAAAACAGTTGAGCAATCCGATTCTGTGATGTTCTTGGGAACAGTCCATAGAACAGAGCATTATCCATAAACCGCAGAATTTTGCCAACTCGAATTTTACAGCCTCTCGTATTGAATGCGACTGCATCAGATGTGTGCTTTTTGATTTTATATGCTCTGGCTGTATTCTCCCCGCTCGCCATAGATTGCATCAAATAATCTCGCATTTCCTTACTATTACTCGTAAGGTCACGCTCTAAGTCTATTTGATAATATGCAAAAAGGAAATCAAAGAGGTCACTCGCATAATAGTTTGTTATAAAGCAGTGCAGAAGAATATTGTTCATCATTTCATTCTCTGCTACTTTGTATTTGTTGTATTTTTCGAGTGTTTTATAGAAGCTGCGTCCAATCCATTTCTGGTATGAACCCGGCAATTCCATGTCAATTTCTCGCTCAACATGGGGCCAAAACCGACCATCATATTTATGAATGCCGATTTGAACCAGCGCAACCGCAAAGATTGGGCTAGTGATATATCTCTCGGATGTGTTCAGATATTTTCTGCAAATACTGCGAAGATATGCCTTAAGAAGGATATATTCATCCTCACTTATTACAATATCGCCAATATACCGACATGTTTTGAACTGACGGTTGATCTTTGTATTCAAATGCTTTCGAAGTTTTTTGTCCTGAAGTACTTGAGCGATGTGATTTGTATCCATTTCGACATTCTCTCCTAACAACAAGCTTTGTATTCTTTCCATCGAGTTATTCAAATTGCATCCGTATTGCAGCAGTAAAATAGTAATTCTGCTTCTGCATAATCAGATATCGCGCTGGTCTTCCCGCAAGGAACCTTGTTGGGCATTGTTAAGTGGATTTTTTTCGTGTATTAACAGGTTTCACAAACAACTATAGTCGACAGGCACATATTTGTGCCCGGTTTTACAAACACATTATATCACTTTTTGCCAATTATTCAATTGAATATTGCGTTTTTCATCACTTTGCTGCCATTTTCGCCGAGAATCACCCAGCAAACGGTAAAGAAAGTGTTAAATGAAGTTCACCATCGGTAAATTAAGGAAAAGCGTCACCTCTGCAGTTTCAAAATGTGGTCCCTCATTTTCTTCAACGCTCTGTTATAAGTCCGCTCGGAAGCCTTATCGGACCTGCGGCTGGCGGAGTGGGAAATTTCTTCAAAGGTCATGGGTTTTATGGGCCTGTACTCGATTTCACCGTTTATCAGAACTGCTTTCCTGACCGACCAGCAGGTATCGCAGAAGCCCAAATGCTTGGCAACCGTGCGCTGCTCCCGGTAGGTCAGGCTGTCGTAAGCCTCGTGCAGTGCGTCGTATAGCACCGCCCGGAAATACATCTTGTCCGGCTGCGAGGTGGTGTCCACCGAAATGTCCTCCGCCGTTTCCTCGCCGTCCTCATCGTACTGCCGGTAAAAATCTACTCGGCGTTCATTCAGCGTGCCTATCGCAATATACTTGCGGACGCTCTTTTCGCCCATTCCGGTTTCATCGGCAATTCGCTGGATGCAGCTGTCGCTGCAATCATCGTCGTTTAGATGGTAAATTGCCATAATGCGCCGCAGGACGGGATAAGTATCTGCCGTCATGGTGATAACACCGCTTTGCGCCGTGCGGATATAATCATCAATACCGTCCTGCATATACCGCGTTTGAAAAGCGGCAAACGGCGCGCCGACAGCCGGATCGTACTTTTGAAGGGCGGTCAGGATACCGCACACCGCCGCCTGCTTGATGTCCGCAAAATGCTCCGCCATAGCGTATCGTTCGCAGGCGGCCTGCGCCAGTTTATTAAGCGCAGGTTCCTGATCGTGGAGGTACCAAGTCAGATACTTGTCACCTTTTTCGGTGAGATAGCGGACAATGTATTCCTGGGCTGGCAGCTTCGGCGGCGCAGGGTCAAGGCGATACATCCGGCGCTCCAAAAGTGCTTGCTGCTTTCTGCGAGTTTCGTTCAGTTCTTCGGTCACCGGCTGCACCTCCATTTTTATGATTTCATCTTTCTGCCCGTGTCGGCGTAGAGCTTCGCCCGCTCCAAATCTCTGTAATATTCCTTTACTGCGTAGGCATCGTCCTCCTCCGCCTGCTCTAAGCGCCGCTTTGCCATAGCCTGCGCCGCCGCTGCAAATTCCGCTGAAATTGTCCCCCGGCTTTTTTCGGAGCGAATGGCAGCGCAGCGTTTTTCGTAAGCAGTTTTGAGGGGATTATCCTTCGCCCGCTCCGCCTTGCCCTGAATGATGGCGTATCGGCGGCAGGAAATTTTCTCACCATGGTATAGCTCCAGCGCTGTGCCGTAGGAGCAGTATTTCTGCCGCCGGGCGCTTTGCATCAGAAAATACTGTCCGCAAACCTCGCACTTCCTTGGGTAATGCCCGTAGTGCAGCCCCTCAAAGAAGTCCGTCAGTACAAAGCTGTAATAGCTTTCAAAGGTCATCCTCCGGGCGGTCACGAGAATCCGGCTGTTCCGCCGCTTTGGGAGGGCGATATATTCCGTGTTCAGCGGGAATGCCACTTTCCCGAATACCTCCGCCGCAAGGGGCAGCAGGTGCCGCTCATCGAAGCGTTCCACCTCATCCAGACGGGAAACAAATTGCTGGAGCTGCGTAAAGGCTCTGCGCATATCCTCTGGGATGGCATGGTAGAATCGCAGAATCTGCAAGACCGTTGCGCACAGTGTTTCACACTTTCTGAAAAGAGCCTTATCATATTCCGGTGGAAGGATTCCCTGGCTGATTGCCCCCTGATCCTGCTGCGCAACCGCTGCCCTCCGGCGGAAGTAATCCTGCATGACAGCGGCGTTTTCTTGGGTAAATAATTCTAAAATGCGTTGCTTCTCTGCAGCAATGTCCAGCGAGGAAAACGGCTTCAGCTTCGGCAGAGTTTTCAGAATCGTCAGAATCTCTTTCCCGGCCTTGAGAAAGTCCGTTTCGTTCAGGTATCCGGCGGCAAGCTGTTCCTGCACATTCCAGTTGTGCTGCCGGAATACGGCGATCCTCGCCGCCATGTCATCTTTATAATACTGATTCAAAAGCTGCTCCGCAAAGGTACCCGCCGGGTAGCTTTTGCCGCCGATGTACACCCGCCCATCCCGGTAGACGGCGGTTAAAAGACCCAGGCTATCGCTCATGCACTCACCTTCCTCCATGATTTTTCAAAGATTCTGTCCCATAAGCAGGACAGAATCTTTTTTCATTTTTTTCAAGAAATATTTTTCTGAACGCCGTAATTAGAACATTCGTTCTATATAACTATATCAGAAAAAGTCTCTGTTTTCAAGGCTTTTCATAATGTTGCGGTCACTGTTTTTGCCGTGTTGCTGAATCCATGCCTTTTTTCGCCATTTACCCCATTCAATATATAGAAGGCAGTTATCGAGCCGCTGGGTCATCCCCGGCGGCTTCTTTGCTGCCTGAAAAAAAGAAAGGAGAAGATCGTGATAGTATCGAGTTTTTCAACTGAGCCAAAAAGCCGATATGCGGCTCAAAGCGATTATTTCACTGTAAAAGCAGAGCCAAGTAGGCTCCGTGAAAAGATACGCCCTGAAGGGAAAGACGGCTGTTCTTGCCTCCGAAAAGCGGTATTCAAAGCTGCCCCTGTAGGGTGCGTCTCACGGTATAGCAAGCAGGGACTTTGTGTGCCGCAAAAGTCCCATTACAGCCGAAATCGGCTGACTCTTTGGGGGCACAGCCCCCAATCCCCCGGAAAGGAGAGATGTGTATGGGGAAGGATATACGAATTGCCGTCCGTGTGACGGTAAGGGAAAAAGAGAAAATCCAGTCCAAAGCCCGAAAATGCAGACTGAGTACAACCGAATATGTGAAGCAAAGAGCGTTGGGGTACGAGCCGAGAACGGTTCCGCC
>OHBM01002901.1_pt1 | contig 10978 bp, 8 predicted proteins | sample 1577251 | NCBI WGS metagenome assembly OHBM01 (sample SAMEA3541557, study PRJEB24748) | human gut metagenome | biome: human gut; feature: human-associated habitat; material: faeces | place: China | collected 2012
GGCCTCTTGAACCCCATTCAAGCGCGCTACCAAAACTGCGCTACACCCGGATATCTGTTTGCGTTTGCCGCTCACAGCTTGATTAGTATACCCGACTTTTCCCGTTTTGTCAAGCGCTTTTTCCAAATTTCTGATGCAGTTTTTACATTTTACTGTCCCGGCTTTTGCCCGCCAAAAGGATGCGCGAAAGAGCGTTATTTTCAAAAATCGCGATACACATCTTCCTCATCGTCCTCATGGATGGGGGTGGTGTCGTCCGGCGGTGCGCCAAACTCCACCGTGGCAAAGGCCAGCGCGAATACGCTGTCTGCCCCGGCGTGAAGCAGTGCCTGCGCGCAGGCGGCAGCTGTTGTGCCGGTGGTGATGACGTCATCCACCAACAGGATGCGCTTGCCCTCCAGCTGCTGCGGCTGTGCCGCCCGGAAAGCACCTGCCACGTTGGCCATGCGCTGCTCCAGCGGCAGACCGGCCTGATGCCGTTTGGCGCGGGTACGCTCCAATGCCTGCGGTGCCAGCGGCACCTCCATGGCCTTGGCCAGTGGCAGCGCCATCAGCTCCGGCACGTTGTAGCCGCGCTTTTTGCCGGAGGCCGGCACCGGCACGATCAGGTCGTACCCGATAGCTGCCCACGGCACCGGCTGCGGAAGCAGCTCGCCGTACTGCACGGTCAGTTCCCCGCCAAAGGCCAGCTGCACCAGACGGCTGCCCATCTCTACTGCCCGCCACGGCTTGCCCTGATACTTTGCGTTCAGGATGCCTCGCCGCACACAGCCGCTGTAACGGTAGGGCGCAGCCGCACCGGTCAGATTGCCGATATAGTGCTGCGCCGGGTCCAGCCGGATGCCCGGCTTGCGACGCAGCGTTTCCAGCTGCACTGCACAGTCCGGGCAATCTCGTACATCCCCCAGCACCCGGCCGCAGAAGGGGCACTCGCGCGGGTAGAGCAGCTGCCGTACCGCCCGCAGCGCCCTGCGCCGGGGGTCATAGTAGTCCATCAGTCCTTTTTGACCGCCACGATCACCCGCACGCGCTTGCCTGCTGCGCAGCCAAAGTTATCGTACCAGCCGGTCAGGTAGTAGCCCTCAGAGTTCACCTCGGAAAGCTTGGTGGCGTAATACTGGCCCTTGTACCACAGGTACACCTGCATATCGTCAGCTGTCTCGTAGCGGGTGCCGTTGCTCATCACCGAGGCTGCACCCACCTGATCGATCTTCATGGGCATCAGCTGGATCATGGCCTTTACAGTGCCGTTCACGTTTTGCCGCACTGCCAAACCGCCCGCCAGCACCGGATACTTGATGGAGGTGGAAAAGCTGGCCTGACTGCCGTTGACGTAGCAGATGTAGGTAGCGCCGCCGCCCACAAAATTGAGGATGGTGCTCATAGGCTGGCCGGTAATGTTGGCCAGCTGCTTGAGACCGATGCTCAGCAGCGAGCCGGAACTGCTGGTGATGCGGTTCCAGACCGTGCTCAGCAGCGAGCCGTCAATCACGCCCCACAGGATCTCGCTGGTGGTGGGCACCAGCACACTGCGCAGATCGTCCACCACGGTGGTGGTGTTGGTGGTGCCGCCGGTAGAGCCGGAACCGGAAGAGCCGTCCCCGGTAGAACCGCTGCCGGAGCCGGAAGAACTGTCCCCGGAAGAGCTATCCCCCGAGCCGGAGGAGCCGCTGCCGGTCAGGGTGCCCAGAATGGAACTGGCGTTGAAGGCCAGATTCTTCACATCGTCCAGCACGCCGTATTTCCACAGATCGCCGGTGACATCGTTCAGGATCAGGCGGTCGATTTGTCCCTGCTCATTCAGCGTATAGTAACGCACGGCCAGTGCGTTCAGCTTTGTCCCCGCTATTCGGCTGGGACGAACCGTCCCAGCCAACCCCTCCGATGTCGTATCCAGAATTTGTACGTCATCGGCCAGAGCATAGTCCCCCAGCGCGGTGGCGGTGTCGTTGATGGTGCCGCTGACCGATTTGGACTCGATGGCGGTCACCTGCTCCCCTTCGGGGGTCACGTTGATCTCCACCAGCCAGCCGGTGGGGTAGTTCAGGCTTTTGTCGATATTCACAGTGCGGGTAATGCCGTCGGTGCACATCACCGAGATCTTTTGCAGCACGTCTGCGCCGTTATCCTCTACAAGGCTGCGGGTAGCGGTCTGCACCACGCCGTAGAACACGCTGTCGGCTTCCTCGCCGGTGATCACATCGGCTACCTCGTTGTCCATGCCCAGCAGCAGGGTGACCACTTCGCCCACGCCGCCGCCGTTCAGGGAGGAGATCTTGGACGCCACGGCAGAGCTGCCCAGCGTGTAATTGCTGCCCGCCACGGTCAGCGCGGTAGGCGCGCTGGCGCTGGGCGATACTGCCGTGATGCGGCCTGCGGCGCGGCGGGTGTAGATCCACACCGTCTGCAGGCTCTCGCTGTAATAGTACACGTCGTACCTGTTCAGCTCTGCCGAGGCAGAGGCCTTATCGTTGCGGTAGACGCTCACCGGCGTAAAGGGCAGCTGGGTGCCCTCCGCGGCCACAAAGGGGCCCTTGCGGCTCTTGAGCAGCACCGAGGAGGTATCCACCTGACCGTTGGACACCGTAAAGCCCAGCGAACTGCCGTAAGCGCTGCCGCTGGCGGTGTTGGCGCGCAGGGCGTTGTACAGCAGCAGGGTGCACTGCTCGTAGGTCATGGCCTGTCCCTGCGTGCAGGTCAGCTGATCCCGCAGACCGATCTGCTGTGCCTTGTTCAGCTGTGCCTGCGGGAAGGAGCCGGTCAGGTCGGTGGTCTTATAGCTCAGCAGCTTCAGCACCGCCGCACAGGCCTCTTCCAGCGTAACGGTGTTGTCCGGGCGGAAGGAGCCGTCGGTGTAACCGTTCATCCAGCCCTGCTGCACCGCAATGCGGATGTAGGGTGCCCACTGGGAGCTGCCGGGCACATCCCGGTACAAAGTACCCACCGTGCCCTGTGCGCCTACGCTCTCCCGGTAAGTGGAAAAGGACACCAGCATTTTGGCAAAGGCACCGCGGGTAATGTTAGCGCTCAGTTCCTGACCGGTGGGCACAGCGCCCAGAGTAATAGCCGTCTGCAGGGCTGTGTTGTCGATGCTGGCCGCCGAGACCGGCAGCACCAGCACCGACACCGCAATGCTGACCGCCAGCAGAAATGCGAGAATCCGTTTTTTCATTGGTCGTACCTCTTGTTCTTTGTTTATCACGCCGCCGCGATCAATCGTAGCGCAATGCTTCAATGGGGTTCAGCCGGGCCGCGCGCCGTGCCGGCAGGTAGCCGAACAGCACGCCGATGCCCACCGAGATGCCAAAGGCCACCACAATGGAGTTGAAGGAGGGGCTTACCGTAACGGTGGTATCGGTCATGAACATGGGCAGCACCTTGTTTGCCGCCATGGACACCGCATAGCCCAGCGCAATGCCTAAAACGCCGCCCAGCGCGGAGGTGGTGGCTGCTTCCACCACAAACTGCGCCAGAATGGTGCGCTCCTTTGCGCCCAGCGCCTTGCGGATGCCGATCTCGCGGGTGCGCTCGGTCACAGACACCAGCATGATGTTCATAATGCCGATGCCGCCCACCAGCAGCGAGATGCTGGCAATACCGGTAAGTATCACGATGACCATGTTGATCATCTTGTTCATTTCCTCCAGCCACTCGCTGGCGCTGTACACATAGTAGCCGTTTTCGGTCTTGAGGATCGACATCAATTCCTCTTCCATCGTGCTCTTGGCCTCGTTGGCAAGGCTTTCGTCGGCCATCATGGCGGTGTAGCAGTCCACCATGCTTTGGCTGGAAAGCCGCATCACGGTGGTGTAGGGCAGGTAAACGCAATCGTCATCGCTGCCCTGCTGCATGGTGGGGTCGCTGACTTTGGCAGACAGCACACCTACGACGCGGAACTTGTTGGCACCGATCTTGAGCGTCTGCCCCACACCGTTGCCACCAAAGGCTACGCGGTTGAGGTAATCGCCGATGACGCAGACCTGCTTGTTGTCCTGCATATCCATATATTGCAGGCCGCGCCCCTGAACGATCTGGTAATTCTTCATTTCGGTAAAGTTTTCGTCCACACCGCTCATGTTGGACCAGCGGTAGCTGGTGGTACCGATCTTCAGCGTACCGCTGGCTTTGCCGCTGAAGTTGACCTGCGGCGACACCGCCTTGATCAGGTCGGAATGCCGCTGGCAGATGTCATACATCTCCTCCACCGACACGGAGCGGGAGCCGTAGCCCCACACCTGAATGCTGAGGGTGTTGGTGCCCAGTGCGGAAAAGCTGTCCCGCATACTTTTGGTCATGCCGTTGCCCAGACCCACGATGACGATAACCGCCATCACGCCGATGATGATGCCCAGCATAGTCAGAAAGGTGCGCAGCTTGTTGCTCCACACGTTCTGGATAGCCTGCCGGAAGGTTTCAAAGATCATGCCTGTTCCTCCTTTTCCGGCGTTTCGGGCAGCAGGGTGGGCTGCACCATGGCCTCCGGTGCGTGGGAGTCGCCGTCATACACCACCTGACCGTCCTCCAGCCGGATGATGCGGTCGGCCTGCACGGCAATGGAATTGTCGTGGGTGATCAGCACTACGGTGTGTCCCTGCTTGTGCAGCTGCTGCAAAAGCCCCAGCACCTCGCGGCCGGTATGGGAGTCCAGCGCGCCGGTGGGCTCGTCCGCCAGAATGACCGGCGGGTTGCGCACCAGTGCCCGCGCAATGGACACGCGCTGCTGCTGGCCGCCGGAAAGCTGGTTGGGGCGGTTTTTCAGCTTGTCGCCAAGCCCCACCTGCTCCAGCACCTCCCGGGCGCGGATGTGGCGCTCGGCGCGGGAGATGCCCGCATACACCAGCGGCACCTCCACGTTTTCCATCAGGTTCAGCCTGGGCAGCAGATTGTATTGCTGGAAGATAAAGCCCAGCATTTCGTTGCGGACAGCGGCCAGCTCGTTGCGGTTCATCTTGCCCACATCCCGGCCGTTGAGCCGGTAGGTGCCGTGGGTGGGCACATCCAGACAGCCGATGATGTTCATGCAGGTGGATTTGCCCGAACCGGACTGACCCACGATGGCCACGAACTCGCCTTTTTCGATTTTCATGGTGATGTGGTCGGCAGCCTTTACCGTGGTATCGCCCATCTGGTAATATTTGCAGACTTCATCAAACTCGATCAGAGCGCTCATTCATCCCTCCTGCGTCAATCCACCACGACTGCGCCGGCCTCGGCGGGGTCGATGCCCTCTGCGGGCTCTTCAGCGTCCGCTGCGGGGGCTTCACCGTTTTCCGTCTCCTCCGGCAGCGTCTCCTCGCCGCCCTCGGCAAGGTCTGCATTGTTTCCGGCGCCGCCGATCACTTCGCCGTCCATATCGTCATAGCCGCCGTCGTCATAGTAGCTGTCGCTGCTCACGGAGCTGGGGTCGTAGGCGATGGTATCACTCTCGGACAGGCCGCTGGTCACCTGCGTATAGTTGTCGTCGCTGACACCGGTCTTGACCTTGACATACACATAGCCCTCCGGTGCGCTCATGGAATCATCGGCGTTCACGGCGCTGGGAGAATCCTGCCGCACCAGCACATAACCGCCCCGCACAATGGCGGCATTGGGCACGGTGAGCGCATTTTTCGCCTGCGCCACCACGATCTCGGCGTTGGCATTCATGCCCGGGCGCAGACCATCGGTCTCGTCAATGCGCACGGTCACCGGGTAGGTGGTGGTACCGCCGCTGGTATCACCCTTCATGGACACACGGGTGACCACACCCTCGTAGGTCTTATCCTTCACGGCGTCTGCGGTCACCTGTACGGTCTGCCCCACCTGCAGGCTGCTGACCTGCAGCTCGTCCACGTTGATGGTCATTTCCAGATAACTCAAGTCGTAAATGGTGCACATGTCGCTGCCGGTGCTCAGGGCATCGCCCACCTTGGCATTCTTTTCGATGATGGTGCCGCTGATGGGCGAGGTGATGGTGTATCTATCCATAGTGTCCTGCATATTCTGCATGGACAGCTCCGCGCCGCGCAGGGTCTCGGAGGCAGCCTGGATGGACTCGGTCAGTTCCTCACCGCTGAGGGTCAGGATGATATCGTCCTTGTTCACGCTGCCGCCCTCCCGCACATTGATGGCGGTGACAGTACCGGAAGACAGCGCAGTCAGGGTGCGTTCAGCCTGATACTGGAAGTTTGCCGCTGCAATGGAGCTGACCCCGTTGACAGTAGCCGTAGCCGCCTGTGCCGTGGTCAGACCACCTGCGTTGGACACCGAGAGGGTCACAGTGCGGGTGAGCAGGTTGCCCGTGCTCAGGGCATCGGTGCCGGTCACGGCGGTAATAGTGCCGGGCAGCACCTCAAAGGTACCGTCCAGCGTCACCTCGGCGGTCTGCCCTACCGAGAAGTTGGCGGCATCCGCAGCCGGGAATTCCAGCACTAGATTCATCTTGGAGCTGTCTCGCACCACAGCCACTTCCTGACCGCTCTTTACCTCATCGCCCTTGTTCACCTTCAGGCTGCTGACAGTGCCCGCCACCTCAGCGCGGACATACTGACGGTCTGCGGTCTTATCGTAGCTGCGCTGCGCCTGCTGTAAGGTGATGGCTGCCTGCTCCACCTTGGTAGTGGCGTCGGAGGAATCCACCGTGTACAGCACAGTGCCCTCCTCCACGATATCGCCCTCTTCAAAGCTTCCGGTCAGCACCTTGCCGGCCACCAGCGACTTGACGCTGTAAGTATTGGCGGGCTTCAAAGTGCCCGTACCGCTGAGTGTGTTGGAGACATCCCGGGTCTCGGGCATTGCCTCCGTGTAGGAAGTATCCACGTTGGCGGGCTTTGCGCTCTTGGGCTTCAGCAGCCACCAACCGCCGGCCAGCACCACAATTGCTACCGGCACCAGCCACTTCCAGTTCTTTTTGGCAAACGCCGCCGCGCCGCCTTTTTTCGGTGCAGCTGCTTCACCCTGCTGCAAGTCAGCGGGCTGTTTAGACTTTTTCCAGATCATTCTTGCCGTTCCTCCTAGGTTCTTTTATGACAAGATGCTTTTTTGTAAAAAGCATCCATCAGAAACTCATATTTGTAGTGTATCGCATTTTGCCCCGATAAACAAGCGTCCAATTTTCGTTTCACGGCATTTCCACAAAGTTTCAGACTTTTTTAACAAAGAATGGCTTTTATTCAAGCAAAAAACGGCACCCGGAAGTTTCCCTCCGGGTGCCGTTTCCTTTGTTTTTACTCTGCGTCTGCGGTGGGCTCTACCACCACATACACGCCTGCGGGCACACAGGCGGCCCATGCGCCGTCCTTGTCCAGCCAGCCGAATTGCTCACAGACATGGTCCGGGCACTGACTGTCCAAAAACGCAATGGCACCATCCTTTACCTGCAGATGCACGATGTAGTCCCCTACCTCGTACAGGTAATCGTGATCCTGCGCAAGGGTCAAAGTCTCGGTAACGCCGTCACCGAAATCCACAACGGCCTGTAAGCCGCTGCCCTTGGCGGGGTGCTGCGCCCGCACCGCAAGAAAAACACCTGCGGCCAGCACCAGCACCACCAGTGCAAAGATCACATTTTTCTTCCACGCACTGCCCTTGGGGGCGGCGGTGTCAGAGTTTTTTTGCTTTATGCTCATGCAGCGTACTTGCTGGCAGCTGCACCGGCAATGCGGCCAAAGACGGTAAAGTCGGCCACAGCGTTGCCGCCCAGACGGTTTGCACCGTGCACGCCGCCGGTCACCTCACCTGCTGCGAACAGGCCGGGGATCACAGAGCCGTCAGCCTTCAGCACCTCGGTGTTGGTGTTGATCTTCAGGCCGCCCATGGTGTGGTGCACACCTGCGGTGACCTTGATGGCGTAGTAGGGAGCAGTATCCAGAGCCTTTGCAAAGCTGGTGCGGCCAAAGTCGGGGTCGTTCTTGGTCTCAACGTAGCCGTTCCAGGTCTTCATGGTCTCGGCAAAAGCAGCCTCGTCCACGCCCATGGCCTTTGCCAGTTCCTCGTAGGTCTGGCCGGTCACAGTGTAGCCCTTCTTGATGTAGCCCTGAATGACGCTGGAAGCATCGGCCATAGCCTGATCCACCACCAGCCAGCTGTAGCTGCCGGTCTGAGCGATCTCGGCAGCGGAAACCACGTCACGGGTGCCAACTTCGTCGATGAAGCGCTTGCCCTCGGCGTTGATCAGCACAGCGCCGTCGCCGCGCAGACCCTCGGTGATCAGAGCAGCAGTGTTAGCCTCCACGGTGGGGTGGATCTGGATCTGATCCATGTCCACAGTGTCAGCGCCCACAGCGGTAGCCATCTCAATGCCCTGACCCTGTGCGCCTGCGGCGTTGGTGGTCATAAAGCCCTTCAGCTCAGGCTTGTACTTGGTGACCATGTCCAGATTTGCGCCGAAGCCGCCGGTGGTCAGCACCACAGCCTTGGCATTCACAGTGATGGTCTCGCCGGTGGAACCGGTAGCCTTCACACCCACAACGGCACCGTTTGCATCGGTCAGCAGCTCGGTAGCGGTGGTGTTCAGCAGGGTCTGCACGCCGGCCTTGTCGCAGTTCTCCTGCAGCAGGGGGATCATGTAGGAGCCCACAGAAACGGTCTTGCCCTCATCATTCACAGGGCGGTGGATACGCTTAACGGATGCGCCGCCGAAGCTGGAAACGCTGTGCAGGGTGATGCCGTGCTCGTCCAGCCAGTCGATGGCGTCAGCGCTGTTGGAGCACAGAGTCTCCACCAGAGCGGGGTCGTTGATGCCCTTGCCGCCGATCATGGTGTCCAGCTCCATCAGCTCCACAGAGTCGAAGTAGCCCTTGGGGTCTGCCTGATAAGCTGCCCACTGCTCAGAAACGGTCTTAGCCAGAGCGGTGATGGTAGCGTTGTCGGCATACTTTTCAGCAGCGGTCTTCAGGGTCTTTTCCACGCCTGCGGACTCGCCGAACTCGTTTTCGTCCTGATACACGGTCTTGCCGGCGTTCATGCCGCCGGTAGCGCGCACGGAGTTGCCGCCCACCATGGGCTGGCTTTCCAGAATGACCACGCTCTTGCCCTCGGCAGCAGCAGTGATGGCAGCAGTCATACCTGCACCGCCTGCACCCACGATGGCAACGTCTGCATCAATGGTGGAGTCCTCGGCCTTGGTCGTGTCGGCCTTGACCTCGGTCTTGTAGTCATCAGCGTTCAGGCCGGCTGCGGCCAGAGCGGCAGCGGCAGCCTCCTTGATGGCGTCAGAGGTGATGGTTGCAGTGGCCACGCCGTCCACGGCAATGCTGCCGCTCTCGGCAATCGCGCCGGGCAGCTGCTCCAGAGCCATGGTGCCGATGCCGGGGGTCTCGTCCTTGCCCTCGGCGGTACAGCCGGTGATCTTGCCGTCGGTCAAAGTCAGAGTGACGGTAACATCGCCGCCCATACCCTTGGCGGTGCCGGTGAACTCGCCGGACACGCCTGCGGAGGAGGCAGACTTGCTGCCGCAGCCGTAGCCCAGCAGGCTGACGCTTACAACAGCCGCCATGGCCAGTGCAGCCACGCTCTTGCGGATCTGATTCTTTTTCATTGTTTCTTCCTTCTTACTTTGGGTTGCTTGTGTTCGGATATCTATCAGCAAAAAAGGGGGAGCTGCTCATTCGGAAAGCAGCTCCCCCTCGCTGAAACTTAGGAAAAGATTAGGCGTTAGCCTGAGCTGCAGCAACAGCGCAGGCAACGGTAGCGCCGACCATGGGGTTGTTGCCCATGCCGATCAGACCCATCATCTCAACGTGTGCGGGCACAGAAGAGGAGCCTGCGAACTGAGCATCGCCGTGCACACGGCCCAGAGAGTCGGTCAGGCCGTAGCTTGCGGGGCCTGCAGCCACGTTATCGGGGTGCAGGGTACGGCCGGTGCCGCCGCCTGAAGCAACGGAGAAGTACTTCTTGCCGTTCTCGATAGCCCACTTCTTGTAGGTGCCGGCAACCAGATGCTGGAAGCGGACGGGGTTGGTGGAGTTGCCGGTGATGGAGCACTGCACGTCCTCCTTCTTCATGATGGCAACGCCTTCCATAACGTCGTTAGCGCCGTAGCACTTAACGGCTGCGCGCTCACCCTCGGAGAAGGGGATCTCCTTGACCACAGTCAGGGTCTGGGTAGGGATATCGTACTCGGTCTGCACATAGGTGAAGCCGTTGATACGGGAAATGATGTAAGCTGCGTCCTTGCCCAGGCCGTTCAGGATGACGCGCAGGGGGGTCTTGCGGACCTTGTTTGCGGTGCGGGCGATGCCGATAGCACCCTCAGCAGCAGCAAAGGACTCGTGGCCTGCCAGGAAAGCGAAGCAGGTGGTGTCCTCGCTCAGCAGACGAGCGCCCAGGTTGCCGTGGCCCAGACCGACCTGACGCTGCTCAGCAACGGAGCCGGGGATGGTGAAAGCTTCCAGACCCTCACCGATTGCAGCTGCACACTCGGCAGCGTCGGTCAGGCCGCGCTTCACAGCGATAGCGGTGCCCAGAGTGTAAGCCCAGACAGCGTTATCAAAGCAGATGGGCTGCACGCCGCGGACGATCTTGTCGCAGTCGATGCCCTTAGCGAGGAGCATCTCGTTGCAAGCGTCCAGAGACTCCAGACCGTTAGCCTTCAGGCATGCCTCGATTTTAGGCATACGGCGATCCATAGATTCAAAAGTTGCCATTGAGTTGTTCCTCCTCTCTTATTCCTCACGCGGGTCGATGTACTTCACAGCGCCCTGCTCCTTGCTGAAGCGGCCGTAAGTACCCACGTTCTTCTCGTAAGCCTCGTTGGGGGTCTTGCCGTGACGGATATCCTCCATCATCTTGCCCAGCTTGACGAACTGATAGCCGATGACCTCATCGTTGGCATCCAGAGCCAGCTTGTTGATGTAGCCCTCGGTCAGCTCCAGATAACGGACACCCTTGGCCTTGGTGGAGAAGATGGTGCCGGTCATGGAGCGCAGGCCCTTGCCCAGGTCATCCAGACCTGCGCCGATGGGCAGACCGTCCTCAGAGAAAGCGGTCTGGCTGCGGC
>OHBM01002902.1_pt1 | contig 10973 bp, 10 predicted proteins | sample 1577251 | NCBI WGS metagenome assembly OHBM01 (sample SAMEA3541557, study PRJEB24748) | human gut metagenome | biome: human gut; feature: human-associated habitat; material: faeces | place: China | collected 2012
AGGGCGTGCCCGCGTCGGTGATGACGGCGATGCTCTTGCCCTGCCGGAGCTGCTCGATGAACCACTTGGCCTTGCCGTATTCGTTGAACTTGTGGTTGGCGGAGAGCTGGTTGCCGCGGATGCCGAGCTTGTTGAGCAGCACGACGCTGCGGCGGGTGTCCTCCGCCGCGATGATGTCTGCCGTCTCTAAAATCTGACGGCCGCGCTCGGTCATGTCGCGCGCGTTGCCGATGGGCGTCGCCACGATGTAGAGCGTGCCGACGGTGTTCATTTCGTCCATAGCGTTCTCCTCTTAGAATAGCATGACCTGGTCGGGGTCGTCGCCCTGCCCGATGGCGCGCAGCTGCTCGGCGTTCTTCTCGCTCAGCGCGTCGGAGACTGCCATTTTGCGCAGAATGTTGTGCACCGTTTTATCGAACTCCGTTCCCTCGCGGTAGTCGGCGGGGAAAATGAAGTCCACACGCCCGTCCTGCAAAAGCTTTTCCACGCCTGCGCGGCAACTTTGCTTTACACGTTGCTCTTCTGATAGACCGCGACGGCCCGTCCGCCGTAGGCGCGCATCATCTTCATGCACGGCACGTCGGAAAGTCCGTCGCCGACGTAGACCATGTTGGTGAACGGCACGCGCTTGGAGTCGTCGGGCATGGAGTCGTTGAGCTCCTTGTCGCGGGCGATGTCGAGAATGCCCTTGTTGATGCGGTAGACGAACTGCGTCTTGTTCGTGAAGTTGACGTCCAGCTTCGGCCAGGCGGCGAGGCCGCTTTCGTCGTAATAGAACTCGCAGGCGTAGATCTGCTTGAACTCATGGGCAATGCCGCTGCCCTCAATGATCTCGCGCAGACCGGAGGAGATGACGTAGTGCTCCACATCCACGCCGAGGTCCGCGCCATAGGCGGTGATGCGCGCGAACCACTCGCGCACGCCGGGAAACAGCTCGATGGCCTCGCCCGAGCGGACCAGATAATCGCGGTCGAGACGGATGCCCTGCGCGGCGCACTCGCGGATCATGGTGTACATATAGGCGAGCAGGCCGTCCATTTTGTTCTCATAGCCGAAGCCGTTGGCCTTGGCCCAGAACTCCGAGGGCGTGTAGCCGAGGGATGGAATGAAGGCGTAATCCTCCATATCGGTGGTGCAGAGGGTCTTATCGAAGTCGTAAAGGAACGCGACGATGGGGCGTTTGGTCATGGTGTCCTCCTGTGAAAAAAGCGGCTCGGAGAGAGCCGCTCTTTTGAAGTGCGTTTTATTCTTCGCCGTGGTAGTTGCGGCCGAACTTGAGGTCGCTGAGCTTGATGGCGCGGGTCGCGGAATCGAGGAAGGGATTGCCCTCCTCCGGGCTTTCCTCCGGCTCCTCGGGCGCTTCCTCGGCCTCCGACTCAACCTCCGCCGCCTTCGTGAGGTCGGGGAGCTTGAAGGAATCCATGATGCTCTTTTCGATCTCGCTGACGTCGGTGGCGGGCTTGGCGAGCTCCAGCGGAGCCGCGGGGGCGAGGTCCGCCTCGGGGAGCTCCTCGAGGAGCTTCATTTCACGCTCGTAAAGCTCACGCACGCGGGCGAGGAAGTCCGCGGTCTCGGCCTTGGCGGCGGTCAGGCGGCGCTCCTCCTGCGCGACCTCGTCGCGCAGCGCGCCGATCTTGCGGTTGGCCTCGCTTTCGGCGTTTTCGAGCAGGGACTTTTTCTTCTCCTCCGCCTCGGCGACCATGCTGTCGGCCATCTTCTGTGCAGTGAGCAGCGCGGCGCGCATGGCGTCCTCGGTCGAGCGGTATTCCTCCACCTTGTCCACCAGCACCTTCAGCTTCGCCTTGAGCGCGGCGTTTTCCTTGTAAAGCGAGGTATAGTCGTCGGTCAGCTCGTCAAGGAACTCATCGACCATGGCCATGTTATAGCCGCCCATGACGGCCTTGGCGAATGCGTGGTTGGAAACCTCCTGCGGTGTCAGCATCGTGCAGCCCTCCGTCTCTTATAAGTACAGTCCGTTGTTTTCCAGCTCGTCGATCAGGTCGCCCATGATATCGACGTGGTAGGGCGTGATGATGTAGGTGTTGGCGGCGACCTTCTTGATCTTGCCCTCGCCCGCGTAGGCGACGCCGGAGAGGAAGTCGATCAGGCGGCGGGCAATGTCCTTGTTCGTGGATTCGAGGTTGATGACCACCGTGCGCTTTTCCTTCAGGTGGTCGGCGATCTCGCTGGCATTCTCAAAGCGCTCGGGCTTGACGAGCACGACCTTGAGCTGCGTCGTCGCGTGGATGTTGACGACCTTGTTGCGGCGATCCTCGTCGCGGTCGCGCTCGCGGCGGCTGGGCCGCTCGTCGGCAAAGGCACCCGTGTCGCGGGAGCCGAGCTCGGCAAAATCGTCTTCGTATTCTTCGTCCTCATCCTCGTAGGGATGCGCCCATTTCTTCAGATCGTCAATGAGTCCCATGGAAAAAACCTCCCTGTATCAAAGCGTATAGTGGCGCGCACCGAAGATCGCCGTGCCGACGCGCACCATCGTCGCGCCGCAGCGGACGGCGTCCTCATAATCGCCGCTCATGCCCATAGATAATATATTAAGCTTATTATCATACAAACTCGCGTTGATGTCAACATAAAGCGCATGAACTTTTTCAAAGTAGGGCACGCTCCCGTGCTCGCTCTCGGCGACCGGCGGAATGGTCATCAGCCCGCGCAGCACGACGTGGGAGAGGCTCTTGACCCTTTCGGCGGCGGCGCGGACCTCGGAGACGGCAAAGCCGCTCTTGGCCTCCTCCCCGCCGACGTTGACCTCAAGGAGAATGGGCTGGACGATGCCGAGCTTTTCGGCCTGCCGGTCGATATCCTCAAGCAGCTCATAGGAGCCGACGGATTCGATGAGCGCGACCTTGCCGACGACCTGCTTCACCTTGTTGCGCTGGAGATGACCGATGAAGTGCAGAGGCGCGCCGTCGTAGGCGTTCTCCGCGAGCTTCTGCGTCATCTCCTGCACGCGGTTCTCGCCGAGCGCGTCGATGCCCGCGGCGATGGCCTCGCGGCAGGCCGCGGCGTCGTTCATCTTGCTCGCGCCGACAAGCGTGATGTCCTCGGGCCTGCGCCCGGCGGAGAGCGCCGCGGCGGCAATGTTTTCTCGTACCTGCTGAATGTTTTCCCGAATGCTCATGTTCATTCGACCACCTTTCCATCGTATAGATCGTTTGCCGAGACGATCGCCTCGTCGCCGGCGCGCAGCGTGTAGAGCTGGCGCAGGCTTTCACTGGTCGTTTCGATGCCGACGGGCCGGACAAGGCAGTAATCCTCGCCCTGCCAGAGGACCTCCACCGGCTTGCGGTAGGCGCGCAGCCCCACAAGGCAGTAGACGCCGCTGCTGCCGTCCGCGTCCACGCGGAGGGCATTTTTGGGGATGCGCAGTCCCTCGTAGCGCGCGAGGATCAGCTCAACGTTCTGCGCACGCAGGAGCGTGACATAGGCCAGATGGCTGCCGCCGCGCAGGACGACGATCACGCGGCCGTTCTCCTCACGCCCGATGCGCTCGACGGTGACGTCAAGATCGAAGTCCACGCCGGTCGCGGCGCGCAGGCTGAGGGTCTGTCCCTTTTGCAGCCGCGCGGCGTCTGCGGCGCTCAGCACGGTGACGAAGCGCCACTCCTCGCCGGCAATCAGCCGGCCCACGGTCGAGCTTGCCGCCTCCGGGGCGATGGCGTCGTACTGCGCGACGGTCATATTCTCCAGCGCCGCGGGGGTGAGAACGGCCTCGTAGCCGTCGGCGACGGCGCTGTAGGTGCCGGCAAACGGCGCGCGGATGGTCTGCGTGCCGCCCTCCAGGCGGCCGGAGAGCGTACTGATCTCGGCATTGAGCGCGTCGATGCGCACATCCAGATCGTCCGTGCCCGCGTAGGCGTATTCGCGCTTGAGGACTGTCGTGCGCAGCTCCTCGCCGGAGGACTCGACGCTCGTCCAGCTTCCGGCGGCAAGGGAAGCGCGCAGCGCAAAGAGGTCCTCGCGGATGTCGCCGTCGAGCTTGAGCGCGGTCTCGGCGTCGCGGGACGCCTCGCGCGCGTAGCGCAGCTGCTCGAGCCGGGATCGGAGCGCGCGGAGCTGACGGTGGTCGTTCAGCGCGCTCTCGCTGCGGTAGACCGTTGCGAGCGTGCCGCCCGCGTTCACGCGTTCACCCTCGGCGCGCTCGAGCTCCAGAAGCGTTTCACTGCACGCGATCACCTGCTCGTCGCGCGCGAAATAGCCGGTCGCGGCGATGGCGTCCTCGCTGGAGTAGGCGTAGACGAGCGTGGTGGTCTGCGGGTCGACGAAGTAGCGGTAAACCTGCACGCTGAAGTAGGCGGCCACCGCGAGAAACAGGAAAACAAAGATCAGTTTTGTCGATAGGGATCGGGATCTCATAGGCACCTCGGGAGGCTCAGGTCATTCCTCCCCGGTCTCGTCCGCCTCGTGCAGGTCGATGGGGCTCAGCGGCGCGATGGTCGAGATCGCGTGCTTGTAGATCATCTGCTGCCGACCCTCGCTCAAAAGAACGACGGTGAAGCTGTCAAAGCCGGTCACGCTGCCGCGCATCTGGAAGCCATTGACGAGGAACACGGTCAGCGGCACGCCCTGCTTGCGGGCCTTGGTGAGGAAAATGTCCTGAAGATTGGCTGTCTTTTTCATGTTGGATGTACCCTTTCTTTTTATTCGGGCGGCGGTTTTATGGGTGCCGTCCGTATAAAATCAGGATACGCCAAGGTTCGTGAGAATTTCTGTCGAAAATTGTAAAGCGGCGGGAAGATCGCGGGAATTTTTCCGGTAGAACCAGTGAATGTCCCTGTTCCGCCGCAGCCAGGTGAGCTGGCGCTTGGCGTACTGCCGCGAGCGGAGCTTGATCTCGGCGACGGCCTCGTCCTGCGTGCATTCGCCCGCGAGACAGCCCAGACATTCCTTATAGCCGATGGCCTGCATTGCCGTCGCCGTGCGCGGCACGCCGCTCTCGACCAGAGCGCGCACCTCGTCGAACAGACCCTGTGCGACCATCCGGTCCACGCGGAGGTCGATGATGCGCTTCATCTCGGCGTAGCCGCGGTCATAGTGACGCATGAAGCCCACCTGCACCAGACGCTTGCCGATCTCCTGCTCGCGCTTGATGATGTCCTCGCAGTCAGCGGCGTTCTGGCTCAGGGGCTTCTCGCAGAAGCACCACTTCTCCTCAGCCAGAGTCTTCATGACATAGTCATGATGGGTGGGGTCGATGGAGGTGATGACCACGGCCTCAACCTCGGGATCCTTGATCATACCATCGCAGTCATTGCCGTAGGACTTGATGCCGTACTTGGCGGCGGTGTCGTCAGCGGCGGCGGCCACATAGTCGGACACGGCCACAACGGTAGCACCGGGGACGGTCTCAATGATGCGGCGGCAGTGATCCTTGCCGATAGCGCCGCAGCCGATAATGCCGATCTTCAATACCTTTTCCATGTTAATAACCTTCCTTTTTTATAATTTGGATGGGTTTTCGTAAGCAAAAATGATCTTAGTACTTCCGGACTTCCTTCAGGTGAGCCTGCAGGTCGGCATAAGCCGCCAGATTCTCCTTGCGTTCGGACACCTCGGTGTCACCCACGCGCCACCAGGAGGAATAGCCGTCGGTCATGGTCTTGGGCAGGACCTTGATGTCGAAGAGGACGGGGATGTTCTTTACCTTCTTGGCATCCTCGAAGGCGGCCACCAGCTCTTCCATGGTGCGGACGGAGTAGCTCTTGCAGCCGTAAGCCTCCGCCACCTTGGCGTAGTCGATGTTCATGAAGTTGCCGAACAGACCGTCCTTATTGCGATAGCGCAGCTCGGTGCACAGCGTAACGTTGCCGTGGCCAACCTGCAGGTTGTTGATGCAGCCGAAAGAGGCGTTGTCGAACAGGCAGATGTTGATCTTCTTGTGCTCCTGGCAGGCGGTGATCAGCTCACCGTGGAGCATATTGAAGCTGCCATCACCGCAGAAGGAATAGACCTCGTGCTTGTCGCCAATGGCCAGCTTCACGCCCAGAGCGCCGGCCACCTCGTAGCCCATGGTGGAATAGCCGTACTCCATGTTGTAGGTGTCAACGCCGGTGGGACGCCACATCCGCTGCATATCGCCGGGCAGAGAGCCGGCGGCGCCGATGGCAACGTCGCCCTCGCTCATCATGGCGTTGATGGCGCCCAGAGCAGAGGTCTGGGTCAGCTGGGCATTGACGTCCTGCGCGAAGCGCTTGGCGGAATCGGCGTTGGCGTCATTGATCTCCGGCTTCCAGCTCTTCTTGTCGGAGAAGGTGATGTGATCGAGGCGGTTCAGCTCGTCGATCCACTTCTCCTTGGCGACCTTGACCTCATCCTTATAGGCGGTCTGATAGCCCTCCAGCAGCTTTTCCAGACGGGGCAGGGCTTCCTTGGCGTCAGCCACCACGGGGACAGCCTCCATTTTCAGGCTCTGGAACTCAGAGACGTTGATGTTGACGAATTTGCAGGTATCCTTGAACAGCCACTTGGAAGCGGTGGTGAAGTCGGTGTAGCGGGTGCCCACGCCGATGACCAGATCGGCCTTCCGGGCGATCTCGTTGGCTGCGGAGCAGCCGGTGGTGCCCACGCCGCCCAAGTTCAGGGGGTGCAGCCAGTCGGTAGCGGACTTGCCCGCCTGGGTCTCACCGTAGGGGATGCCGAAGGTCTCGGCAAAGTGCAGAAACTCGGCGTGCGCCTCGGAATAGCGGACGCCGCCGCCGCAGATCATCATGGGGCGCTTGGCCTTGCGGATGGCTTCGGCAGCGTCAGCCAGAGCGGCCTCGGTAGCAGGGCGGCGCTCCAGACGCCAGACGCGCTTGGCGAAGAAGCTCACGGGATAATCATAGGCCTCACCCTCAACGTCCTGAGGCATGGCAACGCAGACCGCACCGGTGTTGGCGGGATCGGTCAGCACCCGGAAGGCGTTGATCATAGCGCTCATCAGCTGCTCAGGACGGACAACGCGGTCCCAGTAGCGGCACACAGCCTTGAAAGCGTCGTTGGTGGTGGTGGCCAGAGAGTTGGTGTGCTCCACCTGCTGCAGAACGGGGTCGGGCTGACGGCAGGCGTAGGTGTCGCCGGGCAGCACCAGCAGGGGAATGTTGTTGGCGGTGGCGGTGCCGCAGGCGGTGACCATGTTGGCAGCGCCGGGGCCCACGGAGGAGGTGGCAACGCAGATCTGCTTACGCTTCATCTGCTTGGCGAAGGCCACGGCGGCCTGGGCCATGCCCTGCTCGTTCTTGCCCTGATAGATCTCCAGGTGCTTGGCCTCCTGGCTCAGCGCCTGGCCGAGACCCACCACGTTGCCGTGGCCGGGAATGATGAACACGCCGCGGACGAAGCGGTGCTGGGCACCGTCAACCTCCATGTACTGATTTTCCAGAAAACGGACCAAAGCCTGCGCCATGGTCAAACGGACAGTTTTCATGCTTTTGTTACCTCCGATCAATGATTGGGATAGATGTGGTCATTGGCATCGGGCTTCCACAGCCACTCGTGCTCCTTGTCGTCGATGCGGGTCTTCAGCCAGGGATCGCCCTCCAGATGCCGGATACCCCAGGCGTAGCACATGGCGTAGCCGGGAGCCACCACCTGAGAGTGGAAGCCGTGGTTGATGACGGCGCAGCCGTTCTGCTCGGTCTTGTAAACATCGCCGTTGGCAAAACCGGCGCCGAAGCCGTGAGGATAGTCGAAACGGTAGAAATAGACCTCCGGCTGGGGATGATGATGAGGAGGATAGGAGGACCACTTGCCGGGACGGTTCAGCACCTCACCCAGCACCATGTTGGAGAAGGGGGCGTTGTCATAGTCGAAGAAGGTCTTGATCTCACGCTCCATAGCACCCATCAGCTCGCCCTTGGAACCGGCGTGCTGGGTCTGGACGGTCTCCGGGGTGTACATGACCGGCTCATAATCCTTCTCGTTCAGGGTGTCCTGCATGTAAAGCTCGCTGTGGCTGTGAGCCGTCAGGGTGATCTTGGTGCCTTTGGGAGCCAGCAGGCAGTAGGCTTCGTGATGGAAGCAGTTGGGGCGGTCGGCCTCAACGGTCTTGCCGGCGTATTCATAGGTGACCTTGCCCTCGAAAAGCAGGATGGCAACCTCGCGGTCGGCGCTTTCGTAGGTATAGGTGTCGCCGTCCTCCATCACCAGCAGGCCCACGTTCATCAGGGTGCCCATGTAGTTGGTGGATTCGTCGATATAGGCGTTGTAGCCCCGCTTGAGTTCCTTGTTCTTATTGAAATAAGTCATTGGAAACATCTCCTGTTTGATGTCAAAAAGTGGTATGGAAACGCGGTGGGGAGGACCGGGGCCCTCCCATCGCGCGATTTACAGACCGGTGTGCTCCCGGATGTAGGTACGGCCCTTGATGGCGTATTCCAGAGGATTGGCCTTGGCGGGATCCTGCTCAGCCTCCACCAGCAGCCAGCCCTGATAGCCGGCATCGGAGAGCACCTTGAATACGGGATCGAAGTCCACGTTGCCGTCACCGGGGACGGTGAAAGCACCATTGCGGACGGACTGCAGGAAGGACCAGTTGTTCTTGCGGGCTTCCTCCACCACGGGCAGACGCATATCCTTCAGATGGACGTGGCCCACGCGGTCCACATACTTCTTCAGCATGGCCAGGGGGTCCTCGCCGGCGAAGGTGAAGTGGCCGGTATCATAGCAGAGGAACACATACCGGGGATCGGTGCTGGACATCATGCGGTCGGTCTCCTCGCTGGTCTGGACCACGGTGCCCATGTGATGATGGAAGCACAGCTTGAAGCCACGCTCGGAAGCGATCTGGCCCAGACGGTTCAGACCCTTGCAGAAGCGATCCCACTCCTCATCGTTCATGACATGCTTGTGGCCGCCGGTGAGGATGGGCACGTCCACCTTGCCCTGGATGGAGTAGCTCTGCTCGGAGACGTTGATGTGATTTGCGCCGACAGCCTCCAGGAAGTCCAGGTTGGCGATGAAGTCCTTCTCCTCTTCCTCCATGGAACGGGTCAGGATGAAGGAAGAATACCAGCGGCTGGCGATGCGCATACCGCGCAGGTCCAGAGCCTTCTTCAGCTCAGCGGGGTCGGTGGGATACTTGTTGCCGATCTCGCAGCCGGTGAAGCCGGCCAGAGCCATCTCGCTGACGGTCTGCTGGAAGGTGTTCTCGGCACCCAGCTCCGGCATATCGTCATTGCACCAGCCGATGGGAGCAATACCCAGGGAAACAGTTTTCGGATCAAACATAAAACGTCCTCCTTATGAATATTTAGGATCATTATTTGGATAAGCGTACAAATAGAAAATGGTTTGCGGGGAAAAGGTTGGCGAAAGCGCAAACGGATTTTTCTGTGTCCGTTAACAGACATGCGGAAACTACATCCGCAAGAAAACGATTTCGCTTGTTATCAAGATAGCACGGTTCCCGAAAAAAATCAACGCTTTCCCACGGCAAAACCAGATTTTTTCCGAAAGTGCCAAAGGTGGGCTGTTTTTTTTATTGCTTTTAGAGAATGGCGGGGGACCGTGTGCTGTTCCGGCGCATAGAATGGAACGCGCAGACGCGCGAATCTGAGCGATTTTAAGGAGGCTTGTTTTATGCCCACATCCTTTCAGAATATGGCGACCCTCACCTATACCGGCGGCACCGTCAATTCCAATATTGTCACCGGAGAGCTGAGGGAGGTCCTGACCGCCGCAAAAACGGCGGTGCGGGAGAATTACGAGCCGGGCGGGACGGTCACGTATGTGGTCAGCCTTACCAACAGCGGCGTCACGCCCCTGACGGGTCTGACCATTTCCGACAATCTGGGCGGCTACGCCTTTGGCGGAGCGACCCTGTATCCTCTGGCCTATTTGCCGGGCAGCGTTCGGTACTATGTAAACGGCGCACTGCAAGCCGCTCCGGTCGTCAACGCCGGACCGCCCATGACCGTCACCGGCATCACGGTCCCTGCCGGGGGCAGCGCCCTTGTGATCTACGAGACGGAGGTGACCCGCTACGCGCCGCTGGCAGCGGAGTCCAGTATTGTCAACACCATCACCGTGACCGGCGGCGGGCTGACCGCACCTGTGACGGCGGAGGAGACAGTTGGCGTGGTGAGCAGCCCGAGACTGTCCATCACCAAGGGGCTGAATCCCACGGTGGTAGCGGAGAACGGCCGGATCACCTACACCTTTACCATCCAGAACACCGGCAATACCCCCGTGACCGCAACGGACGATGTGATCCTCCGGGATACCTTCGATCCGGTTCTCAACGGTCTCACGGTGACCTACAACGGCGCACCCTGGACTGCCGGTACGCAGTACACCTATGACGGGACCACAGGTCTGTTCGCTACAACAGCGGGGCAGATCACCGTCCCTGCGGCCACGTATACCCAGGACCCGGTGACCGGGGCGTGGGCCGTGACCCCCGGCGTCAGCGAGCTGATTGTCACCGGCACGGTGTAAGCACCGGTCAAGGACAAAAGGGAGGGCGAAGGTCCTCCTTTTTGCACCGTGTTCGACAGAAAAATGATTGACAAGCGCGGACGCACATGGTACGATCAATGCTGATTTGTTGAATCAGTTTTTTTGAATACAAAATGAGCAAAGGCGTTCATTTTCAGCGGGAGCATGGGCTCCCGTTGGAAGTGGACGCCTTTTTTGTTGCAGCATGGCCTGAACGGGCATGCGGTTTGAAAAGGATCGCCGCAAAGCGCAAAACAGGACAGGTGACCAGATCGGCAGCGGTAGCCCCCAATGTGTGAGCATGACGGAGAATAAGTCCCGGAAAACCATGATTTTTTTCTGTTTTACATATTGTAAATTTATAAAAAGGTGTGCTATAACAGTTGCATCAAAAAATGAGGGGGCCTGGATCGCCGGGCATGCATACGGAAACCATAACGGAAAGGCGGAGACAATATGCAGTATTCGGTTGAGGAGATCAAGCAGTATGCGGCGGAGGAGGACGTGAAGTTCATCCGCATGGCCTTCTGCGACGCGGCGGG
>OHBM01002903.1_pt1 | contig 10968 bp, 9 predicted proteins | sample 1577251 | NCBI WGS metagenome assembly OHBM01 (sample SAMEA3541557, study PRJEB24748) | human gut metagenome | biome: human gut; feature: human-associated habitat; material: faeces | place: China | collected 2012
CTGCCAGCGACAACAAGCGGAAGCGCTCCTGAAAACAAACAGTTCTATTTTTTATGTTTATAAATACTTTAGGCATGCAATACAACACAACCTGCAAAAAATCCGTAACACCACCCACAAGCGGCAGTGCATAAGTTAAACTCCGTTTGTATTAAGAAAAAAGGAAATGAGCCGATATACATAGCAGTGAAATGAAATCCGAAACAGGAGATATCAAATAGATGAGAGTAGAACAGCAGAATCAGATTCTGGAGGCGCTGCAGCAGGCGGCAGGCAAAGATGTAAAGACTGCCTCCGGGATTGTGGCAGAAAAGGCTAAGACGACAAAGAGTGTGAGCGACAGACAGACTTCCATTCAGATGAAGGATACTACCTACCTGAATCCTGCCAGAGAAGAGAAAAAGTCCATAGCGGAAAAGATTGAAGAGAGTTCAGGGATGGATGCATTTGACCGTAAAAATCAGATGGCAGTTTTATCAAATACAACATCAGAAGAAGATTATGCGAAAATGCAGGAGGAAGGTTTTTCCCTGGATTCCACAGATTCGCATACGATCATTACGGTGACAGATAAAATCAAGATGCAGCTTGCAAAAGCAGGAAAAGAAGTGTTTGGAGATGACCTTGATGCAGCACAATTAGAAGCGATGACAGGAAGTGCGGCACTCGCAAGTCAGCTGGAACAGGCATTTAAGGAAGCTGATCTTCCGGCGACAGATGAGAATATTGCAATGAGCATTGAGGCGTTTGAACAGTTGCAGATGTTGCAGCCTATGACAGATGGTGCGATCAAATACATGTTGGATAATCAGTTGCAGCCAACGATTGAGAATTTGTATATGGCACAGTTTTCAGGCAGTGCAGGTTATACAGGGCAGACCGTAGAAGATATGGAACAGTTGTCAGGACAGATCCAGAACATGCTGTCTTCTATGGGATTGCCGGTAAATGAGAATACTATGGCAGACTGCCAGTGGCTGATCCAAAACGATGTTCCCCTCACGGAAGAGAATCTGACCTACTATGAGGATCTGAAAACTTTGGAACTTCCGGCGGATCCATCACAGGCAATGGGACAGATTGCGGATGCAATTACACAGGGAAATATGCCAAAGGATGCAATGGTGGCAGAGGGCTACAGCCTCAGAGATCAGGCACAGAATGCCGCAGATGTGATTGAAAATGCTACAGATGAAGATGTTGCTTATGTTGTGAACAATGGCATGGAGCTGACTGTGGATAATCTTGCCAAAGCAGCAGAAAACCGTGGAAAAGATGCTGAAAGCGACTCCCAAAATCAGAAAGCTTATACGGATAAAGGCTTAGAACTTCTCACGGCAAAGAGACAGTTGGAGGAAGTACGTCTTGCAATGTCAGCGGAAGCAAATTATGCACTTTTGAAAAAAGGTATTTCCATCGATACAGAGCCTCTGGTGAAACTCGTTGATGAGTTGAAAAATATGGAAAACCAATACTATACAAATTTATTGGAAGCACAGGGTGCGGATGCAACCCCGGAAAATGTAGCACTTTTTGCAGAGACAACTGAAAAAGTAGCGCAGCTGGGGCAGGTTCCGGCGTATGTGCTTGGAATCCCGGAAGCAGATGTTTCCACGATCGATGGAGCATATGAGCAGGGAAAGCAGATGAAATCTGCACTGGAAAAAGCAGGTGTGCAGTATGAGACGTTAATGACAGCGCCACGCACCGACATGGGAGATTCCATCCAGAAGGCATTCCGCAATGTGGATGATATTTTAAACGATCTTGGCGTGGAAGCAACGGAGGAAAATCGTCGTGCAGTGCGTATTCTTGGGTACAATGGAATTGAAATTACGGAGGATTCCATTATACAGATGAAAGCTGCGGATGAAGAAGTACAGCGGATGTTTAAAAATATGACACCTGCTGTTGTCACACAGCTGATCAAGCAGGGCATTAATCCACTGGAAATGAAGATTTCGGATCTGAACCGTGTTGCGGAGCGGGTGAGATCAGAAGTTGGAAAAGATGATAATCAGAAGTTCAGTGAGTATTTATATAAAATGGAAAAAAATAATCAGATCACAGAGGAAGAACGAAACTCCTATATCGGAATTTACCGTCTCATCCATCAGGTGGAGCAGACAGACGGTGCGGCGATCGGTGCATTGGTGAATCAGGGGGCAGAGATGACCATGAAAAATCTGCTCACTGCCGTGCGATCATCCCACAAGACAAATCGCATGGATATTTCTGTGGACAATGATTACGGAGAGAGCAAAGAACAGACGGTAAACGCAAACTCCATCACAGATCAGATCGAGACCGCTTACCAGACAAACTGTATGAAGGACGCAGCGGATCTTTTGACACCGGGCAGATTGCAGCAGGTATTTGATCAGCATCCGGACTGGCAGAATATGACTCCGGAGGAATTTGCGCATGCACTTGCGGAAACTGTCGACACAGACGCAGCAGCCGAGCGGGAATATCTTCAGGAACAGATGCGGATGGTGCAGGAAGCAGCGGCTGCCCCGGATGAGATTTACCGGATGTTAGAGCAGTTTGATCTGCCAAACAGCGCAATGAATGTCAATGCTATCCAGTCGATGATGGCGAACCGTAATCAACTGTTCCGACAGATCTTCGGGGAAGAGAGTACAAATCCGGATCGTGAGAAAAAAATCACAGCAGAAGATATCGAAGCGATCAAGGAAAGTATTATCGAGGATTTTGGAGAGGCAGTTTCGGAGCCAAAAGCATTGGCAGAGGTTCAGGAGACATTGGGAAAAGTTGCGGAGAACGTGATGAAGACGATGATCTCCAGCGATGAAGTGACCAGCATTGATGTGCGTGAGATGCGTCTTATGCAGGCAAAACTTTCCATTAACCAGACTCTGGCGAAAAAAGAGCAGTATTCCATTCCGGTTCTGGTGGGGGATAAAGTGACCAATGTTTCCCTGAAGATTGTCCGTGGAGTAGAGACAAAAGGTATTGTGGACATTATGTTAGAAAGCGAAATGTCTGGTAAGATCGCAGCGACATTTCAGGCGAAAGAGGAAGGAATCAGCGGTCTGGTTGTGACCGATAAACAGGAGACAAGAGATCTTCTGGCAGATCAGATGGGATTTCTGGCATCTGCCATTCAGGAGAGTGACGGAGAGCAGGTAGACCTCAGATTTGCAATAGAAAAAAACCTCGATTTAAATCATTTTTCCGGTGTCGCATCGGGAAAGAGTGGAAATGTAACGTTTGTGAATGATTCGGCAGCTTCTACGAAAGAAGCTGTGGATAAAGAGGGACAGTCCACAGAGGGAAAAAAAGAGGATTCTGTATACAAAGTGCAGACTGCCCGTTTATACCATATTGCAGAGGCATTTTTAAAAACAATCCGTGAATTTGAATAATTACGATGATTCGTTTTGCGGGAGTTCGTCTCCAAGATAAGTTTTAATGCCGGTGTAAATAGCGTTGACTAATTGATCCTGATAGTCATCCTGCAAAAGCAGTTCCGCCTCTATTGGATTGCTTAAAAACCCACATTCTACGATGACCGTAGGTGTGGGTGTTTTTTTTAGAAGATAATAGCTTTCGTTTGCCTTGGCAGCACGGTGGTTGTCGGGATCGACCTGTTCGATCAGAGCTGTCTGCAAAATCTCGGCAAGTTTTTTCCCATTTTCTGACTGTCCATAATAAAAGACCTGTGCTCCCTGAATTTCAGGTGAAGTGTAACTGTTCTGATGAATACTTACCGTAAAAAGGGCATTGGAATCCTCGATAATTTTACAGCGTTTCTGCATATCCTCCGCTTTTTTATTGGTTGCGCCCTCGGAATACAGTCCGGCATCTGTGTTTCGTGTCATCACAACTTTGATGTTATTTTGTTCTAATATTTTTTGCAGTTTTAATGCAATCTGAAGATTGATGTCTTTTTCCAACGCGTCATTGATGCCGATTTTTCCCGGATCATCACCACCATGACCGGCATCTACAACAATGCAGACAGGCGCAGATTTTGCCTGCTCGCTCTGTACAAAAACAGCTCCTTTACGGGCGAGGACAAAGGCACAGAGAATCACACAAAGTCCCATAAGCAATTCTATTTTTCTTTTCATAAAAAATCCCACAGTTTGTTTCTATATTGTATTCACAAACTGTGGGAGATATGAATCTATTGATCGGTTGTACCTGAATTTGCGTTTCAGGATCGTTTTCAAACACTAATTGATATATTTGATAATGGTATCCCAGATAGAGGAATCTTCCATTCCAAGTTTCCAGAAGGAACCACCGGCAAGACCATAGGTGTCCATGACGGTAAGCTTTTTCTCCAATGAAGTTGCATCTTCAATCCAGATCTTGTAGTTGACACCACCATTTTGATATTCGACATAATTCTGCCCGATATCATCGAGCCAAACAGGCTGCACACCATTTGCACTGATGAGTTTCTGTACTTCTGTCATATTGGTCGCATAGGAAGATAATTCGTAATCAACGGTTGTGTCCGTTTCATCGGTTGCAGTGGAATCGGATTCTACCGGTGTCTCGGACCAGACTCTTGTGTAAAATGGCATACCGAGGATTACCTGGTTTGCAGGAACTTCTTTTAAAGTATTTTCCACACCATCTGTCACGAAACCAATCGAAGCAACGGAACCAGCTTCCGGGGAACCTGCATAATGTTCATCATATGCCATGATCACAACATAATCAGCAAAAAGAGCCTGCTCGGCACGATTATAAAATGCAGTGTAATCACTTGGAACATAATTATCAACGGAAAGTACAATTCCATTGTTGGCACATTTTAATGACAACTCACGGATGAATTGAATGTAGGAGTTTCCTACAGCATCCGCATTCAATGCTTCAAAGTCGACATTAATTCCATCCAGATTGTACTGGATAGCGGCAGAGATAATATTGTTGGTCAGATTATCTCTGGAGGAAGTGTGGGAAAGCACTTCTGCGGTATTGACGCTGTCATTTTCCAGATTGCTGATCAATGCCCAGACTTCAATGCCATTCTGGTGACAGTAATCAACATAAGTGGAACTTGCAAGGGAAGCAATGTTTCCATTGTTGTCGTTTAAGTAAAACCAGGTTGGAGAAAGTATGTTAATTCCCTTTGTTTTCTGTAAGATAGAAGCAAGATTGTCGTTGGCAGACTGATTGGTTACCTGATGCCATGCCATATTAATCTTGTAATCTTTGGTAATATGGGAAAATTCTTCTGCAACATAGTCACTGGAAATTGTCGTAGTAGAAGTTGTTCCAAGTTTATTGGATTTGATATAACCGATATATCCATCATTTGTGGCAACTTTTGTCCAGGTATCACCCGGTTCTAAAATAGTGAGCTCGGTATTTTTATCTGCTTCTGTAAGAATCGGACTTTTGATACCGCCCTGATAACGGATTTCTGTTTTTTGCTTTGCAGAAGCAATGGTATAATCACCCCATGCATTGGTAAGAACGACACGGTTTGGATCCGTATAGTAATTGTACTGAAAATCAGAGTACTGTTTGACAAAATCGATTGCAATATAAGCGGTAGAGGCATCTGCTTTTACAATTGTCTGGCCAAATGACTGTGTATCTTTGTTCACGGTGTAATCAGAACTTTCCGCGTTTACGGAAATCAGATCATTGGCAGTTGTGTAACGGAGGATATTTTCATTGGGATCCCAATAAAAACGTGCATTGAGATAGTTCCGTACTGTTTCATAACTTAAATAAACTTCTCCGTTTACAAGTTTTCCTTTGGTATCAATGACTTCGTTGTTGCATATGAGAGCGACATCTGTATCCGAAGTCAGTCCATAATATTCAGACAGATCTTTTGTCTCCTTGGAAGGAGTGTATTTTTCAATGATATTTCCTAATACCATAAATAAAACAACGACAATGATAAGTGCGATAGCCGCAATAAACGGTATAATTTTTTTCTTCATAAAAGTTCCTTTCTATCGAAAAAGTGCATTTTGAGAACAAATTTTATCAATTTGTGAAATGTAATGATCAGTATGGTGAAATGGATTACATTTACAAAAACAATTGTAGCATATTGACACTTAAAATCATAGTAAAAGTATTATTAAGAATTTCTTATTCGTGGACATAAAGAAATTGTAAATTTGAACCGACAGAAATGCAAAGAAGCCGCGGACTCCCCGCGGCTTCTGAATCTTTTTCTTATCAAATAGTGTTATATAGACACCTGGATCATCAGGTTTTGAGGGCCTTAGAACATCCACTGCTTTTATGCATAAACGATATCTACAATATAATAAGTTACAAGAATGAATGTCAAAAGTCTCCATTTACAAAAGGAGAGAATGACAAAATAATACAGGTTCATTTAGAAACCTTGTCAAAATGTACCTCTTTCAGCCTCCCTTCTTCAAACACGTAATCCCTCATGTAAGAGGTATCTTCGTGAATGGATAATTGATTTGATACATTGAGGGAATTGCTTGGAGTTCCCTCAAGCCAGATCGTCACACCTCTGTTTTCTAAGGCGGACAGTTCCATATAGAGTTTTTCTGTTTTTTTAACCATAAGATTTTCTCCTGCTTATAGTCCTGACCAAAAGGAAAACGCATAGGTTACATTTGTGATATATTATTATCCTGTTCTGGCAATTCCTCTTGGCTGTCCGGAAGAGATTCCAGCTCAGCTTCGATAGAATTCCCCATTTCCTTCTGGGTAAATAATTGCAGATGGTTCTCTAATACAGAACGTTTTTCCTGTTCCTTTTTTACAGTAAAAAGCGAAACAATATTAGGATCCCATTGCATTAAGGTGAATACCTGAGGGTTTACCGGGTAGGTTGTCACAGCAGCATTTTCAAAATCTGCCTGGTAAATAACCGCATACAGATAGGTACCTTCAAACAAATTTTCATCGACACGGGCACTTGACAGCCGGAGCAGATCTTCCTCGGAAAGATTTAAAGCTATGCCGCAGACAGAAGTTCCTTCATCCTCATTTAATAAGGAAAGAACACGCTGCTGGTTCAAAACAATATAATCTTCGCCGGTAGGAAAAGAAATTCGGATATCAATCAGATTATTGGTGTGAACGGATTCCGGTAAGCGGATATCTGATAATTCGAGATAGCGGTTACGTTCTGTAAGTCTTTCATCCGAATAGAAAAAATCGGCTGTGAGAAGCTGTCCTTTTTTCAGTGCCGTTTTCGCATATTGACCGATCAGATTTTTGCTGTCAGAAGCATAGAGAATCGATTGACTGCGTGGAAGTTTTACCGTGCACGAGGTCAGATCATCCTTTGTCAGTGCTTCCCCGGCAGGAAGTGCTTTTGACAGAAGATACACGTTTGTGTCCACGTAGGCGTTCTGTTCGGCTTCGTAGGCAGACACTGTCTGCTTTAATACCCTACAATTGTAGCGCTGGATCAAGAGCAGAATCGACAAAGGAATGCCTGCAATGCATATGCTGATGAAAAAAGTAATTAAAATTGTTTTTTTACGATTGTGTAAAATGTGAATGCCTCCTAAAGCAGTTCCTGTAAAAAAGGGAACTGTTCTTTTTCGATATGAAACGGATTCTTGAAAAAGGGAATTTGCGCCATGGACAGATGATATTTTTTACGAAAAGCCTGCATATCATTTCCTTCTCCGAACAATACTAAATAGTAAAAGTCTTCCCCTGATTTCTGCCCGATAAAAGTTGATTGAATAAATTTGTGGTAAAGTTGCTCTTTCCACGGCGCAAGGCTGCCTATTACGATTTTCCGGTCGCATCGTAAGAATTCATTGTAGTTTGTCTCTGTCAGCACACCAAAATCATACAGCAGATAACAGTAGCCATGATTTAAAATTTGCGGAATTTCCCCAATTGAAACCGCAGGGTAATAATCAACATCATAAATGGTAAACATATTATGAGGGCTTTCTTTTTTGAAAAAAGGTGTGTCTTTGGATGTGAATCCGGACAGACTCTCAAAGTCCTGGGACTGGTTTAGTTCCAGACAGGCAGTGGAACAGCGCAGTTTGGAAGCACAGTAGTTTGACAGTGCAATGGAAAGATGCGTGACACCACAGCCGTGACCGCAGCCACAGATGCCGATCGAATAATGTTTTAAGGTTGTCTTTTTCTGAAATTTAAAAATTTCTTTTTTCCCCTTTCGAAAGATAATACATGAAAGAATAAATCTGTTTTGGTTTCGGTACAGGTAAATGCATCCCCGTCAAAAGGAAAGCAGTATACTTTACAGCCGAGTTTTCCTGCAAGTTTTTTTGCAGAGGACTGGTTATTGTAATTACAGATAAAAGCGGTGTTTCCGAGACGGGATAATTCCAATCCGGTGGAGATGGTCTGTGCGAGATCCCACGGACTGCCACTTAAGATAAAAAGATTAAAATTCTCTGGGCCTAATTCTATTATATCCTTCTGATATACACCAAAGTCTTTCACATAAATGGCGTCTCCGGAATCGGGCGGTTCAATCCCCTGACCGTAGTCCGGGATACCGCGGAAATATTTGTAATAACAGATACCATTCTGTTCTTTGACTGCCGGATGCTCCTGCAGCATGGAACGCAGATGATTGTTACCATTACGTTCTGTGTAAACGGCAGGATAACCATTTGCAGTTAAGGTGCTGGCAAGTGCTATGGCAATATGTGTTGTGCCAATACCTGGTTTGCTTCCAAAAACAGAAATATTTTTGATTGTGAGATGGGAAACGGATGGACACGCTGTTTTTAGATCCTGTTCAAGAGCTTCTTTAAAAAGACGGACCGTTTCATATCTGTCCGCTGCATCATATGCAGTAGCTTTTTGAATGATTGTCTGAAAAATAGTGGAACAGGGTTCCGTTGTATAGCTGCTCAGATATTGCAGGACTTTCCCGAGTCCATACACATCTGCGGAAGGCGTTACTGGAAGACCATTCAGAGCCTCTGGCGCAGCAAAATCCATTGTTCCGTAAATTTGATAATTTTTTCCAGAACCGGTAAAAAAAGATGCAATTCCAAAATCGATTAATTTTATCTGATTTCCACATACTATAATATGCTCTGGTTTTAGATCCTGATATAGGATTGGATATGGCATTAAATGATGCAGATAATCTAAAATATCACAAAGCTGGATGCCAAATTTTATTAAAAGTTCATGGGAAATTTTTTGATATGACACAAAAGTGTCAATGGATTGTCCCTGAATAAATTCCTCGATGATATAAAAGAAATGTTCATCTTCTTCAATATCGTAAATAATGGGAATTCCAGGATGATTGAGATTCTTCAGAAGTGTGGCTTCCGAAGAAGGTGAAGATACCAGAGAAGTGTCTTTGGGGATACACTTGATTGCCCGGTATACGTTCAGTCTGATATGTTCGGCAAGATAGACGGTGCTGCTGTTTCCAGTACCAAGAGTAGATAGAACCCGGTATTTGCCAAACAAAGTTGTTGGTTTAACGAAAGATCGCTCCTTTCAAAGCGTATCCGTTTCGCCATCTCATGCATACCTTTATAACATGAACAAAATTGTTTTGCAACTACTTTTTATAACTTTGGTGAATTTTCACAAAATTTTATGGGTGCAAAGGAATTGAAGATGAGTTTAGAAATATTTAATAAAATGGTATACTTTACATCAATAGGGCATTTGATTATAATAGATGTACAGTTTACAAGGTTTTCCGGATGAAGGAAGTGATAATATGAAAATTGAAAAAGTGAATGAGAATCAGATTCGTTGCACTTTGACCAGAGAAGATCTGGCAGAACGTCAGATTAAGCTCAGTGAACTCGCATACGGGACCGAAAAGGCGAAGATGCTGTTTCGAGATATGATGCAGCAGGCTGCCTATGAATTTGGATTTGAAGCAGACGATATACCGCTTATGATTGAAGCTATCCCGCTTTCCGCGGACACAATTATTCTGGTGATTACGAAGGTAGAATATCCGGAGGAACTTGATACACGTTTTTCCAGGTTTTCAGATCCTGATCCGGAAGATTTGTATGAAGATGCTATGTCAGGCAGTGTGCAGAATGCAGCGGCAGCAGGCGCTGATGATATATTAGGATTATTCAGAAAGATTCAGGAAGAGCATAAGAAAGCTGCAAAGGAGCCGGAGGGGGATACCCAGACGGCAGAGAGCAGTGAGAAAACAGCGAAGGAAGAAACTCCGGTAAACGTACTTGTAGACATTACAAAGCTGTTTGTTTTCAAGAATCTTGATGAAGTGACAAGACTTGCGCATATATTGAATGGTTTTTATTAAGTTTTAAAACAAGCTCAAAACCGGTCATTTCACGCATTTTGACATCAACAAACAAAACGTCCGTTCCGTGCTGTTTTATAAACTCAAACGCATCGTTCGGGCTTGTGGTTGAGTGTATAACCGAAAACCCAAACTTTTCCCATTTAAACAGCTGCTCTATACCCTTTAATATCCATTTTTCATCTTCAACAATTACAACGCTTTTTACACGCAACTAAACCACTCCCATTATCATATCGTAATTATAAAGCCAATTTTAACAAAAAACAATGTAGCCTATTAGTTTTTTTATGTCCAACTTTAACATCTTTATAAAGAAAAACACAAATTACATCGGCATATTTTGTCCTAAAAATTAACTTTTTATTAAAAATAGGGTGTGAACATATTTTGGGTCTCCGATAGGAGTATATAAATATGTCCGCACCCCGTTTTTCTATATTGTCCGACAAAACTTTCGCCTGCGTCATCGGCTATCTTTTCAAAACCGTACCCGCTTTTACGCAAAAGCTCTCCTCTCCGTCACTCATCCATACATCCGTTGCCGACGGATTGTGAATAATTCTTTTGTCCACACTGATATTAAGGCTTTCGTACGCCCTTATATAATCATAGATCTCTATATTTGTCGCATACCATACATTCTCTCTGCCGCCAATATATTCAGCAAATTTTTCCTTTGCTTCTTCATATGAAAAATCGAGATATGCATCTAGATTTTTAAG
>OHBM01002915.1_pt1 | contig 10953 bp, 6 predicted proteins | sample 1577251 | NCBI WGS metagenome assembly OHBM01 (sample SAMEA3541557, study PRJEB24748) | human gut metagenome | biome: human gut; feature: human-associated habitat; material: faeces | place: China | collected 2012
AAATGTCGTATCTGTTTTGATTTTACTGCTTCAACAAGTTCACCTGCATGAGACAGAGCAGCTTCATGTCCGAATCCTACTAGAATTTCTTTTGCTTCCTGCTCTTCGGTAAAGCCTCCAAGTTCAAGAGACTGTTTTATGATTTCAGAAAAATCCTTTTCGCCGTCAGGCTTCTTCTCTATATATTTTATGCCATCCCAGCCTACAACATTAGTAGAATATATACGGTCTTTATATGTGTCTCTTGGACGCATGAGACAATTGGTTGTCATAAGGATACAGCCGGGAAGATTATCAAACTGTTTCTGCTGGTCCTGCCATGCGCCGCCAAAATTACCCACAAGATGCTTATATTTTTTAAGACCTTCATAACCATGGGAAGGGAGCATTTCCCCGTGGGTATATATATTAATGCCAAGTCCTTCGGTCTGTTTAAGAAGCATTTCAAGGTCTTTAAGGTCATGACCGGAAACAATGATGAAGGGACCTTTCTTAATGTGAACGTTGACCGGGTGTGGTGATGGATTGCCATATATGGTTGTGTTCGCTTCGTCAAGTTTTTTCATTATCTCAATAGCCATATCACCTGTTTTAAGAGTCAGACGGATAAGTTCTTCGACAGTCAGGGTGTTATCTGTTATTGCTTCGAGTGCAATGATATAGAAATTGTCAACATTATCACTATAGTATGAAAGTTCCCTTGCCTGATGACCGTAGGCGCTTATTCCTTTAAGACCATAAAGAATAGTCTGTCTTAATGAGCGGATATCAGGATCCAGAGTTTTGTCGTACATAATGCCTGCCATTGGCGCGTCACGCAGCATATCAGCTTTAGTTTCTGGCAGTTCGTATGCAGCAGATGGGGTAATATAATCAGTTGTTCCTACTATATTTTTCAGATTATTCTTGATGTCCTGGGATTGTTTAAGAAGATGGACATGGTCATCTACATTGAAATTAACATTGGTAAGAGTGGTAAAAAGACAATTCTCAATAAAGCTGACAACAGATTTGTCAACATTAAGTCCTGAATCCAGAATATGTCTGGCATAGAAGCTGATACCTTTCAGCTGATATATAAGCAAATCCTGAAGATTGGCTATTTCTGGCGTCTTTCCGCATACGCCGAGTTTAGTGCAGCCTTTTCCTCCGGCTGTCTGTTCACATTGATAGCAGAACATATCGTATCCAAGATCCATATTATTACTCATATAATACTCCTTTTTCATTCATAATTATTAATTAATATTATGAATCCTGAATATCTGATTTATTCATAAATTTGTATCATATGACAATTTAATGATATAAAATGTATGGTACAATATTATATAGAAAGAATATGTGACGGAATCCGTCACATCCTTATCAAAAAGGAGATACGTGTTATGCATATATCAAAGAATTCTGCAACTCAGATTGTTGAAGAAATTTCAAAACTTGTTAAACAGAATATTAATCTTATGGATGAGACAGGACATATAATTGCAAGTCGTGATAAATCCAGAATAGGGGATTTTCATTATGGTGCATATAAGATTATATCTGAAAATCTTGAGGAATATTATATTGATGAAGATGATTTATCAAAAGGCATAAAAAAAGGAATTAATCTTCCACTTGAACTTGATGGCGGAATAGTAGGAGTGATAGGAATGACAGGTGGATATGAAGAGGTTATAACGTCTGGAAAACTGTTAAAAAAGATGACGGAAATACTTTTGATGGAGAGCCGTGCAAACTATAGACAGCTTATGAATAAGCGTGTAAGGAATGCTTTTTATGAAGAATGGCTTATAAATGGAGGATATAAGAATGCTGATTTAGAAGAACGTGGAATGGCTTTGGGAATAGATATTAATAAGCCAAGAAGAGTGTTTATTTCCAGCATAGATGAGTTGGACAACCTTAAAGATTCACAGCAGGGACAGTCTCAGATTGCAAAATTTGAGAATGATGTTGATGCATTTTTAAAGAGAAATAATTATAAAATGCATTTCAGGAACGCTTCAAGACAGATAATAATCATAGATAATATGGATACGGAAGATGTGGTTAAATTTGCAGAAGAGCTGGCAGGATATGTGTGGGAAAAAGATAAATTTGAACTAAATATTGGTATAGATTCAGCTCAAAGCTATGATATGCATGAAGCTTATGTTGAAGCACATAGGGCATGGACGGCTGCAGCTGAAAAACATGAACAGATTATATGCTATGAGGATATTAGTCTTGAACTTTTAATAAGCAATGTACCGACAGAGATTAAGCTTGAATATTTAAAGAAGGTATTCAATGATATGGATTATAATGATGTATGTGAGAATATTGCGTTGCTGAAAGCGTATTTTAATGCACAGGGATCAATACAGAAAGCAGCAGACAATCTGTATATTCATAAGAATACATTACAATACAGAATATCAAAACTGAAAGAAATAACAGGACTTGATGTCAGGAAACCAACAGAAAGTCCAGCGTTGTATCTGGCATACATAATTACTGATGAATTAATTAATGAAAAATATGATTTACCATTATTGTTACATAATACAAAATAAAAACGATATTATGTGCTGTGTAACATTTTGCTATTGAACTTTACATGCTATTATTGTGTCATACAAAGCACAAAGATTTGTGCAAACCGTACAACAATAAAATAGAAATGAGGTGTTTTTATGACAGGAGTAGCATTGATAATTGCATTTGTCTTGGCTATCATTGTGATGATAGTTGCAATTTCTAAGTTTAAGGTTCATCCTTTCTTAGCAATTATGGCGGTATCACTTATTCTTGCAATGTTGGCAGGAATTCCATTTGTTGATACTGTAAAACCAGACGGAACGAAGGTGTCTGGAATTCCAACAGTTATAGGAGCTGGATTCTCAGGTACATTCAGCAGCATCGGTATTGTTATTATATTAGGTGCATTGATTGGATCGGTACTTGAAAAAACAGGAGCAGCATTGAAGCTGGCAGATATGGTAATTAAGGTAGTAGGAAAGAAAAGACCAGAACTTGCAATAGAGCTTATGGGCTGGGTTGTTTCAATTCCTGTGTTCTGTGACAGTGGTTTTGTAATTCTTAATCCAATAAGAAAAGCACTTGTAAAAAGAACAGCAGTTTCAAGTGTAGCAATGACAGTAGCACTTTCAGCAGGACTTTATATTTCTCATGTGTTTATTCCACCAACACCAGGTCCGATAGCAGCTGCTAATACACTTGGAGTTGGAGATAATCTTTTACTTGTAATGGGACTTGGTGTTGTATGTTCAATATTTCCTCTTATTGCAGGTCTTGTATATGCTAAGTTTATTGGAAAGAGAGTAAAGAGTGCTGATGAAGTGACAGACAATGGAGAGGTTACCAAGACATATGAAGAATTAGTTGCAGAGTATGGAAAGCTTCCTAATGGATTTAATGCGCTGGCTCCAATTCTTGTACCAATCATTCTTATGGCACTTGGTTCAATTTCATCAATGGCTGGCTGGACAGGTGCGCTTGATACAGCATGCCAGTTCCTTGGTAAACCAATAATTGCTCTTGCTGTTGGTACAATATTTGCAGTAATCCAGCTTGCAACGGCACATAAGATGTCCGATTTTTACAATATTACCAATGAGACATTAAAAACAGTTGGCCCTATACTTTTTGTAACAGCAGCTGGTGGTGTGTTAGGTAAGGTTATATCTTCAAGCTCAATGGTTGCATTTATTACACAGCATGCAGAAGTGCTTTCAGCAGTCGGAATATTCTTCCCATTCCTTCTTGCGGCAATATTAAAGACAGCACAGGGTTCTTCAACAGTTGCAATTACAACAACAGCAGGTATAATTGCTCCGTTGCTTGGTGCGCTTGGACTTGCTTCACCTGTTAAGACAGTGCTTTGTGTAATGGCTATAGGTGCTGGTGCCATGACAGTATCACATGCTAACGACTCATACTTCTGGGTAGTTACTAATTTTGGTGACATGGATCCTGAACAGGGATATAAGACACAGACAGTGTGCACATTAATAATGGGTATTGCAGCAATGGTTGAAATATTTATTCTTTCATTAATTTTATAATATAAATGTTACATAATGCGGCTATACTTATGAGAACTATATGGACTTATCAGTATGGCCGCATTATTATATAAAAGAAAGGTTATAATAACAATACATTTAGAACAATATCAGGAGGATTATATATGGTTATAGGCTTTGTTGGATTGGGAATAATGGGAAAACCGATGGCAAAGAATCTTTGCAGAGCTGGATACACATTGATTGTTAATGACCATCATAAGGAAAATGTCGATGAACTTGTACAGGCAGGTGCGAGAAGTGGTGATTTAAAACAGATTGGCATGGAAAGTGATGTGGTTATAACAATGCTTCCAAACAGTCCTCAGGTAAAGGATGTAATGCTTGGGGAAAATGGTATTGCGGGTTATATGAAAAAAGGAACATGTTTTATAGATATGAGTTCAATTAATCCTGTCGACAGCAGATATATTGGTGATGTATTAAAAGAAAAAGGAATTGATATGCTTGATGCACCTGTGTCAGGAGGAGAACCTAAAGCAATAGATGGAACAGTTGCATTTATGGTTGGTGGAGATGAGAAAACATTTGATAAGTATAAACAGATTCTTACACAAATGGGTTCATCAGTTACAAGATGTGGTGAACTTGGAGCTGGAAATACAACAAAACTTGCCAATCAGATAATTGTTGCATGTAATATCCAGGCAGTTTCTGAAAGCTTCATTCTGGCAAAAAAAGCCGGAGTAGACCCTGAGCGTGTATTTGAGGCAATAAAAGGCGGACTAGCAGGGTCTACTGTTATGAATGCCAAAGTTCCAATGATGATAGAGGACAATGTTGAACCAGGATTCAGAGTAGATTTACATATTAAAGATTTGAATAATGCACTTGAGTGTGCTCATAGTGTTGGAGCTCCAGTACCGATGACGGCACAGGTTCAGGAAATAATGCAGTATCTGCATAATAATGGAGATGGAAGCAGCGACCACAGTGCAATTATACATTATTATGAAAAACTGGCAGACACAAAATTATAAATGTTGTTGACAGGTTATTATAATGTCAGGAAGGAGAATCTTATGAATAAAGAATTAAGAGCGGTTGCAGACAATATAATTGATGCGGCAATTAAAGCAGTTCTTCCGGATGAAGCAGTTAAGAAAACACTTAAAGACAGGAAATTTGATGGAAAAGTTATTCTTGTAGCAGTAGGAAAAGCCGCATGGCAGATGGCAAAGGCGGCAAGTGACTGTCTGGGAGACAGAATAAATGAAGGAATTGTAATAACGAAGTATGGACATGTAAAAGAGCCGATTGAAAGAATAGAATGTTTTGAGGCAGGCCACCCTGTTCCAGATGAGAATTCATTTAAAGCAACACAGGCAGCTATTGAGATGGTAAACGGACTCAATAAGAATGATACAGTGCTTTTTCTTCTTTCAGGTGGAGGAAGTGCTTTATTTGAGAAGCCGAAGATTACAGGAGAAGAATTGCAGGATATAACTAATCAGTTACTTGCATGCGGCGCAGATATTGTTGAGATTAATACGATAAGAAAACGCTTATCAGAAGTAAAGGGCGGACGGTTTGCAAAATTATGTGAACCGGCGCATGTATTATCAATAGTATTATCAGATATACTTGGTGACCCACTGGATATGATTGCTTCAGGTCCGGCATGTGCAGATACAACAACATGTGAAGAAGCATGGCACATTGTAGAAAAATATAATCTTAATATAAGTGAAGATGTAAAAAAGCTGATGGATATTGAGACACCGAAGAAACTGGATAATGTAACAACTTTTATTAATGGAAGTGTGCGTGAATTATGCAGTGCAGTATCAAGGGAATGTTCAAAGTATGGATATGAACCAGTAATGCTTACGGACCAGTTATGCTGTCAGGCAAAAGAAGCCGGAAGTTTTCTTGCATCTATAGCAAAGACACATTGTAAGTCAGGAAAGAAGCTGGCATACATAGCAGGTGGTGAAACGATTGTTAATATTACAGGACATGGTAAAGGCGGAAGAAATCAGGAGATTGCATTATCAGCAGCAGAAGGAATTAAGGATATAGCAAATGCTGCTGTATTCAGCATAGGCAGTGATGGAACTGATGGACCAACAGATGCAGCAGGTGGATATAGCGATGGTGATACAGCAGGAGTCTTAAAGAATAAAGGAATAGATATATTTGAAGTGCTTAAGAATAATGATGCTTATAATGCTTTGAAACTAACAGAGGGGCTTATTATAACAGGACCTACGGGAACGAATGTTAATGATGTTTCCGTGCTTCTTATATCAGATTGATAAGGTACATAAAGCGATAAAAATATATAATTTAATTATTTATTATAGTGTAAAGCCAGTATTTTGCTGGCTTTATATTTTTTTAATAAATTCATTAGCACTCACCTCTTGACAGTGCTAACAATGAGATGTATAACATCAATTGTAAGAGGAAAACAATAGATAAACAGTGAAGTTAAGCATTCATTGTAATAGAAGGAGGTAATCGTATGAACATTAATAAGTTTACACAGAAGTCTATTGAGGCTGTTAACCAGTGCGAGAAGATTGCCTACGATTATGGTAATCAGGAGATTGATCAGGAGCATTTTCTGTACAGTCTCTTAACTATAGAAGATAGTCTTATCGCGAGCCTGATAGAGAAGATGGGAATTGATAAGGACACATTTATTAAGAATATTGAGACTCTGCTTAGCCAGAAGAATAAGGTTTCAGGAAATGTACAGCTTTATGTAAGCAATGATCTTAATAAGGTTTTAGTAAATGCAGAAGATGAAGCAAAGAGAATGGGGGATGCATATGTTTCTGTTGAGCATCTTATGCTTGCGATGATTGCAGCACCTAACAAGGGTATAAAGCAGCTTTTTAAGACATATGGAATTAACAGGGAATCATTCCTGTCAGCCCTTGCGACAGTAAGAGGTAACCAGAGTGTTACTTCGGATAATCCGGAGGCAACTTATGATACTCTTAGCAAATATGCTACAGACCTTGTAGAAAGAGCCAAGGATGGAAAACTTGATCCGGTTATCGGCAGAGATAATGAAATCAGAAATGTAATAAGAATTCTTTCCCGTAAGACTAAGAACAATCCAGTTCTTATTGGTGAGCCAGGTGTTGGTAAAACAGCAGTTGTTGAAGGACTTGCACAGAGAATTGTAAGAGGTGATGTTCCAGAAGGCTTAAAGGATAAGAAGCTTTTTGCACTGGATATGGGCGCACTTGTTGCAGGTGCAAAGTATCGTGGTGAATTCGAGGAAAGACTTAAGGCTGTACTTGACGAGGTTAAGAAATCTGAAGGACAGATAATTCTGTTTATTGATGAAATTCACACTATTGTCGGTGCAGGTAAGACAGAAGGTGCTATGGACGCAGGTAATATGTTAAAGCCAATGCTTGCCCGTGGTGAACTTCATTGTATAGGTGCTACAACTCTTGATGAGCACAGAGAGTATATTGAGAAAGACCCGGCACTTGAAAGACGTTTCCAGCCAGTTATGGTTGATGAACCTACAGTTGAGGATACTATCTCAATCCTTAGAGGTCTTAAGGACAGATATGAAGTGTTCCATGGAGTTAAGATTACAGATGGCGCACTTGTAAGTGCAGCTACTTTGTCAGACAGATACATTTCAGACAGATTCCTGCCAGATAAGGCTATTGACCTTGTAGATGAGGCATGTGCAATGATTAAGACTGAACTTGATTCAATGCCTGCAGAACTTGATGAGAAGAGAAGAAAGATTATGCAGCTTGAGATTGAGGAGGCTGCCCTTAAGAAAGAGACAGATAATCTTAGTAAGGAAAGACTTGATGCATTACAGAAGGAATTGTCTGAATTAAGGTCTGATTTCAATATCCAGAAAGCTAAATGGGACAGCGAGAAATCTTCTGTTGATCAGGTAAGTAAGTTAAAGGAAGAGATTGACCAGATTAATACCCAGATAGCACAAGCTAAGAGAGAATATGATCTTAATAAGGCAGCAGAGCTTCAGTATGGTAAGCTTCCGCAGGCACAGAAGGCTTTGGAAGAAGCTGAGAAGAAGTCAAGTAACAGAGATATGAGCCTTGTTCATGAAAGCGTTACAGAGGAAGAGATTGCTAAGATTATATCAAGATGGACTGGTATTCCGGTTAGCAAGTTAAGTGAGTCTGAAAGACAGAAAACTCTTAATCTTGATGAACAGCTTCACAAGAGAGTTATAGGACAGGATGAAGGTGTTACTAAGGTAACGGAGGCAATCATAAGGTCTAAGGCTGGTATTAAAGACCCGACTAAGCCAATTGGTTCATTTCTGTTCTTAGGACCTACAGGTGTAGGTAAGACAGAGCTTGCAAAGGCACTGGCTGAGAGCCTGTTTGATGATGAATCTAATATAGTAAGACTTGATATGTCCGAGTACATGGAGAAGTATTCCGTATCCAGACTTATCGGAGCGCCTCCAGGATATGTAGGTTATGATGAAGGTGGACAGCTTACAGAAGCTGTAAGAAGAAAACCATATTCAGTTGTTCTTTTTGATGAAGTTGAGAAAGCACATCCAGATGTATTTAATGTCCTCTTACAGGTACTTGATGATGGCCGTATCACTGATTCACAGGGAAGAACTGTGGATTTTAAGAACACTATAATCATAATGACAAGTAACATTGGTTCTTCATATCTGCTTGAAGGCATCAATCCTGATGGCTCAATTAAGCCAGAGGCAGAGGAAGCTGTTATGGGTGATTTAAAGAATCATTTCAGACCTGAATTCCTTAATCGTCTTGATGAGATAATTATGTTCAAGCCTCTTACTAAGGATAATATCAGCAATATTATCAACCTTCTTGTTGCAGATGTTAACAAGAGACTTGCAGATAAGGAGCTTGAGATTGTTCTTACAGATGCAGCCAAGGATTTCATAGTTGAGAACGGATTTGACCCAATGTATGGTGCAAGACCGCTTAAGAGATATGTCCAGAAGACAGTTGAGACACTGGCAGCTAAGTTAATACTTGCAGGCAATATCAATACAGGGGATGATATTGTTATTGACCTTGTAGATGGAAAGCTGACAGCCAGAGCCGCCGCGAGGGCTGTTGAGGGATAAGGCCTGATATTGTAAGGACTTTATGATTCTTTTGGCGGCATTGGAATTTTTGACTTTTGCTAAATGACTATAAATACAGATGATACTTTTGAAATAAAAGCCTACCAGATTATTGTATATATGCGAATTAGTAGGTTTTTGAAATTGAAAGTTGTCATTGATGAAATTAAAAAGCCTACTAAACTATTGCGTAATGCAAGTTTAGTAGGCTTTTTGAAAGCAAACCAACAATTTATTCTTTGAATTTCTGACAGCATACTTTATAGGCAAACCGCAATTACGGTATTGACAAAAACTTATATTAATTGTATATTAAAAATGATTTATGGTTAAAGATTCATAACAGACTGCTTGTATGTGAATGAAAGAGAAAGATATAACACAAAAGGTACTGGAAGATAATAATGATATATTTGCGGATATTGTTAATGTACTGTTATTTGATGGGGAGTCGGAGGTTGAAGAGAATGAACTTGTTAATACGACAGTTCACTCACAATATAAGGCTGAAGATGGAAAAGTTCATGAACAGGAACGCGATATTGCTAAGTATTGGAAAAGAGGAGGTACAGACATAGTCCTGTATGGCATAGAGAATCAGACAAAGGTTGAGAAAAGAATGCCAGCAAGGATATCGGGATATGAAGGTGCTTCATACAGAGGACAATATGATAAGAAAACAATAGTGCCGGTAATAACGATGGTGCTGTATTATGGTACAGACAGAAAATGGACAGCACCAAAGAATCTTAAGTCTCTGATTAAAGTTCCGGATAATCTGGATAAGTATGTTAATGACACTAAAGCTAATGTATTTGAGATAGCGTGGCTGACAGATGAACAGATAGCAAAGTTTACAAGTGATTATAAGATAGTTGCTAATTTCTTTGTGAACAAGAGAAAGAACAAAGATTACATACCAGATGATAAGACAACAATTAAGCATGTGGATGAGATACTAAAGTTTTTATCAGTTATGACAGGGGATAACAGATATGAAGAGATATTGTCAGATAAGGAAGGAGTGAGCAATATGTGTGATGTAGCACAGAGACTTGAAGACAGGGGAATTGAGAAAGGACTTCAGAAAGGAAGAGAAGAAGGCAACCGGATGATATATTCACTGGTCGAAGATGAGAGCATAAGTATGGAAAAGGGTGCACAAAAGCTAGGGGTAAGTGTAGAAAAGCTGCGAGTTAATATGATTAATGCGGGATACAAGTGTCCGGATACGGAGTGATAGCTGACAATATAATATATAAAGATAAAGCAATGCTGGGAAGAGTGGATACTGGCATTGCTTTTATTTTATGGAAAAGTCTGTTTCTGTTCAGGAACTTACTTCTGCGTGTTCCTATAAGAACAATAAATAATCAATCTATATAGGCAAATTTCAGGCAGAAATACATGAAATTGCAGGAATATACCTATCAGGCAGGCACGAGGAAGTTTATCTATAGGCAGATTGGAAGAAAAAATGAAGGTTGAATAAGGATTCTGCCTGGATATGTCCTATAAATCAAGTGATAATGCGACTACCTATAGGTATCATGAACAACGAATCAATAATCAGATTAAGACATATTTATACAGAACTAGATAAACTGGTTCTTTTCAGTATTATATTCATAATTAATTGATTTTAACTTATTGGTTATATCTTCCTCAGAAATCATATAAGATTTGCACAGTTCCTCTAATGAATTGTAATTGTCTCGAAGTTGTGTATTGACAAAGCTTAAAAGCATAACAGGGTCTTTAGGCATAGAAAAATCCTCCTTATATTGT
>OHBM01002916.1_pt1 | contig 10953 bp, 11 predicted proteins | sample 1577251 | NCBI WGS metagenome assembly OHBM01 (sample SAMEA3541557, study PRJEB24748) | human gut metagenome | biome: human gut; feature: human-associated habitat; material: faeces | place: China | collected 2012
CACGTATGCGGCGATTTCCGCTGCCATCGGTTCCTTAAAGGGGCCGAAGCACGGCGGCGCCAACCACCGGGTGATGCAGATGATGGAATGTGTCAAGGAAAAGGTTAAGGACTGGAAAGACGAGGACGAGGTAGAGGCCTTTTTGGAAAAGATCGTCCGGAAGGAGGAAGGAGATCACAGCGGCCTGATTTACGGCCAGGGCCACGCTATCTATACCCTGAGCGACCCCAGAGCGGTGATTTTGAAAACCCACGCCCAGAGGCTGGCGAAGGAAAAGGGAATGGATGACGAGTTTGCCCTATACCAGCTGGTGGAAAAACTGGCGCCTAAGGCGTTTTTGAACGTGAAAGGGGATAAAAAGGTGATCTCAGCCAATGTGGACTTCTATTCCGGTTTGGTTTACAAAATGCTGGGATTGCCGGAGGATTTGTACACGCCTATGTTCGCGGTGTCCAGAATCGCCGGATGGTGCGCCCACCGGATTGAGGAAGTGGAAACCAGCAACCGGATTATCCGTCCGGCGTATAAGTCTCTGGTGGACAGCCAAAAATACATACCATTGGATGAAAGAAAGTAAGATTTCTTTTCTTCCGTTGAAAAAAAGAGAAAAATAGTTGTCATAACTCCGAAATTCGTGTTAAAATAGTTTGGTAAACATTTTTAACACGAATTTCTCTTTTTTTGGAGGATTAAGATATGAAGATCAAATCCCTATGGATACCGTTCGCGCTTTTCTTACTTGTCGCTGTGCCGCTGCGGGTTTACCAGGTGGTTTACCTAATCGATCCGGCTACCGGCTTTTTTGAAAGCGGCGAATCCCTTTATCAGATCTTCTTAGGGATTTTGGCGCTGTTTGTCCTCATTATCATGATTATGACGGCAAGCTGTAAAAATACCTCGGAGTTTCAATTCCGCCGAAATATTTTTTCCGGTGTTTTCGCCCTGGCCGCCGCCGCGGCGATGGCGGCGGACTCCGGCGCGAATCTGCTGATTTATGTAGTGGACCATGGAACTCTCCGTTATTTGATTTTATCTATCTGCGGCGTTTTAGGGATGATCGCTTTTTTGGTTGCCGCTGTGTCCCATTTTACCGGCAGAAATACCTTCCGCAAGGCGCCTGTACTGGCCTTGCTGCTTCCTTTGTGGGTGTGCGTCAGAGCGGTGGTGCTGACCTTTATTGAGTACACCAACGTGACCACCATCAGCAGCAACATGCTGAGCGTGCGCACCTTCAAACGACTTTCCTCACGGTCGAGCTCATGATCCAAATCACCATAGGTGCAGGGATTTTGATGGCGGATCTGATATCGGATTAAGTTGGCAAGCTTTTCTTCGGCTTTTGCCGTCTTTTCCCGATAAACACAGCTTTCATAGGTCCGCATTCTGCCATCAAGGATAAGACGATTGGCACGGGCTGCGATCATTTGATCCGTAAGCTCCGGCGTCTCCAAAGTCTTTTGGCAGGCTGCAATGAAGCCGTCCCGTTCCATACACAGATTTCCGTGGCCTTCCGCATCAGTCAGTGTGTAGAGGATACCCTCATCCACACGTTCGGGCGACAGTCTGTCAATCCCCATACTCATGGCGATCTTATCTGCCGTCTTGAAGCCCACGCCGGCCATTTCGCAGAGCTTATACGGATGGTTCTTTACGATATCCATCGTTTGTTCTCCATATTCTTTGTAAAGCTTTACGGCGCGGTTCGGCGTGATCCCGTGCGGCGACAGAAAGGCTACCACATCACGAGCACCGCGGTTGGCGAGGTAGGAATCGCAGATTTTTTTGAGTTTATTCTGACTGATACCGGAGATGGTCAAAAGCTTTTCCGGCTTTTTGTCCAGCACCTCCAGTGCCATATTCCCAAATGCATCATAGATACGCTCCGCCATTTTCGGACCGATGCCTTTGATCTGCCCGGATGAGAGATAGGCGATGATGCCTTCCCGGGTCGGAATGATCTGCTCCTCGTATCCCTCGACATCATACTGAATGCCGTATTTGGGATCCTTGCGCCAGTGCCCACGCATTTCATAGCGCATATTACCCGCAGTAGGCAGGCAGTACCCAACGGCCTTGATTTGTGTAATGGTGTTGCCGCTGCTATCCTTCAGTTTCTCGCACGGACGGTAAAGCGCAATCATAAAGCTTGCCGCATCCGCCGCACCGGTTCCGGAAGGATAGATCATTTTTTCAAATTGGCATAACAATGTCATTACTCCTTTCGCTTTGTTTCGGAAAACAAAGAACTCCCGAAAACACAGCGAAACACTGCTTCTCAGGAGTTCTTTGTGATACGGCATACTCATTTGAACAGCGCCGCATTTTCCAGATAGGATTCGGGCTCCGTAAAAGCCATCGGAAAGTTTTCACGATCCAGCTTTACGGACTTCTTATCCCCGTTGTTTTGTGTGACAAGCTTCTGCACCTCCAGATACAGGCCTTCGTCAAATACAGTAATCGGCATACGAAGCAAAGCCGCCTTGGCGATTTCGCCGCACATACCGTTGCTGAGCTTATTTCCGCATACGAGCATAACATCGCTTTGCTCCAGGATCTCCAGACCGAACCGAAGCGCAATGGCTCTTTCGGCAGGAATTTCATCGCAAAGCAAAAGCGGCAGATACGCATGAGGGGCTGCGGCGTTCATGTTCATTTTCTTATTTGCGTAGAACATATACGCTCTTGCCGTGCGCAGGTTCTTCTCGCGCTGCTCGCGGGTGTCCGCCCGGAAGGGGGAGCATATATAGGCTCTCTTGCGGCACCGATCAGCGGAAGCCAACTGATACATCAGCTCCTGCTGCCAGTATTGGTGATAGATATTGTCCATAGTAGGACTCCTTTCTTAAAGTGGTTGTACACTGACCTTGACCTTACGGCTCTGTGTAGTTTTCATTACATCCGGCAGGATCGTCGGATACTTTGCCTTCAGAACCTTGGAATCGGGTCGTGTAGTGGATTTAGTGACGAAATCAATGAGAAGCTTATCCGATGTCGTCGTAAGGACGCCATGCTCATGCTCCTTCATGATTTCGGCAATTCGCACGCTGTGTGCTTCGATCTCCTTTTCATAAGTTTTGATTTCACGGTTGCACTCCGTGATCTTGCCCTGCAACAGAGCGATCCGACGCAGTGCGTTTTCCTGTTTGGAAGAAAATTCAATGGTCGGCAGCCCAGACTGACTTTCTCCGTAGATACGGGCCAGCGATTCAAGCGCCAATTGCGGCGCTACGCCGGACATTGTAGGCGGCTTATCATGCTCAAGGCTCCATATCCATTCATCAAGACGGTCGAAGATCATATCTTCCTTTGCTTTATCCCGGGTGATATCCGGAATTGCCAGGTCGTTGTCCGGGTTGTTTCCCCAAATTGCGGAGAACGAACCGATGTTGACATCAGCAACGGCCAGGTAGAAACGCAGCTGCAATTCATAGTACAAGGGAATGGCACCATCGTCCCACTCGCTTGCTTTATGATAGGTGCAGCTCTTGCACTCCAAGATGCCTGGTTCTCCGTCAGAGGCACGCTCAAAACGCCGATCAAAGTTGGCAAGCGCATACGGATGGTCTGCGTGTTGGTACAGATTCGTGTCCTCATACATGCGGTTACCGGTTTTCTTGGCATACCAATGCGCTGCGATAGGTTCAAGCAAATGCCCCATCTCAAGCTGATTGGCGTTGCTTTTTGCCGGAGGTTTCATCCGTCCCTTTTTGATCATCCACAGTTCCAGCGGCGTTGTCCAAGGGGAGACCCCGAAGACGGCTGCCACATCACTGCCGCCGACCGTATACGGGATTTTACCGGACGGTCCGTGCATACGAGCCGCCAGCCACTGGGCATTGGTCATTCCGGCAGTATCGCATAGGATATTCGGTGCCGCCATCAGTAGCTCACCGCCTTTGCCAAATCAAAATCACTCCATTTGAGTGTGAGCGCACGCGCCATATTTTCCTCGACAACAAGGAGTTTGCTTTCGGGAAACTTATCCGTTTTGAGAATAAACGGGATCTCCTGCATGGCTAAAAACACATCGTGTGCCGTGGCAGGGCCTCCGCCGTAGGACATCTCAAACATGGCAATTGCCTCGACCGCCGCCTTTTTAGGAAGGCTGAGCTTTTTACACACTCGCGTCATGGCATTGATCGGGAAATCCAGATGGATCTCCATCAAAGCCTGCAGCTTAGCGATGCTGTCCCCAAACTGGGCAAACAGTTGATCCAGCGCCGCATCAAAGTCAGCGACCTTGGACTGATGCCGGTGATCTACGGCTACGCATCCACCGATATGGATAGAGTGCCTGCCGTTCATCAGAAGCGCAGAGACCTTTGCCGAGGCGACACCCGTATCCGATGTCATAAAGCGGATACCCGGCATCAGCTTGGATGCCATCGTCGCTTTGCCCTGGGCAGCCAGCACCTTTGCATAGGTACCGAGCAGGTCTTCCTTCTGGTCGGGCATTCGCCATGAGGCACTGACCAGGGAATGGTCACAGTACCCAGACTCAAACTCGTTCCCGGAGAACCGTGCATCGAGTTTTGCCTGCAGAACTTTCAGCAGTTCGTCGATCGGAAGGACGGAATAATCCACCTCATCACCGGAGTGAACGGCAGAGATTTTTTCGTCCCGGATCAGCAAGAGCGCATCCGCCGAATACAGCTTCAGGCATTCGTTGAGCACTTCGGCCAATACCTCGCGGCTGAGTTTGGGAAGCGCGGTGCCTCCGATCTTCGCTCTGTCGAGCAGGCTTTTGTAGGCTGTCATGCGGACCGGATAGAGTTCTCCGTTTACGCGCATGGCAAGCCCGAGATTTTCTGCCGTATCCTTTACGGCTTCCTGTGATGTTCCTGCGGCAAACGCCGACAAATTACCGATGAGAGGCGAGGACTCGCCGAGAGGTTCCACCTGCAGGTCAGCGACCTTGCAGCGGATCCAACGGCTGTTCTTTGCCTGCTCCTCATGATAATCCAGCAGCATCGTGTAGGAACTGAACAGCGTATAATAGCTGTCCTGGCATGGTTTTTGCATCATAATGAAATGCTCCTTTCTTTGATTTTGACGGCAATGCCGCCTTGATATATGACAAAAGCCAGCACCCCTGAAGGACTGCTGGCTTTATGCCCGAATGAACTGGCCGGAAACAAAAAAAGTGTCATTTGCAATAACGCAAATGACACTGTGATAACTCTGTTAAACTATGCTTGGATCAGAACCAAACTTGATACTTACACAGATAGTATAACAGAAAACTTCGCAATAGTCAATCCATTCGCCGGAAAAGGGCATTTTCAGCACAAATCAATTTACATTCTTACCTCACAAATCGGAAAATTTCAGTCGGAATGTAAACGCATATTAGTTTAAGCCATCGCAGGCTTTCGTGCATCAATATAGAGATCAATGTCATGAATGATATAGTTTGTGCCGGTAGTGTGAAGCTCCTCGTAGCAGGCGTACAGATAATCCCACATGCGATATTTACTGAACAGCCCATCAAGCTGTCTGCCGGTCAGCTTCTTTGCATATTTGTACTGCTCGGCACAAAATATCATGAATTTTCCTTGCTTTGTCATGTTGATGCTCCTCAAAAGTATAGTCTATCCTTACACATCGGGAAATTCGATTTTCCCCGTCTTTTCTTCCTGTTCCAAAAGCGAATACAACATATCGGTACTGTATTGCCAAACTTTTGTATCCTCCTGCTCAAGGATGGCATACAATTCCGAATTGTACAACTTTGTGATTGCATCATTTTCGGAAATGCTTTTCTTTTTTGCAATCATTTCCACAAGGTCAGCACTGATGTAAGGCATAATTGCTGCAAATTGCTCCTGATTCATGTTATTTGTTCTCCGTCCTGATCTCTTTCACTTTGATAAACTGGATAAAGGAAAGTATCTAAATCAAAAATTCAGTATCTGTGCGATTTCTTCTACAGTATCGAGTACCACATGAAACTTCAAATTCCCAATATATTTGTTCTCAGCTATGTAGTTGTCCCACAGCAGATACATTTGAGGCTCTTCACGCAAGTCTTTCAAGATATCCTTCCAGTCTTTGATATCCTCAAGAGATTCCCGTTTCTGTGCCGTATGTAATACGGCTGCTTTGAGAACATCCACGCGAATCTCCGATTTCCGACTACGGTACAGTGTATGAAGGTCGTAGAAATCTCTTGCTCTTGTGGTACCGATATTGCGCCGAATGATCGTTTCGTACTTTTCGGCCAACACGGTCTCAAGAGTATAGGCCATGACCGGTACGGTTTTATCCTCAAATAACATCGGAAAATCATATTGCACTGCAGCCGGAGTGATCATATCGCCGGTCGTTACATCTATCTTCATTGGTGCATCGATTTTTCCGTACTTTGCACGCAAATGCACCCGAAAGTTATTATAAGCATCTTCTTCTCGGATAGGCTCAATACTCTCATATTCAAAGCGTATACCATCACCAACATCCACCGTCAAAATTTCCTTGATGATTCGGACAATATCATCCTCTTCCATTTGAATTCCACGGACGGTAGTATCCATATCCATTGTAGTTCGCTCGCCGATGCCGATCATTGAGGAAATCAACAGTCCGCCTTTGAGGATAAAATTCTTCTGGTAGTCCGAATTAGCCAAACGATCCAAAATCCTTTCAAACAGAAACATCTGTAAAACTTCCTGCGCCCGGAGATTCTTTTTCGTTGCCATACTGCGTATGGTCCCTTTTAATTGTTCCGGCGTTTTCATTATAATACCTCCATATAGGTTCTGATTTTATCTTCTATTCCGAACAGCTTCCCGTATTTCAACAGTTTCCGATTGTTGGGTTTAGCCTTGAAATAATCCTTGATTGCCTGCGTGTATAGCTGCATATCCATCTGCTCCTTATTACGGATCAAATCACAAAGGCATCGCTCTTTATCATATAATTTTATTTCTGCACCCTGTGGTGAGCGCGTCTGTGTGATACCAATCTCATAGACATCTCTCGGCAAATAGTGGCATCGCAAATTCGGATTATCCCGTTTTAATACAGAGATATTTTTATCTCTTGGGATTGTAATGTCATATATGTGTGGCGTTCGGTCTGAAAGCCCCCATAGGTACAGCGCCGTACCATAAGAGAAAACAGCATCACGGCACTGCCCCTGAAGCAATGCATATTCGTCCGGCATGCCATCCGCAAGCACATATAGTCCTTTGCGTACCTGCTCTAACTTCCCAGCATCGGTATATTTGCGCAACATAGGTCTGCTGATACCAAGCGCCTCAACCTGGGCTGTCCGAACAAATCCGTTGTTTGCCTCAGCCAATTCATTTATTCGTGTCCAAATCTGATCCATGGCACACACCTCCTTGCAAAGGCATTTACATTCTTACTTCACATTATATCAAACAGCAGTAAAAATGTAAATGCCTTTTTCAAATATTAGTGTGTCCAAATTGCAAACTTCTATGCGAAAAGGGATGCCACCGAAGTGACATCCCTCCCATAACGGTTACTATGCTGCATTCCTGTTCAATGACCACAAGCCTCGCCCGTCGTGAGTGAAGTGCATGGGATTGATCTGCAGCGTTTGGCGGATCTTTTCTTTCCACCATTTGTTTGACTGTGCCTTTTTATGCGGTTCGATCTGTTCATAGAGAAAAGAAAGTGCCACCGGCTCCTTGCATGTCTCCAAAACTGCTGCAATCACATCCCGCCAGGTTGCTCCCGGCATATCACGGATATCTACCGTCGAACTCTGTGTCATCAGAATCGGAATAAGTACAGGAGAGTCCTTGCGAACGATCATAACATACTCATGCAGGATAGGGATAAACTTGCCGCTATACTGCGTCCGGTCCGAAAAGCAGTTGTGCTGTGCCTTGATGATGATATTCTCCAAGGTGCCGGGCTTTACGATCTCGGCAGGCATACTGTAAAGTCTGCCTTTCTTTTTGATGTCACCCATCAGGACAGCCATCCGACCGCCGTTTTCCAGTGCCGAAAACTGTTTCATCATGGCATAATTCATTGCTTTGACGAAATCGTCCCAGCTTTCAATACGGGACAGATCCAGGCGTTTCGGGTCATATCCGTACTTCTGCATCACATCGGACGCCCTGTACATGACATCGGAATACTGAATAATATCCCAATACGGCGGATGCCAGAATACAAATTCCGGCCGCTCAGGAATATCGCAGTTCATAATATCGAACCCGCTGTGCAGGTCGTAAAGATGACTGCGGATACCGGCTTTATCGGCCGCCGCTTTGGTTGTTCCGCTTCCGCACATATAATCGCAGATCTCTCTGGGCTTAAAGAACCCGATAAGATCCTCGATCAGCTTTGGAGAGCAGTTTCCGCGGTATCGGTTGTCACCGCCGTCGCCGCGCTCCGGATAGGAAACAATGCTTGTAAGCGGCCTAATTGGTTCACTACGACAATACACGAAATCGCCTCCTTACCCTTTTCCTGATTCTGTGTCGGAATGCGTATTTCTATCCAAATACTCACGCAGCAATGTGTGCGCAGCTTCTGAAACGGCTTCCCAGTAGCACTCCCAATAGGTATCGCTCAGTCCTTTGTCGATCATGTTCGGAATGCGCACATCTGCAAGATACCGCTGATAGTCTTCTTCCGATAACTCGCTGATTTCTTCCCACGGCTCAACCTGACAGGCAAAATCCTCATACCGGGATGCATCTAAGTAGTCTCGTCCAACATCACCGATGACCGAAGGAGTCAGAACCACATTGCGTTCTTCCAGAGAAATGGCGTAATGGCTTTCACAGTAGAATCCATCCAGCCATCCTTCATAGGAATTTTCCGATGTTTCTGTCCGGTATTCCGGTGTATTGATCCAGTCCGAAAGACAGCCGGAGTCGATCTCGTTTCCGAGCGCCTCATTGAGCCTTGCCCTGGCCTCCAGCGGATCCGAATAAATACTGGACGAATGTCCGGTGCCACCGTTTGCAGCCCAATCCTCGCTCAGTATGTAGAGTTTAATGGACTTTTTTGACTGACCGGGAACGGTAATCATTTCCGGAGCCATAATGACCATATCAAAGCAAATGTCATCCAATATCTTTTGCGTGCCATACAGGTCCGAGAACACTGCTTCAACCTTTGCGATGTCCGTTGGTAATACCGGAGGATCAAAGGAGCAGTAGATGTCCGGAGTATCGTTTTCGGTTTCTTTGTCGCTGCCGTCACGGATTTCAAAAATAGAACCGATAAGGCCGGCATATTCGCTTTGATCGCTGCCGATGATCACATCACCGATTCGGTATGTGATGCCGTTATATAAGAATTCGGCACCGGGTTTGTTTATAAGCATATGAGTACCTCCTTACATGTGATAGTCTACGGAAACGAGAACATCTTCGCCGTCAAGATCATCAATATAAGTATCGATCTGTTCGTGCCAGTTACTGCTCTCTTTTCCGATGCTGATGTCATTTTTACTGAACCAATCGTCTGCATCGACGATGTCAGAAACGCCTATGGGGTACTTCCACGACTTCGGTGTTCCTATGCGGGCAAGGTATTCGTCCAAGGTTTCACCGGCTGCATAGGCGCACTTGCCGCAGCAAAAAAATCCGTTCTCTCGAAACTCACCATGGAACTCATCGGGTAATTTGCCACATTGGAACGCTTCCTTGAGTTTGGTGTATCGCTCCGTATCCTGAGCAATATACCAGCTCCGCATAACATCCCAGCAGATGTCTTTTTTTCTTGCTGCCGAAACCCACATATATCCTTCGGGAGCAGGGTATTTTTTGCTGTAGTTGCCCCAGCTTCGTTCTCCGAAAGAGTATTCCGTACAGTCTGCTTTTACAAGGAAAGTCACCGGCCATCTTCCGCCAATCTGATACCAGTCCCACATGGCATTGGGATTGCAATAAAAGCCGTACCTCTTTTCTTCCTTGTTGTACTCATATCCGCGATAATCTTCGGCATATTTCTCGAAGGTCTTATACACCTTCTGCCGAGGATAATTCGGCAGGTACTGTATTTTTCGGGATTGCTTTGTGCGTCTGGTATGATGGAGCGGACCAACCTTGTTTTGACTGACCTTCCCATCTACAATGCTGTACCTGCTGAAATACGGGTAGCTGCCGCATTCGACGATCTTTCCGTTTGGAAGCTTCAGGCAGTCTACGGACTTTGCGTAGTCGGCTTTCAGCTCCTCGGTCATGTCAGCAAATTCCTTGTATTCTTCCGGCGGTTCGGTACTGTATGGCGTCATAACTTCTTCTACTGCGCCCACCAGTTGGCGCGCGAAATTCGTTGTCCTTCCCATAAGAGAGCACAAAGTCAGTTCCGCCATAATGTCCTTAGCCAAATCGTCTTTTCTGGCCTGCAGCAATTCGATAGATTGTCTGACCGCAGCATTTTCGTGCGGATCTTCTTCCACAGTCGGCATGTACACGGTCACCAGTGTTTTGAAATGCATAATGATGTTCCTTTCTGAAAAACAGATGGGCAACCGTGCTTTTCTTATCTCGCCACGGATTTCCTTAATTTTATGTTCTACCTCGTCATCCTCTTTGGACTTCATCTGATTTTTTGCTCGCAGTTCATCTCTTTTTGCCATCAAATGTTCCAGCTGTCTTGCATAACTATCGCATTTACTAAGTGCATAATTGAATGATGTAGCATATGGATTCTGAGAAAGTTCATCGTCTCTTACATATCCAAAACGCAGAATCTTTCCATCCTCCAAAATAGACTGCTTGTCCGTTCCAAGCATTTTCACAACCTGCTTAATCACACCATCGACTGATACATTACTATGAGATACAATAAGAACAGACTTACCCTGTGCAATATAACTGTTTGCAATCTTTGCCATTGTATATGTTTTACCGGTTCCCGGTGGTCCCCAAACTGTCACAATATCATCTGTCTCAAGTTTGTGTTCTACTGCCGGCTGTCCTTTCGGTACATTTGCAATGTCTTTGTCAGTTGATA
>OHBM01002918.1_pt1 | contig 10944 bp, 13 predicted proteins | sample 1577251 | NCBI WGS metagenome assembly OHBM01 (sample SAMEA3541557, study PRJEB24748) | human gut metagenome | biome: human gut; feature: human-associated habitat; material: faeces | place: China | collected 2012
ATGCGGCAGGCTTTGGCGCTGATGCCGCCCTGCCCAGGCCGCCGCAAGCCGCTGACGACCTTGTGGAACTGGCCGCCGCGACCTGCGCCCGGCTGTATTCGCCCGATCTGGGGCAGGCCCTGCGCCGTGAACTGGAGAGCGATCTCCATGCCCTCACGGCCAACCATCACGGTGTGGATTTCCACCCGGAATTCTTCCAGGGCGATTTGCTGTTCGCCATGAGCTGCCGTCACGCCGTGCCCCTGTTCAATTGCGGCGCTGTCCCGGCCAACAACGTGGCGTATCCTCGCGGCATCCTGCTGGGATGCGGCACTCCGGAAGAGGTGAGTTTCCGCAGCCGCAAACTGCCCATCCTGCCGGGAAGGGACCGGCATGGGCTCATCAGCGTGCGCCCGGCGTTCACCGCCGCCGAGGTCACCCTGCCCTCGCAGCTTTCCGGCCAGCCGGAAGAGCCGCATGCTCTGGACCGTCTTGTCCAGGCCGTCTACCGCCATCCCCGCGTCCTGGAACAGCAGACATTCCGGGATCAGGCCAGCCTCATGAATGCCCTGCTGTGGCAGCAGGTCATCCCGAAAAACTGTGATCTCCCGCCGCTGGTCTCGCTGGACATGCAATGGCTGTGCGGTCGCCTGATCACGGCCGATCTGGAACAACCGGACAGCCTTGTCCGGCACCTGCTCCTGGATCCGCCGCTGGCCGCTGCTATCTGGGATGCCCTCAACGGGCAACGGGCCTGCTGGACCGGGGACGCGCAGGGCCTGCAGCGAGGCACCTTCCTGTTCTGGGGCGTGGACGGCAAAGGCCGGGCCCTGGCCCTGCGGCCTGCCTGCGATTTCCGCTCGCTGGTGGCTGTCCGGGATGCAGGCTGGCGCCTGCCGCTGGATGCCCGCACCCTGGGCAGGGCCCTGACGGAAGAGCGCATCCTCCCCTCGCTTTTCCTTTATTTCGCCACCGTGACGGCGGCCAGGGGCCTGCGCTGTGCCGGAGGCATCTTCCAGACCTCGTACCTGCCGCGCATGATCCGGGGCATCTGTACGGCTCTGCGGCACTGCGGTGCCGACGGGCCGGCCACGCGCATCGCCGGGGCATTCCGTCCCTGTCCGCCCTGCACGGGGCTGCTGCCCCTGCGTCTGCCCTGCCCTGACGGCCCGTTACGGCAGACCGGCCGGGGAGCCGGCGCCGCGGATCTCTGGCTGGCCAGCGGCCTTTCTCCCGCCCTGTGGCAGTCACTGCGGCACAGCCGGGTCGATCATGCCCTGGCAGCCTCGCTGCCGTATCATTATGAAGACCTGTCCGCTCAGGAGATGCGACCGCCGCTGCTGGACAGCCTTTTGCAACAGGCCCCGCCCATCGGGAGCCTGCCCTTTCTTGCGCCTTTCCCCCTGGAGATGCCTCATGCCTGAACTGGAGATAAATCTGGATGCCCTGGCTCATAATCTGCGTCTTATACGGCGCCAGGAACAGGCCTGGGGCTTCCGTTTCCTGCCGGTGCTGAAGATGGTGGCTTCCCACCCGGACGTCGTCGATTTCCTGCGTACGCAGGGCTATGCCCGCTACGGCATCGCGGACATGACGGAGCATCTTCTGTACGGACAGGAGCCGCCTGCACGCACAGGGCGCGTCCTGATCAATCTGGCCCCCCCGGACAGGGCGGACGACGTCGTCCGCCTGTTCGAACGCAGCGCCTTTTCCTGTGAGTCGACCTTCCGGGCCCTGGATGCTGCTGCCCGTGCCGCGGGCCTGCATCACGAGGCCCTGCTCATGGTGGATATAGGCGACATGCGCGAAGGGATCCCGCAGGAAGATGCCCCCGCCCTGCTACGGGCCGTGGCGACCGCGTCGCAGCGTGCGGCCCATGGCCCGGGCGCCCATGTGGCGGGCATCGGCGTCAATCTCGGCTGCCTGTACGGGACCTGTCCGGACAACGAGAACATGGCCCTGCTCGAAGCTCTGGCAGCCCGGGCAGGCGCCCTGCTGGGACATGCCCTGCACCGGGTCAGCCTGGGCGGGAGCATCTTCTGGAACTGGTTCGCCCGCCGTCACGGGCATGGACCGCATCTGCCGCCCGGCTGCATCATGGAATTCCGCATGGGGGATCCCCTGCTGCTTGGCCGGGACATGTACCGGGACGAAACCCTGCTGGCCGGGGACTTCCGGCAGGATATCTTCCGCCTGTCGGCCACGGTGCTGGAAGTGACGGAACGGGACATCCGTCCGCCCCGACAGAGCGTCCACAACGGCCGGGGGCTGCACGCCGACTGCCCTGATCTGGGAAAACGGCTCCGGGCGCTGGTAGACTGCGGCAGCCTGCATACGGACGTCCGGGGCCTTTCCCTGGCCCGCCCGGACTGGCGGATATCCGATTTCAGCGGCAATTACGCCATCCTGGACTTGAGCGGCTGCCCGCAGGCTCCCGTGCCGGGAGAACATGTCCGGTTCATCCCGTCCTATTGGGCAAATATGCTTTGACGCTATTCTTTGTAAAAATGCCCATCAGTCTCGTGTTTGTAAGACTTTCGGGACGCGCAGGCATACGCGGAAGGAGGTGTGGCTCGATGGATAAAAATGGGAAAAGTAGGCACTCCGTTTGGCTGTCAGACGACGTGTGGCAGGAGGTAGATGCGTTCTACAAGCTGGACAACTGCCCCACTCGCAACGAGTTTGTGGAGAAGGCTCTGCGACAGTATTGCGGACGATTGCACGCTGAGAGGACAGGTGCATATCTGCCTCGCGCACTGCAAGAGGTGCTGGAGGGTACGCTGGGTGTGTTCGGTGACCGGCTGGGCAGGCTACTATTTAAGCTGGCGGTGGAGCACAACATGACCAACCACCTGCTGGGCGGCGACTTGGATATGACACGCGATGAGTACAACAAAATGCGCGGCAGCAGCGTCCGTGAGGTGTCGGCGACCCATGGAACGATCTCCTTCAAGGATGTGCTGCTGTTCTACAAAGAAGACTGACCGACGCAAAACCTGCGTCGCAGTAAGCAAAGAGAAACACGAGAACGAATTGATAACTTTCCCTTAACTCTTAATTTCGGCGGTGGCTATTTAGACTGCAGTGTGGTATGTATGTTGGCTAACAAAAAGCAAAGGAGCTGATTTAATGGCCAAGAAACGCGCCAACGGCGAGGGCAACATCCGCAAACGCGCAGATGGCCGCTGGGAAGGTCGCTACACCGCAGGCTACAACTCAGAAACCGGCAAGCGCATCATCAAAAACGTTCTCGGCAAAACGCAGGCAGAGTGCAAAGCGAAGCTGGTCGCCGCTATGGAGGCCACCAAGGGCGTCGATGTCAGCCGTGCCGACGAGTATACCGTGGCCACATGGCTGCGAAGTTGGTACGATATCTACGCCAAACCCAACGTGCGGGTGGCCACGGCGGATCGCTACCGTCTGATGATCGAGCAGTACGCCATCCCCCGTATCGGCAGCATCAAGCTTACCAAGCTGACCGCCCACGACCTGCAAAAGCTCTACAAGGAGCTGATGGAGAGCGGCCGCACCAGAGGTAAAAGCGGTCACGGCAATCCGGGACTCAGCAGCACCACCGTCCGCAGCCTGCACCTGATGCTCCACAATGCCCTGAACCGCGCCGTAAAAGAACGCCTGATCCTCCACAACCCCACCGAGGACTGCATCGCGCCGAAGGTGCAGAAATTCGAGATGCAAATCCTCCAACCGAAGCATATCAAGACCTACCTCGACGCCGCGGATAAGAGGGGACTGCTGCCCATGTTTTATCTGGAACTGGTCAGCGGACTACGTAAAGGTGAGCTGACCGCCCTCCTGTGGAGTGACCTCGACATCGCGGACAAGACCATCTCCGTCAGTAAGCAGTACGTCAAGAACCCCAACGGTGAATTGACCCTCTCGCGCCCCAAAACGGAGACATCGGTCAGAAAGGTCAGTATTCCACAGGAGGCTGTTGACCTGCTGGTTGCCGAACACAAGAAGCATCCCGACAACCCGTATATGTTCCCGTCGCCCATCACGGGAGAGATGTACTATCCCGATTCCATTGTGAACCTGCACAAGAAGATTCTGAAAGACGCTGGACTGCCGCACATACGCTTTCATGATCTCCGACACACATTTGCCACGTTAGCCCTGCAAAACGGCGTGGACGTCAAAACCGTTAGCAGTATGCTCGGCCACTATGACGCCGGATTTACACTCCGCACCTACACCCACGCTACGAGGCAGAAGCAAGACGAGGCCGCACAAACGATGGGCAGTTTCATGGCACAGGTCATGTAAGCAGAAAAAAGACGCAAAAATACCGGAGAGAAGGCAAAAGCCTCCTCTCCGGTGCTCTTTAAATCTTTCTACGCATTTCGTTGTGTGGGTCACGGTGTGGGTCAGGCGGTTGACCCACATTTTGACCCACACCATTTCCGGCGTTTTCGCAACAAAAAAGCACCGAAAAGCGAAGTTTTCGATGCTTTTTGGAGCTGCTGGGCGGATTCGAACCGCCGACCTCATCCTTACCAAGGATGCGCTCTACCTACTGAGCTACAGCAGCAAATGTGGCGACCAAGAAGGGGCTCGAACCCTCGACCTCCAGCGTGACAGGCTGGCGTTCTAACCAACTGAACTACTTGGCCTTATCGCGCTCTCGCGAACTCAAGCTTGCTTATTATAGCAAGTGCGGCGGCAAATGTCAACACCCATTTCCCGATTTTCTCGCAAAAATTTCGGTGCCGGGCGGCAGGCAGGTCTGCCGCCCGGCTTTTCTCACAGCTCCCGCCCTTCGAACCACTTCACGGACAGCACCCAGCTGCCGATGAACACCGCCAGCGAGATGGCCGTAGTCGCCAACGGAGACAGCGTGGCCGGCGCGCCGGACTCCTTGGACAGGTTTACCAGCAGCACACAGACCCCCGCCACGACCATCAGCATGACGATATACACCACGCGCCCCTTGGTGGCGCCCAGCTTGTAGGTGGTGGGCAGCATGACCGAGGGGACGATCAGTCCCACCGGAGCCATCACCGCCAGAAACGGCATGGCCGCCGCGGTATCGTGCCACAGCAGCACCACCGGCACCGCCAGCAGGCAGACTGCCGCCGCCGTGACAAGGCAGGTGATGTACTTGACCGTCACGATCTGCCGCCGGGTCACGGGCAGCGTATCGCAGTAGGCCAGCCAGCCGCTCTTTTCATCGTCGCCGATCAGCGACGCCGGCAGCGTCCCGGCGAAGAATATGGGATACAGCATCCACACCGCGCCACCGTTGCTGTCCGTGGACTGGTACAGGGCAAGCCCCAGAAAAATCACCAGCATCAGCAGATACGTCTTGCCGAAGTGCCACAGGCTCCGCGCCTCCTTGTAAAACAATCCCTTCATCTCACGCCTCCTTTGCCATGAACACGAACAGATCCTCGATGTTTACCTGTCCCAGCGTCATACCGGCGGGCACGGCGCTGCGCCGCACCAGATACTCCGTGCCATAGGGCGTGGCGTGCCGTCCGCACACCGCCGCCGGAGCGATACCGTCCGTACCGCCCCGCAGGATGCCGTATTCCTCCGTCAGCCGATCCTTCTCTTTGCACAGCAGCAGCCGCCCTTTGTGCAGAAACGCGATGTAGTCGCAGATCTTCTCCAGATCGCTGACGATGTGGCTGGATATCAGCACGGCATGCTCCTCATTCCTGGTAAAGTCCGAGAGAATGGTCAGGATATCGTCCCGCACCACCGGGTCAAGGCCGCTGGTGGCCTCGTCCAGCAGCAGAAGCTTCGGCTGATGGCTCAGCGCCGCCGCCAGCCCCAGCTTCATCTTCATGCCCCGTGAAAAGTCCCTGAAGGGCTTATCCTCCGGCAGCGCCAGCCGCCGCAGATAGCCCCGGTACACCTCCGGCTGCCAGCGGGCGAAGATGCCCGCCATCATGCGGCCGATCTGCCGGGCGGTCATGTACTCCGGCAGCCCTACCTCGTCCAGCACCGCGCCGATGTCCTCCCGCTCCAACGGGGTCAGCGCCCGGTTGTCCTTGCCGTAAACGGCGACGGTGCCCCCGTCCCGGCCGAGAGCGTTCAGGATCAGCCGTATGGTGGTGGACTTGCCCGCGCCATTCTCTCCGATCAGACCCATGATGCAGCCGGCGGGCAGCGTCAGGTCAAGCCCCTGTAAGGCAAAATCACCCCGCCGCTTCGTCAGGCCGCGTATCTCCAATGCATTCATTCTGCTTCCTCCTTCTGCAAGCGCCACATGTCGTCCAGCTCCTGCTCCGTCAGGCGGCAGGCGTTGGCCAGCCGCCTGATCTCCTGCATGTGGCTCTCGATCTTTTTCAGATTTTCCTCCCGCAGCAGCTCCGTGCTGCGCTCCGCCACGAAGCAGCCCTTGCCGGGCAGGGTGTAGATGAATCCCTCGTTTTCCAGTTCGTCATAGGCGCGTTTGGTGGTGATGACGCTGATGCGCAGATCCTTGGCCAGCGCCCGTATGCTGGGCAGCGCCTCGCCCTCGGCCACCTGTCCGGACAGGATGGCGTCCTTGATCTGGCTGTAGATCTGGTCATAGATGGGCGCGCCGCTGCGGTTGTCGATGTATAGCTGCATAAGAGGCCTCCTTGTGCAAACTGTATATTAACAGTATACACAGTTGATTCGGATTGTCAACAGAAATTTTTTGTGGTAAAATAGCCGGCAGAAACGCAGTACACGCAAAGGAGTCTTTCATGCACATCGGAAACGTAGAGATCAACTCCCAGCTGTATCTGGCGCCTATGGCCGGCGTCACCGACATGGCCTTCCGCCAGATATGCCGCGAGCTGGGCGCCGGTATGAGCTGCACGGAGCTGGTCAGCGCCAAGGCGCTGTGCTATCAGGATAAAAAGAGCCGCGGCCTGCTGAAGCTGGCGCCCAACGAGCGTCCCGCCGCCGCCCAGATCTTCGGCAGCGATATCCCCTGCATGGCCGAGGCCGCCGTCATCGCGGCGGAGGTGTCCGGCGCGGACATCATCGACATCAACATGGGCTGCCCCGTGGGAAAGGTGGTGGCCAACGGCGACGGCTCCGCCCTGATGCGCGACCCGGAGAAGGCGGCGCGCCTGGCCGAGGCCGTGGTCAAGGCCAGCCCCGTGCCCGTGACGGTGAAAATGCGCCGGGGCTGGGACAAGGGCAGCATCAACGCGGTGGAGCTGGCAAAAATGCTGGAGCAGGCAGGCGTCAGCGCCATCGCCGTCCACGGCCGCACCCGCGCCCAGATGTACAGCGGGCAGGCGGACTGGGTCACCATCCGGCAGGTGAAGGAGGCGGTGTCCGTGCCGGTCATCGCCAACGGCGACATCTTCGCCCCGGAGGACGCGGTACGCATCCTGCAATTCACCGGCGCGGACATGGCCATGATCGGCCGGGGCTGCTTCGGCAATCCGTGGCTGTTCCAGCAGGCGCAGGCCGCGCTGGAGGGGCAGCCCATCCCGCCCCTGCCGCCGCTGCGTGAGCGGTGGGACACCGCCGTGCGGCAGATCCAGCTGGCGGTGGAGGACAAGGGCGAGCATATCGCCCTGCTGGAAGCCCGCAAGCAGCTGTGCTGGTATCTCAAGGGCGTGAGCCACGCCAACTACTACAAAGAACAGATCGTCCGCCTGACCACACTGGAGGAGCTGTACCGGGTGGCGGCGGGTGTCAGGAGGGATCTGCGATGAACAATGAACAGGACATCCTGCGCCGCGCCCAGCAGGGCGAGCACACAGAATGTATAAAAGATCTGCACCGCACTGCTGCCGCGCAAAAAATGCGGCGTGCATCCCGCGGATTGTACCCTGTATGACGACTCGGTGGACGCCTGCCGGGGTGCAAAGGCTGCGGGGATGCACGCCGTGGGCGTGTATGACCCATATTTTGATGTTTCGGAGGCGGAAATGCGGTCCATCTGCGACGGCTATATCCACAGCTTCACCGAGCTGCTGGAAAAATGATCACAAGTCCTTCAGCAGCTCCTGGATCTCTGCCTTGGGGCGGTAGCCCAGGGCTTTGGCCACAGGCCGCCCATTTTTAAAAAGAATCAGCAGTGGGATACTGGACACGCCGAACCGCTGGGCTAAGGCCAGCTGCTCGTCCACATTCACCTTGCCCACCCGCAGGCTGCCCTCGTAATCCCGGGCGATCTCCTCCAAAACAGGCCCAAGCATCCGGCACGGGCCGCACCAATCCGCCCAAAAATCCACCAACACCGGCTCCTGGGCTTGCAGCACTTCCTTTTCAAAGTTTTCTGCGGTGATCTTAATCTCAGCCATTGTTATCATATCCTTTCTTACCGCCGTTTAACGAGAAGCCTGACACAGCATGGGCGCATTTCTGCCCATCAAGGCCGTATCCGCCCTTGTGAAACGATGGTATAATCAATCCTTTAGTGACTTATAGTAGAGCATGCAGTGGCAGAAGCCCTCGTAATTGGGATCACTGATCTGGTCTTTGAACTCCTTGCACATGCACTTGGTGTCCTCCGTTCGCTCCAGGCGGCAGGGGCAGTAGCCCCCGGTGCGTTTAAGACCCTCCCGGACGGTTTTGACAATTTCCTGATCTGGGTTCAAAATTACTTTCACAAAATGCACCTCCCGCTGCTTATTATTATCCCTATTATAGCTTTTTATCTCTATTTTTCTATTGCAAATGCCACACTATTTGAAAATCCTGCAGAATAAGCCTTGTAAAAATGGATCGGCAATCAGGATTCAGATGCAAAATAATCACCGGGAAAAGTCCTCCGCAGACTTCTCTCAGTGATTATTTCATGTCCTTGCTATGCCTGATAGCTTGGCCCGCTCAATATTGCGCTATAGGTCCGCAGCTGCGCTGCAGCTTATTGGAGCAACTGAGGGGATCAATCAACCATGCTCTTAAGGTTCTCAGCGACGGTGATGGGGGCAGCGGTAGCGGCCTTCACCTGGTCCACGGTGAACTCGGGATTGATCTCGGTCATCAGCAGGCCCTCAGGAGTAACCTCCAGCACGCACATCTCGGTGATGATCTTATTGACGCAGTGGGAGGCGGTCAGAGGCAGGCGGCACTTCTCAAAGATCTTGGGGTTGCCCTTGGCGGTGTGCTCCATGCAGACGATGCAGTGCTTGGCGCCCACGCACAGGTCCATCGCGCCGCCCATGCCGGGCATCTTCTTGCCGGGGATGATCCAGTTGGCCAGGTTGCCCTCAGCGTCGACCTCCAGAGCGCCCAGGAAGCAGGCGTCCACATGGCCGCCGCGGATCAGGCCGAAGTTGGAGGCGGAGTCGATGAAACCGCCGCCGAAAGCCACGGAGGAGGGAGAACCACCGGCGTCCACCACGTGGTAGGGATCATAGTTGGCGTCGCCTTCCTTGGGGGACTTACCGGCGGAGACGATACCCAGCTCAGCATGGATGATCAGCTCCACATCCTTGGGCAGATAGTTGGGGATCAGGGTAGGCAGACCGATACCCAGGTTGACAACGTCGCCGTTCTTCAGCTCTTTGGCGCAGCGCTTGGCGATAAAGCCTTTGATCTCGCTCTTTTCCATTACTTTCTTTCTCCTTCCACGATGTAGTCAACACACATACCATAGGTGTGGATATTCTCGGGCTCGATCTCGCCCACGGGAACCAGATACTCGGTCTCGGCGATAACGGTATCGGCGGCAGTGGCCATGACAACGTTGAAGTTGCGCATGGTGCCCTTGTACCAGCAGTTACCGAACTCGTCGCACTTATAGGTGCCCAGCAGGGCGAAGTCCGCATGGATGGGCTGCATCAGCAGATAGTCCTTGCCATCAACGGTCTTGCGGCCCAGGCAGAAGGGGCTCTCCTCCACCAGAGTGTCGATGCCCACGGGGGTCAGCACACCGCCGAGGCCGGCGCCGGCGGCGCGAATGCACTCAGCCAGGGTGCCCTGGGGCAGCAGATTGACCTCCAGAGTGCCCTCGGTGTGCTGCTGGCGGATACAGGCTGTGGGATGACACATTCTCCGCTGAAGGAAATGACGCGCGCACCATGGCTGCAAACGTGCGGCGTGCAATCGCGCGCTCCGATGCGCCCAGCTATATCCGCTTTGGTACGGACGCTACCACAGCCGCTGAGAAGAAGACGAAGGAGGAAACCGGGAAGGTGGCCGATGCCCAGGGTCAGGCCGCTGAGAAGTTCCCAGCCGATAAAGGTCAGCTGAAGCAGAAACAAGTCCATCTTGTGGCCGTCCATCATGGTTTTGGAAGCGTCGATGGCAGCAGACGCGGTCATTTCCGGATGCTCGGCCAGAATGAAGGGGGTCATGGCGTAGCTGTAGCTTTTCACGACCCCGGGGATCACCAGCAGCAGTGACCACAGGATGACGTACAGCGTCCGCAGGAAGCTCTGGGCAAAGCCGGTGCCGAACCGGTCGAACTGACTGAACAGCACGTCAAAGGTCAAAGGCTCCCCCCGGTACTGCCGGAGAAGGAACTCCGCATGCCCCAGCGCGACGGTACCGCCCACCAGGAAGGTCAAAAGCCCCCAGATGCCAACGCCGGAGAGTACAGGCACGAGGATCGTCCGCAGAAGCGCGGGCAGCTCGCCCCTACCGTTTGAGGCGTAATTCAAGATGTAGCGGAAAGTGTCGCCGCCGGTAATGTCCATGGCCATGCCGCCCAGCAGAGCGGCTACCAGTGTGACACCGACGGAAATTCCCCAATTGCCCCTTAGGTTTTCCCGGGCGGCTCTTCGCATATCAGACTCAGTCATAATGTGTTCCTCCTTGTTCTATCTGTATTCAGAAAGAGGGTATTTTAGAAGGTGGCGACATCGGGGTCGGCGGGCTGAGCACCGGCAGTGACCTCAACGGCGGTGAGCACCGGGCCTACGTCACCCTTGTACAGGGGGTGTTTTTCGGCACTAACCTTGGCGGTGACCATGACCCAATCCCGGCTTTTCAGCTGGGCGGCTCCGTCATACCGGCAGGGAATGCCGCAGAACTGGATGTCCTCCACGCAGCAGGTCATGA
>OHBM01002919.1_pt1 | contig 10942 bp, 9 predicted proteins | sample 1577251 | NCBI WGS metagenome assembly OHBM01 (sample SAMEA3541557, study PRJEB24748) | human gut metagenome | biome: human gut; feature: human-associated habitat; material: faeces | place: China | collected 2012
TAGGCAATATCATAATTTAAAAGTAATATACAGTGATAAGTTTCATGATAGATTCGTAATACTAGATAAAAAGGTATTATATCATTCAGGTGCATCATTTAAAGATTTAGGCAATAAATGTTTTGCAATTAATAAAATAGAAGATAATGAATATTTAAAGAATATACTAAAAAAGATAAAACAATAAAAAATGTGAACTTAACAAAAAACGATTTGTTTAAATTAAATTTGAGGTCACATTTTGTGACCTCAAGTTGGAGTTTAAAATTATTACATTTATTTATTTTTAAATATTTTTTTAACCTTAATGTAATTAAATACAGTAACATAGATTATATTTACAACTGTAGCAATTACTAAAGGATATAATCCAATTTTGAAGAATGATAAAATAATAATTAATGCAATTTTTATAATACTTCCAACAAGAGTACTATGCATTGCATCTTTTGCTTTATCAAGTGCCTGCATTACAGATACTAAAGGAGTTTGAATATATAATAGTAAGAAAAATGGTGCGAGTTTTCTTATGTATGAAACACCTTCATTGGTATTATATATAAGTTTCATAAAAATTTCAGGGAATATCATTAAAATTATAGTAAAGAATAATCCAATAGCAAATGATAATAATAATGACTGCTTAATTTTTTTCTTAACATAAGGTATTTTATTATTTGCGTATCCATTTGAAATAACAGGTAATGTAGCTTGACTTATTGCCATTGTAAAGAAAGATGGAAGAAGTAGTAGAGGCATAACATATCCAGTTAAAACGCCATATTCATATGTAATATAATTAGTTGTATAACCATTCATTAAAAGAAAACTAGTTAAAACAATTGGCTCTAAAAAATAACCAATAGTACCAATTATTCTAGAACCTGTTGTTGGAATAGAAATATTTAAAACATCCTTAATAATGATTTTTTCTGGTTTTAACATTTCTTTAGTAACTTTTATTTTCCTAGGTAAGAAGAAATATAAAATTATTATAGATGTTGTTTCACTAATTACATTTGATAAAATAAGAAATGTAACACTTACTCTTGGTTCATAATTAGATAATAGTGGCAAAAATATTATATTTAAAATAATTCTAACGACTTGTTCAAAATTATTTGAAAGAACATGTGGAAACATATTTTCTTTTCCAAAAAAATAACCTCTTATTATTCCAGATAAACTTATAAACGGAAGAGTAAGACCAATACACATTATTGGAAATGAGAGACTATCATTATGAAGAAATTTTGCAATTAATGGAGATATAAAAATAAGAAGTATCATTAGAAAGAATGTAGTACATATTGATATAAAAATAGATGAAAATACAATTTTTTTATTATCTTTTTTATTTTCTGATACTATTTTACTAACAGATATAGGAAGTCCACCTTGAGCAAGTGTTATAAACAAATTAAATGTAGGCATTATAAGCATATAAAGTCCAAGAGTTTCTGTTCCAATTATTCTGGTAGTTATTATTTTTATAAGCATTCCAAGTACTTTAGTCAAAAATCCACCAACTAGTAAAATTAAAGTACTTTTAATAAATTTACTCATTTTCATTAATTTTGCCTCCAAAAATAACATTTATATAATAAATATATGCTTTTACCTCTTTAAAAATGGGTAATTTTTTTGTATAATTATATTGCGAGGGCAAAAATGGTGACTAAATATGGATATTGAATTTAAAAGTGCAAGAGAATTATATATGAAAGTAATTCCTGCATTAAACACAAAAAGAAGAATATTAAATAAAAAAGAAATAAAAATAAGTGATAAAGAAATATTTGAATATCTAGTAAAAAACATATGGTCAACAAAAGAAGGATTAGCACTTTGTGATATAGTAAATGATATACTTAGTACTAATGATGATGTATTTAGGAAGGTGAAAGAATGAATGTAATGGTAGTAATTTTAATAAGTTTAATTTGCTATTTAGCGCTATGTTTTGTCTTGTCAAAAATATTTGCAAAAATAAATATTAAGAAAGGATATGCTTATATACCATTTTTTAACTTTGTTAAGTTATTAGAAAAAGCAGATTTGAAGTGGTATTATATATTTGGATTTTTAATTAGTCCTATTAATATATGGTTTTCTGTATACTTTAATATAAAACTTGGTAAAAAGTTTAATAAAAGTAATGGATTCATAGTAGGAATGATATTACTTCCTATAATTTTCTATATAATACTTGCATTTAATAAAGATAAATATGACTCAAAAGTAGTATATGAAAAAAGTGGATTTAAACTTGCAACTGTACTTGTTTCAGTGTTAACAGTAGCATGTTTTGCAACAGTTTCAATACCATTTATCTTTAATAGCATTACAAAAGGTCTTGATTTAGCAGGTGGATTTGAAATACTTTATAAAGTAACATCAGCAGATGATAAAACAAAAAAACTAACTAAAGAAGACTTAGAAAGTGCTTATAAAACAATGGTTAGAAGAATTGATAAATTAGGTGTATCAGAACCAGAAATATCAATTGAAGGAAATGATAAAATAAGAGTAAAACTTGCAGGAGTTAAAAATCCAGATGAAGCAAGAGATTATATTACTGTTACTGGTGAATTAACATTCAGAGATAGTAGTGATAATAAATTAATGGATAAATCAGTTATATCTGGAGCAAAAGTTTCAGCAGATTCTGATGGTAATCCAGCAATACTTTTAAATGTAAAAGATAAAGATTTATTTTATGAAACAACAAATAAAATAAGTCAAACAAGTGATAAATTAATAGTTATATGGCTTGACTATGATAAATCATCAGGTGATAGCTATAAAACATCAAAAGACAAATGTGGTGACTTTGAAGACGAAAATACAGTAAAATGTTTATCAGCTGCCACAGTTAAAGAAGGATTTAGTAGTAATGTTATAATACAAGGTAACTTTACTTATGATCAAGCAAAAACACTTGTTGATTTAATTAATTCAGGATCATCAAATGTTAAATATGAAGAAATATCTTCTAAAACAGTAACTGCAGAATTTGGTACAAATTCACTTTATAAAACAGAAATAGCATCTATAATTGGAGTTGCTGCTATTATAGTATTTATGATATGTTTCTATAGATTTTCAGGACTTATATCATCACTTTCAATACTTATTTATACATCACTTGTATTCTTAGTATTCTATTTAATAGATGGTGTACTTACTCTTACTGGTATAGGAGCATTAGTTCTTGGTATTGGTATGGCAGTTGATGCGTGTGTTATTACAAATGAAAGAATAAAAGAAGAATTAAGAAAAGGTAAAAGTCTTAAAACAGCATTTATTAATGGTAATAAAGAATCATTCTCATCAATATTTGATTCGAATGTAACAACATTAATAATCGCACTTATATTATTTGCATTTGGTGAAAGTTCTGTAAAAGGATTTGCTACAATGCTTATAATTAACTTAATAATGACAATGCTTATAATTGTAATTATTAATAGATTTATTACAAAATTATTTGTTAATACAAAGTTCTTTGATAATAAAACAAAAGCATTTGTTAATTATGATCAAAATAAAGAAGTAAAAAAGAGTAAATTTAATTTTGTAACTAACTTTAAAACACATTTTATCGCACCAATAATTGTATTTGTGTTAGCAGTAATAGTAACAATAATTACAGGTGTAAACCTTGGTGTTGATTTTAAAGGTGGATCTGACATATCAGTAGTATCTAATAGTAAAATAAACCCAAATGAAGTTGAAAAGAGTGTTCAAGATTTAGGATACAAAGTATCAGATGTAACTACTCAAAATGATAGTACAGTATACGTTAAAGTAGAAGATGTATTAACTGAAAATGAAATTAAAACAACACAAAATAAATTAGAAGATAAATATGATGCAAAAATAGAAATTGCAGTTGTATCAAATGTTGTAAAAAGAGATTTAATTAAAAATGCAATTATAGCATTATTATTTGCATTTGTTGGTATAGCACTTTATATTTCATTAAGATATAAATTTAGTTATGCAGTTAGTGCTCTTATTGCACTTGCAAATGACATAATAATGATGTTCTGTTTATTCTCAATATTTAATATTGAAATAAATACTATGTATATTGCAGCTATTCTAACAATCGTTGGTTACTCAATAAATAATACAATAGTAATATTTGATAGAATAAGAGAAAATATGAAGATAATGAAACTAGAAAATAAAAAATCAAAAGAAGATTATGACAAACTAGTTGATACAAGTATTAAACAAACATTATTTAGATCAATTAATACAACTATTACAACAATGCTTCCAATAATAACATTATTACTATTTGGAGCAAGAGAAATATTTGAATTTAACATTGCTATATTATTTGGTTTAATCGCAGGAGCTTATTCATCAGTATTCTTATCAGCACAAATTTGGAGAAGAATAGAACTTAGACCAAAGAAAGAAAAGAAAAATTCAAAAAAAGATAACAAAAAGAATGATAAAAAGAATAATAAAAAAGAGAAAAAACAACCAGAGGAACTATTAGTTAAAGGAATAAATTCTTAAAACAAGGGAATGATTAAATGAAAAAAGAAATAAGTACACTTGATGAGTTAATTGAGGCAGCATCCTATATAACAAATGCTGACGAAATTGATACAATCAAAAAAGCATATGAATTTGCGTATAATGTTCATAAAGGCGAAAAAAGACTTTCAGGGGATGATTATATTCTTCATCCTCTTAATGTTGCCTATATTCTTACAAGTTTATATGCAGATAGTGATACACTAGCAACTGCACTTTTACATGATGTAATTCATAAAGGAAATAGTACAATAGAAGAAGTACAAAAAAACTTTTCAAAAGAAATAAGTACGTTAGTTGAAGGTATTACTACAATTAATAAACTTTCATTGTCTGCTGAAAATGAAAGTATGGTTAATTACTATAAAAAAATACTTGTGGGTCTTACAGAAGATGTTAGAATAATTATTATTAAGCTTGCTGAAAGATGTCATAATATGAGAACACTTTGGGCAATACCTAAAGAAAAACAAAGATTAAAAGCAAAAGAAACTCTTGAAATACTTGCGCCAATTGCGCATAGATTAGGTCTTTCATATATAAAGGCAGAACTCGAAGAATTATCTTTAAAATATTACAAACCAGAAGCCTTTGATCAAATAGAAGAAGAACTAAATAGTACAAAAGAAGAAAGAGATAAATCTGTTGAAGAGATGAAAAAAAGAGTTTCTGATATTTTAATAGAGAATAATATTGAATTTGAAATAAAAGGTAGAGCAAAAAGCATATATTCAATATATAACAAACTTCAAAAAGGTAAAAAGTTATCAGATATATATGATATTTATGCACTTAGAGTTATAGTAAATACTAAAGCTGAATGTTATCAAGTTTTAGGTTTAATTCATGCAAAATATAAACCTTTACCTAAGAGATTTAAAGATTATATTGCAAATCCAAAAACAAATATGTATCAATCACTTCATACAACAGTATTTGGTTTTGATGGTAAACCATATGAAATACAAATTAGAACGTTTGAAATGGATAAGGTTGCAGAAAGAGGTATCGCATCACATTGGTCTTATAAAGAACAAGGTAAAAAAATACAAAACTCTATGGAGCAAAAACTTCAAGTATTTAGAAATATAATGGAACTTAATTTATATGATGTTTCTGATGAAGATTTTGTTAAATCTGTACAAAATGAAGTACTTGGTGAAAATATATATGTATATACTCCAAAAGGAGATGTATTTGAACTTCCTAAAGGTGCAACTCCAATAGATTTTGCATATAGAGTTCATACTAAAATAGGTGAAACTATGGTAGGAGCAATTGTAAATGATAATATTGTTCCACTTGATTATGAACTTCATACAGGTGATATAGTAAATATTAAAACAAATAAAAACTCTAAACCATCACAAGAATGGCTTTCTATTGTAAAATCTAGTCAAACAAAGAATAAGATTCGTGCATTCTTCTCTAAAATAGATAAAAAAGAAGCAATAGAAAAAGGTAAAGATTTATTATTAAAGGAAATTAGAAGAAAGAAAATATCAATAAATGAATTTAATGAAACTATTCCAGATATTTTAAAAGACCTAAAAATAGAATCAGAAGATGATTTATATTATTCTATTGGTACTGCAAAACTTTCACCTAATACAGTAATAAATATATCAATAAAAGAAGAAATAAATAAAGAAGAATTTATATTATCTAAATTATCAAAAAGAGAAGTTAAAGATATAGAACTTAAAAATGATATTTTAGTTAGTGGTATTGATAATATAAAAGTATCACTTGCGAACTGTTGTAAACCAGTTAAAGGTGACAAAATAGTTGGCTATATATCAAGAGGTAATGGAGTTATTGTTCATACTAAGAATTGTTACAATTTAAGACATATGGATGATAGAATTATAGATGTTAGTTGGAACAAAGAACAAGTGCAAAAGTATAAGACTAATATATCTATAGTATCAGAAAAACTAGAAAATGTATTGTTTGATATAATAACTAAGACAAATAATTTAAATATAAATATTACAAAAGTTGATACGAAACAAAAAGAAAATGAAACTATTTTTAACTTAATAGTTGAAGTAGATAATGTTGATACTTTAAATAAATATATGAAACTTTTAAAACAAAATTCTAGCATTATAAGTGTAGAAAGAGTAATGAATTAAAATAAAAGAATTTATAGGAAACTATAGATTCTTTTATTGTTTTTATTTTAATAAAATGTTAGAATTATTATAAGAGGTAGATTATGAAAGTAGTAGTACAAAGGGTATTAAATTCTAGTGTTGTTATTGATGATAAATACGAAGAAAAAATTAATAAAGGTTTAATGATATTGCTTGGAATGACATATAATGATGGTATAGAAGATATAGATTATTTAGTAAATAAAATATTAAATTTAAGAATTTTCGAAAAAGATAATAAAATGAATTTAAGTGTAAAAGATATTAATGGAGATATTTTATTGATTCCGCAGTTTACTTTATATGCAAATCCATATGATGGGAATAGACCTTCATTTAATGATGCATTAAATAAAGAACAAGCAGAAAAATTATTTTGCATATTTAAAGAGAAAATTAGTAGTATTTATGATAATGTTAAATTTGGTAAGTTTGGTTCAGATATGAAAGTATCCCTTATTAATGATGGACCTATTACAATAATAATAGAATCTAAAGAGAAGGTGAAAAAATGAAAAGAATAAATTATAAGTTACTTAATGCATTAATAGCATTAACAATTATATATATACTTTTTTTACTTAGAGGTTTATGGGGTGGTGTTTTTGTTAAAATACTTGCTATATTAAAACCATTTATAATTGCATTTGTAATTGCGTATGCATTTTATCCATTTTTGAGATGGTTACAAAATAAAAAATGGCCTAAAGGACTTGCAGTAGCTTTTATTGTTTTACTTACAGTTGCTTTTTTAGGATTTATTATATATTCATTAATACCTGTATTTAGTGAACAATTGGTATCATTATTTTCAAGTATAATAACATTTGTAACAGATGTTGGAACTAAGTTTGATATAGATATAAGTCCAATTAGAACAACATTATATGATGTATTTAATAAAATATCAGCTAATATAGGAAAATATATATCAGATGGTGCGGTTAATATACTTAATGCATCAATTAATTTCGTAAGTAATTTCATTATTGTTTTTGTATGTTTTATTTATTTCCTTTCTGATATGGATAAAATAAGAAATGATGTAAAAGTATATTTTAGAAAGAAAAACAAAAAAACATTTAAATTAATACAAAATATAGATCATGAAACTACACAATATTTTAAAGGTTTATGTTTAACACTTGTAATACAGTTTTTTGAATATACTTTAGTATTTTTCTTATAGGTCATCCAAACTTCTTACTTCTTGGAATATTATCTTCGATATCAAGTTTAATACCATATTTTGGTGGCCTTGTAGTAAATTTAATTGCGCTTATGATTGCGGCTGTAGTTAGTCCTAAACTTCTTATATTAACACTTATTGTTGCGATTATATTCCCTAATATTGACGGATATATAGTAAGTCCAAAAGTATATGGTAAGACTAATAATATTTCACCACTTTTAACAATATTTGCGGTATTTGCAGGTGGCGTTTTAGGTGGATTTGTTGGAATCCTTATTGCTCTTCCACTTACTATAATTATAAAAACAATATTTAATTACTATAAAGGAGATATTTATAAAAAGATTGATGATATAAAAGAAAAAATATAATACATAAAAAATAAGAGACAATCTTATTTTTTTCTTGATAAATATGAGTATTTGCTGTATTATATATGGTAATTAAAGAGGTGTTATATATGGAAAAATTTAGTTATGGACTTGAGTTTTATAAAAACAATATATATAAACTTGAAGATACTAATTTATTTAAAAGAAAAGTAAAAGAAGCAGAAAAAATAGAGAAGGTATTATTTAATACAATTCCAAATATAGAACTTGTAAGAAAATTTGTACTAAGATCATATTGCTTTAATAAAAAAATTACTTTTAAAGATCGAATTAATTTTATAAAAGGACTTATTTTAGCAGATAATGTTATTAGTTATGCAGATGTTTTTGAATTTAGTGATCATTTAGAAAATCAAACAAGACCATGTCCTAAGCAAACAAACTGGAAAGAACTTGGGTATGTTATTGACCTAGATGAACCTGATATTTTAAATAATTATTTTGATGAAAATGATTATATTGAGACTTTTACATCTGATGAATTTGATATAGATAAGTATAATGCTTATATAAATGAAGAAAAAAGATTAAATAATAAAATTATTACAGAAGAAGATATAGATGAAGATACAATTAAAGAAACTGTTGATTTTGACGAACTTAATGTTAGAAATATTTCCATAACTTCAAAAGAAAAATTAGATTTATTTATTCAAAATAAAAATAATATAATTAATGAAATAATAAAAAGAAAAAATATATTACCTGAAAATCAAAAAATGGTTAGAGAAGGTATGAATAAATGGCTTGATTATGTTCTTACAACGATGAATGATTTATATAATATAAGAGTTACAACATTAACATATAAATCAAAAAATGCTTCTGATTATTTATAATATATGGTATAATTTATTGTGGTAGGTGAATAAAAAATGATACAAAAATTAAAAGGAACATACGATGTATATGGAAGTCTTGCTAAAAAACAAGATTATGTAAAAAAATTATTTCAAGTAGTTTGTGAAAATTATAATTATTCTTATATAGAAACTCCATTAATTGAAAGAAGTGAATTATTTCATAGAGGTGTTGGAGAAACAACAGATATAGTTACAAAAGAAACTTATGATTTTGTTGATAGAGGTGGAAGAAATAATACTTTAAGACCAGAAGGAACCGCAGGAGTTGCAAGATCAATTATAGAAAATAAATTATATAATACTTTGCCTTTAAAATTATGGTATATGGGATCTATGTTTAGATATGAAAGACCTCAAAAAGGTAGATATAGAGAATTAAGACAAATGGGTATAGAAAGTTATGGATCAAATGATCCAATAATGGATGCTGAAGTTATTTCATTAGGTATTAATTTCTTAAAAGAATTAGGTCTTGATGTTATTGTTAAAATAAACTCTATAGGTGGTACTGAAACAAGAAATAAATATAGAGAAGCATTAATTAATCATTTTGAAAAACATATAGATGAGTTTTGTGATGATTGTAAAGAAAGATTATATAAAAACCCACTTAGAATATTAGATTGTAAAGTTGATTCTGATAACGAATTATTAAAAAGTGCTCCATCAATTTTAGATTATTTAAATGATGAAGAAAAAGAGAATTTTGATAAGATTAAAGAATATTTAGATTATTTAGAAGTAGAATATGAAGTAGATTCATCACTTGTTAGAGGCCTTGATTATTATACAAATGTTGTATTTGAATTTGTTACAAAAAATAATAATTTTGGTTCTATTGGTGGTGGTGGAAGATATAATAATTTACTAAAATCATTAGATGGACCAGATGTTCCAGCGGTAGGATTTGCTTTTGGATTTGATAGAATAATTGCAGAAATTACTGAAAATGAAATAGAATTAAATATAGATGATTCAATAGATGCTTATATACTAACTATAACTGAGAAAGAAAATTTCTATGCACTTGAACTCGCTCAAAAACTTAGAATGTGTGGTTATAAAGTTGATTTGGATTTATCAGGTAAGAATATGAAAGCTAAATTCAAAGAATCTGATAGATATAAAAGTAAATATACTATTATAGTTGGTGAAGAAGAAGAATTAACTGATACATTAACTTTAAAAGATAATTTAACAAAAGAAGAAAAGAAGATAGAACTAGATAACTTAATTGATTATTTAGATACTAATATATAATGAGAGTAGAATTAATAGAAAATTATTTAGATAATTTAATACCTAATCCAAAATGTGAACTTGAATTTTCTAAGGATTATGAACTTTTGATATCTATAATGCTTAGTGCACAAACTACAGATAAAAGAGTAAATAAAGTAACGAGAGTATTATTTAAAAAATATGATTCATTAGAAAAATTAAAAAATGCTGATCTTAAAGATTTAAAAAATATTGTTAGAGAACTTGGTTCATATAATAAAAAAGCAGTATATGTAAAAGAAATCGCGCGAATAATAGTAGATGACTATAATGGTGTTATGCCAAGAAAAAGAAAAAAATTAGAAGTAATGCCCGGTGTTGGAAGAAAGACAATTAATGTTCTTTTTTCTGAACTTGACATTGAACCTAATATAGCGGTTGATACACATGTAGAAAGAGTAAGTAAAAGACTTGGTCTTGCTAAAAAAGATGATAATGTATATGAAATTGAAATGAAGCTTAGAAGAAAGTTTAAAAGGGAAAATTGGAATAAAAGAC
>OHBM01002924.1_pt1 | contig 10927 bp, 10 predicted proteins | sample 1577251 | NCBI WGS metagenome assembly OHBM01 (sample SAMEA3541557, study PRJEB24748) | human gut metagenome | biome: human gut; feature: human-associated habitat; material: faeces | place: China | collected 2012
GTTAGGTACAGGCGTAAATGCACAAAAAAGGTGTGTGGCTATCCATCATTTGGATTCAGACAAGTTTTTCGAATGCAGATTTAGTTGCATTAGCAGCACAGGTATTTAATTACAAACTTGGCGAGACATCAGGATTTCCGTTTAACCATGGATCAACAACTCTCGGATCCAAAGGAAGTGTGGTTGTACCTTGTACATTGGAATCAAACGTAATCGAATTACACCAGTTCCTGTTCGGTGATGAGGAATACACACCATCGGATACCGTTCTTGCAAACAGTAAGAAGATTATCAATGACACAGGTATGAATGAGGGAAGTGGATACAGATAAATGACAGTAGATATTATCATTCCAACTTATAAACCGGATGAAACATTATGTCTGCTCCTGCACAAATTGCAGGGGCAGACCTTTGTCGTTCATAGGGTAATTATTTTAAATACGGAAGAGAAACTCTGGAAACAGGCAGCAGCAGCTTATCCGATTGAACAGGTATTGAAAGAACTTCCGTGTGAGTATGAGGTATTTCATATTGCGAAGAAAGATTTTGACCATGGTGGAACAAGGCAGTTTGGAGCAGAACATTCGGATGCGGATGTGATGGTTTTTATGACGCAGGATGCAGTTCCAGCGGATGAGTTTCTGGTAGAAAAATTAGTGGAGTCATTGCTTTTAAAGGAAGATCAGGTGTCTGCGCGGGTACAGCAGAATGCAATGGAAGTGGCAGACACTGAAAAAAGTGCAGTAAAAGATTGTTTGGTTGCAGTGGCTTACGCCAGACAGCTTCCGAAAAATGACTGCCATATTGTCGAGCAGTATACGAGACAGTTTAATTATCCGGAGCAAAGCCGTGTTAAGACAAAGGCAGATATTCCGACACTTGGGATAAAAACGTTTTTCTGTTCAGATGTCTGTGCGGCATATCGCAGGGATTTATTTGAAGAACTGGGGGGATTTGAGTCTCCGGTTATTTTTAATGAGGATATGTTTTTTGCAGCAAATGCAATCGAACACGGATATGGCGTTGCGTATGCAGCAGAAGCAAAGGTAGTACATTCGCACAATTATACGATGAGGCAGCAGTTTCACAGGAATTTTGATCTCGCAGTTTCACAGAAACAGCATCCGGAGATTTTTGAACAGGTGAGTTCAGAAGCCGAGGGTATGAAGCTGGTGAAGAGTACGATCGCTTATCTTTTTGCAATAAGAAAGCCATGGCTTATTTTTCATTTTGGTATGCAGTGTGTTGGAAAGTATGCGGGTTTCTGGATGGGCAGGCATTATGAGAAGCTCAGCAGGAAACAGATTTTAAAGTATACGATGAATCCGGGATACTGGGATATGAGAGAGGATGTTCATGAGTAAGACATTATATATGGTAGTACCTTGTTATAACGAGCAGGAAGTTCTGCCGGAGACATCAAAAAGATTATTAGAAAAGCTGCAGTCTCTGGTCTTGAAAAATAAAATAGCGGATAACAGCCGTATCATGTTTGTAAACGATGGTTCGAAAGATCAGACATGGAGTATGATAAAGGGATTATGTGAGGAAAACTCTGTGTTTGCCGGAGTGAATCTTTCAAGAAACAGGGGACATCAGAATGCTCTTTTAGCGGGTATGGCTACAGCAGTAAAGTATGCAGATATGATCGTTACGATGGATGCAGATCTGCAGGATGATATTAATGCGGTTGACCGTATGATCGATGCTTATTATGAAGGAAATGATGTGGTTTATGGAGTGCGTTCCTCCAGAAAAAAAGATACCTGCTTTAAACGGGGAACAGCGCATCTTTTTTATAAGCTGATGAGTTTCCTTGGGGCAGATATTGTGTATGACCATGCAGACTATCGATTACTCAGCAAGCGTGCGACAGAAAATTTATTAGATTTTGATGAAGTGAATTTGTTTTTGCGCGGTATTGTACCGATGGTTGGTTTTCAGAGCACTACTGTGGAGTATGAGCGGGGAGAACGTTTTGCCGGTGAGAGTAAGTATCCGCTTGGAAAGATGGTCACATTTGCTTTTGAAGGAATCACATCCCTTTCTGTAAAACCGATTCGAATGATTACAATAGGCGGTTTACTGATCTGCCTGATCAGTCTGATAATGCTAATTAAGTCTTTTGTGGATTATTTTAATGGAAATGTTGTCCCAGGCTGGGCAAGTATTATGGTTTCAATTTGGGTGCTTGGCGGCTTGCAGATTTTTGCAATCGGTATTATCGGTGAGTATATCGGCAAAACATATCTGGAAACAAAAAAAAGACCAAAGTATATTATTGAGTCGGTGATTTTAGATGACAAGGATATAAGCATAGACCGTAATTTGTAAAAAACGAACTTTGGCAATTCAAGAAATTTTGCTGGATTTTTTAGAAGAGAAAAAAGACATTAAGGGATTTATAAATATTATAGATATGAGTGCAGACAAAGAAAAGAGCAAGACAAATCAAAAAAAAATAGTATGGATATTTTGGGCGTTCATGGCAATCGCTATTTTTGTGATTTTAAATCAGACGGGTTATTCCGACGGCGATGATACCTATTTTTACCATTATTCTACCACCATGGGATTTTTCGAGTACTTATCCTGGCGATATCAGACGTGGGTAGGACGAATGGCTGCAGAAGCAATTGTATATATTACATTTAATCTTGGACTTGGATTTTGGAGAGTTGCAGATGCGGTTATGATGGTGCTGCTTCCAATCGGAATTTTAAGATTGGGATGCAAGACGGCAGGCTATACGGGATATACTGCGTTGCTGAATGAGAATCAGGAGCGTGTGGATGTTGGCACAGAGCAACACAATTCAGGAGAATTAAACGTGTGGCGCAATCTCTGGAAAAGCGTCCGGTATCCGGTTTTACTTGCGAGTGGATATCTGTTGATGAGTGTCATGACATTGGGATATTCTGCGGTCTGGGTGAATGGTTCCATATTTTATACATGGACGTTCACAGCAGGAGTCTGGGCGATGATGCCTCTTGCAGATCTTGTGTTTGATACAGGGGCGTTTTCGAACAGGCAATTGATCTATGCGCTTCCATGCAGTGTCATTGCAGCGATGTCGATCGAGCAGATGGGAGCAGTTTTACTCGCATTTGAAGGGCTGTCAATTTTAAGCCTTCTGTTACAGAAAAAAAGAATACCGGTGGCGATATGGATTCAGACGGTTATAACATTTGCAGCATTTGTGATCCTTTTTATGGCACCTGGAAATGACGTGCGTGTTGCATCAGAAATTGCAACCTGGATGCCAGGGTACAAAGAGTTATCTGTAGGAAAGCATTTATTTATGACCATTCAGTGGATGTTATCTTCCTTTGCAAATGAGGGAAAGGCATTTTTTATTGCAATCTGGGCAGCAGGTTTTCTTTTGCTGATGAAGTCAAAAAAAGCAAAAGTTTATCAGATTTTAGCAGTAGTATTCAGTGTGGCAGCGATTCTTCCTTATGCCGGCATTACATTTTTTTCGGAGATGGGCATTGGAGATATTGATATCGAGCAGTGTCTCACGGAGCTTCCAACATGGCAGAGTATGATCACACAGAACCGGATTGCCTTTTTCTGGTGGATAGCGGCTGTTCTTTTTACTCTGGTTTTATTGTGGAAAGTGACGGGGCATTCTGTTTTTATCAGCATGGTTTTTCTTGGGGGGATTGCCAGTGAGGCAGTGTTATATTTTTCACCAACGATTTATGCGTCGGGAGCCCGTGTTTATTATCTGACGGATCTCATGTATTTATTTATTATTTTGTGGATGGTAATGCGCATGGATAGTGAAAAAAAGAAAAATTTATTCATTGCAGGAGCTGCAGCGCTGGGGGTTATAAATTTTTTGTCACAGTATTCCATCATGTTATTAAAACTGTAACATTCATTTTCAAATGAAAAATTTGAACTTCCTGTTTCTCTGGTTTAGGAAAATTTGAGAGATGGGAAGTTTTTATTTTCAAAAAACATTTTTTCTTGATAATTTTATCACAATTCGAACACAATTTGACGCTAGACTAAAGTCATAAAGATAAAGGCAGTGGATAGTAAGAAGCTGCAGAGAAAGGGGCAAATTGTTATGGATAACAATTATTACAACAATAATAACAATAATAACAATAATAATAGCAGTAATCAGTCTTCTGATTCTTTCTACTCATATAATCATCAGCAGAATAACGGAAATCAGAACAATGCACAGAACGACAGTACAGGATCCCAGGCAGGAGGATATGGCTCCACACAGAGTTCTATTTATGGAAGTCAGAGCAACAGTCATGGCTTCGGCTATGGAACGACACAGAATAACAGCCAGAGCACAGGATATGGAAATGCTCAAAGCAACAATCAGAGCACTGGATATGGAAGCACCCAGAGCAACAATCAGAGTTATGGATATGGTAGTACCCAGAATAATCAGCAGAGCGCTGGATACGAAAATACAAAGAGCAACCAGCAGAACACTGGATACGGAACCACCCAGAACAATCAGCAGAGTACAGGCTATGGAAACCAGAACGGTAACTATGGAACATATGGAAGCAATACCAGTTATCAGAGTTATGCATATGGCAGCAATCCAAAACCGGAGAAGAAAAAGAAAGAAAGAAAACCGGGTGGATTTGGAAAACAGCTTGCAAAATGTGCAGCGCTTGCACTTGTATTTGGACTGGTTGCAGGCGGTGTCATGACAGGCGTTAATTATGCATCCGGAAAAATTTTTGGAACAACAAATGCAAGCAATGTGCAGGCTTCATTGACTACCGGAGATGATTCTACCGTACAGCCGACAGCAATCTCATCTTCCTATGTAGCAACAGATGTTTCAGATATTGTCGATGAAGTAATGCCTTCTATCGTAGCAATTACAAATGTAAGCCAGACAGAGTATCAGAGTTTCTGGGGACAATCCAAGACTTATGAGAGCACAAGCTGTGGATCAGGTATTATTGTAAGTCAGGATAATGAGTATCTTTATGTGGCCACCAATAATCATGTTGTCGAGGGAGCAAACAGCCTTACTGTAACTTTCGCAAATGATGATACGGTCAGTGCAGAGATTAAAGGTACAGATCCTTCTACGGATCTTGCAGTTGTAAAAGTTGCCCTGAGCAGTATTAAAGATGATACAATGAGTGAGATCAAGGTTGCAACACTTGGTTCTTCTGATACATTAAAAGTGGGTGAATCCTGTATCGCAATCGGTAATGCTCTTGGTTACGGACAGTCTGTAACAACCGGTGTGATCAGTGCATTAAACCGTGAAGTTTCTGTTTCAGATTCCTCCAGCAGCACCAATTATACAGCAGAACTGATCCAGACAGATGCAGCAATTAACCCTGGTAACAGTGGTGGTGCATTATTAAACACAGCAGGGGAAGTGATCGGAATCAACTCTGTAAAATATTCAGACACTTCTGTTGAAGGCATTGGATATGCAATCCCAATGGATACAGCAAAACCAATTATTGAAGAACTTATCACAAACGAAAAAGTAGATGAATCCAACAGTGCATATCTCGGTATCGTAGGTGTAGATGTCACAAGCGATGTTGCAAAAACATATAATATGCCAACCGGTGTTTATGTCGCACAGGTCATGGAAGGAGCTGCCGCAGAGCAGGCTGGTATCCAGAAAGGCGATATTATCACAAAATTTGATGGAAAAGATGTCACTTCCATGGAGGAGCTTTCTTACAATATGCAGTATTATGCAGCAGGTACTACGGTAGATGTGGTGATTGAAAGATCATCCAATGGACAGTATGAGGAGCAGACAATCTCTGTCACTCTTGGCAAGAAGAATTAAACCGGAGTTTGACTTACCGTGGAGCAGCAGATTTTGTGGTGCTTTCTTAGGGTATGAAGGGCAGATATAAGCGTCCTCTCACAAGTCAGAATTTTATATGTAATGAAAATGAAAAACGGTATAAACGAAATATTATGTTTCTGTTCGTTGGACATTCCGATAGGCTTCTAAACAACAATCTTGAGAAGCAGTGCTTCCCAAGATTGTTAGAATCCTATCTTCATAGCTCACAAAGAAAATAATATTTGTTCATACCGTTTTTCTTTCATTTACGTTACGAATGACTTGTGAGAGGACGTTTATATTTGCCCAATTTGCGCTTGAATTGCACCACAGAATCTGCAATTTACGTTATGGAACTCACGGTTAGGGGATGAGTGCCTATAAAGGAGGTGACGACAAAATGCAGTCATTTTCAATGTCTTGTGATTCATCGATGATAAAGGGTACACCTCCCAGAGCTTAAACTATGATTACTGCTGCTCGTAACATGGATTGACGGATTTTGAGATTGAATTTCTATGGAGTGTATATTCAAAATATTGCAGTTTCATAACTCATGAGATAATGAATGTAAAATGGACGAATATTGTTTTCGTTTTGCGTTATGGAGATGAAACTCTCCATTTGTGGAAGCCTCTGCTGAACACAAATGATCAGAGAGGTTCATCGCAATGTTTAACGCAACGAAACACAATATTCGTCCATTTCACATTCATGTTTTCGTAAACATGTCAGACTGCAATATTTTGTTCATAACCGAAATTATAAAATTCAATCTAAAAATCCGTAACACCACCTACAGGCGGCAGTTCATAAGTGAAACTCAGCTTACTCCTGATAGATTTTAATGATATCCTTCACCACTGCAACCAGTTTCTCATAACTCATCGACGAAGTATCCAGACAGAAATCGTAATTTCTCGCATCATTCCATGCATTGCCCGTATAGTACTTATAATAGTCTGCACGGTATTTATCAATCTTTGCGATTTTCTTCTCCGCCTCTTTTGCAGAGATACCATTCTGGTCAACGACACGCCTGATACAGTCCTCCAACGGTGCGTAGAAAAATAAACGGATCACATCCGGATTGTCTTTTAAAACATAATCTGCACAGCGGCCAATGATAATGCACGACTCCTGTGCTGCAAGATCTTTGATGACCTTTGCCTGATAATTGAAAAGATTGTCATCTGATACAAAATCGTTGCTTTCCGGCGGAAGCACTCCGCCTTTATATGGATTCTTTTTTAGGATATTTAACAAAAGTGGTGACTTTTTCATTTTCTCATCCACTTCGCCAAACAATGCCTCATTGATTCCACTCTCATCAGATGCCATTCTTAAGATTTCTCTGCTATAACAGTTAATGCCAAGATCTTTTGCCAGTAAATTGCCAAGTGTCTTACCACCACTGCCGTAGCTTCTCGCAATTGTAATTACAGTTTTTTTCATATCCTGCCCCAGCCTTTCTGCAATTCTTTCCTTCAGTATACACCTCTCTGCCCAAAAAGTGTACCTCATATCCACATTTACATCGTCTGTTATTCACCAAGATATGCCTTCTTAATGGAATCATTGTTCATCATTTCCTTTGCATCTCCGGACAACACAATATTGCCGGTCTCTAATACATAGGCACGATCTGCGATCGCAAGTGCTTTTTTTGCATTCTGCTCTACAAGCAGTACCGTTGTTCCACCCGCAGAAATCTCCCGGATAATATGGAAAATCTCTTCTACAAGAATCGGAGAGAGTCCCATGGAAGGTTCATCCATTAAAATGATCTTCGGCTTTGACATCAGTGCGCGTCCCATAGCAAGCATCTGCTGTTCGCCACCGCTCAGTGTTCCGGCAAGCTGGTTTTTTCGCTCCTCCAGACGCGGGAAGCTCTTGTATACACGTGCCAATGTCTCCTCGATCTCTTTTTTATCTTTTCTGGTATATGCGCCTAATTTCAGATTTTCGTACACAGATAATTCTGCAAACACACGTCTTCCTTCCGGTACATGTGCCATTCCCATGGATACGATCTTATGTCCCGGGATTTTGCTGATATCTTTGCCCTCAAAAATAATCTCTCCGGCTTTCGGCTGAAGCATTCCGGTGATGGTCTGTAACGTTGTGGTCTTTCCAGCTCCGTTGGCACCGATCAATGCAATGACTTCGCCCTCATTTACTTCAAAGGAAATACCTTTAATGGCCTGGATCACACCATAATATACTTCCAGATTTTTTACCTCAAGCATTGCCATAATAACGTCCTCCTATTCACCCAGATATGCCTTGATAACCTGTGGATTATTTAATACATCACTGGTTTTTCCCTGTGCTAACACCTGTCCGAAGTTCAACACCGTAAGTTCCTCACAGATTCCTGACACAAGCTTCATATCATGTTCGATCAGAAGAACCGTCATGTCAAACTCATCCCTGACAAAATGGATCGTTTCCATCAGTTCTTTTGTTTCATTTGGATTCATACCTGCTGCCGGTTCGTCAAGCAGTAATAATTTTGGATTTGTCGCAAGTGCACGGGCGATCTCCAGTTTTCTCTGTTTACCATAAGGAAGATTGGATGCAAGGAAATCAGCCTCTTGATCCAGATCAAACACTTTCAGAAGTTCCATTGCCTTCTCATTCATCTCTGCTTCCACTTTGCGGTATTTTGGCAGACGCAGGATTCCTGTCAATGTAGAATAAGGCATTTGATTATGTAAACCTATTTTGACATTATCCAGAACAGACTGCTCTTTGAAAAGCCGGATATTCTGGAACGTTCTGGCAATTCCCTCTTTATTGATCTCCACCGTCTTTTTGCCAGTAATGTCTTTTCCGTCCAATGTGATGGTTCCATCGGTTGGTGTATACACACCTGTCAGCATATTAAAACAGGTTGTTTTTCCTGCACCGTTTGGTCCGATCAGTCCATATAACTGTCCCTTTTCAATTGTAATGTTGAATCCGTCTACCGCACGAAGTCCACCAAAGGAGATTCCAAGATTTTTTACCTCTAATAATGCCATATTATGCTGCCTCCTTTTTTGCTGACTTTTTGAATTTTGCTGCGATACGCTGTCTCATCTCAATACATTTTGGTGCCCAGTTGAAAAGCATCATTACGATCAGAACGATGGAATAGATCAACATACGATAATCCTTCAGTCCACGGAGCACCTCCGGAAGCAGTGTTAAAATGACTGCTGCAATGATCGATCCACGGAAGCTTCCCATGCCGCCTAATACGACAAATACCAGGATCATGATGGACATATTGTATCCAAAGTTTGTCGGAGTTGCTGTAACGGTAGAAAGATTATGCGCATAAAGCACACCGCCTGCACCCGCGATCGCTGCGGAAATGGTAAATGCCATCAGTTTGAACTTTGTTATGTTGATACCGACAGATTCTGCTGCGATCCGGTTGTCACGGATTGCCATCACTGCACGGCCGGTTCTGGAATTTACAAAATTATATACGATAAATAAAATGACCAGGATCATGATCACACCGGCTGTGAAACTTGATAAATGAGGAATTTTTGCAATTCCCTTTGCCCCATTGATCAGCCAGATACCATCTTCGCTTAACTCGATCTTATTTCCATCCGAGATAGCAAAATGGAATCCATTCTCATCTTTTGCAATATATAAAACATTAATGACATTTTTGATGATCTCACCAAAAGCAAGCGTTACGATCGCAAGATAGTCGCCGCGGAGACGAAGCACCGGAATACCAATGAGGAATCCGAAAAATGCGGCTGCGACAGTTCCAACTGCAATTGCGATCAAAAACAGAACCACTTCATTCTGAATGCTGTCCTGTAACAGTTTGGTGCAGAATGCACTGGAAAATGCTCCCACACACATAAATCCGGCATGACCGATACTAAGCTCGCCCAGATAACCGACACAGAGGTTTAAACCAATTGCCACGATCGAATAGGTACACATTGGAACAAGAAGTCCCTGCATCAGGGAGGACATGTTGCCGGTTGTAATCATAGTCTGTACAATTATGTAAACCACAATGACCATAGCAAATGTAATGATATGATCTTTTGTACTTTTTTTCATTGATTTCAAATTTAACTTTGCCATATCTGCCACCTACACTTTCTCATGAACCTGTTTGCCCAAAATTCCCGAAGGCTTCACAAGAAGCACAATGATCAGGACTGCAAACACGATTGCATCGGATAACTGGGACGAGATATATGCGCGGCCTAAAATCTCGATCACACCAAGAAGGATCCCTCCGATCAATGCTCCCGGAATGGAACCGATCCCTCCGAATACAGCGGCTGTGAACGCCTTGATACCAGGCATTGCACCCGTATACGGTGTCAGTGTCGGATAAGCGGAACAGAACAGTACGCCTGCTACCGCTGCAAGACCGGAACCAATTGCAAATGTCAGGGAGATCGTTGCATTTACATTCACTCCCATTAACTGCGCTGCATCTTTATCCTCAGATACTGCAAGCATTGCCTGACCGGCTTTGGTTTTCTTGATAAAAAGCATCAGTGCAGCCATGATCACAACGCACGCCAGAAATGTAACAATTGTTGTACCGGAGATTGTGAGTGCTCCACCTGCCAGTTTCAATGCCGGAAGTGTTACAACATTTGTAAACGATCTTGTATCAGCGCCAAAGATCAGTAATGCTGCATTCTCTAAGAAATAGCTGACACCGATGGCAGTGATAAGAACTGCCAGAGGCGCTGCCTTTCTGAGTGGTTTGTATGCGATCTTTTCAATCACAATGCCGAGTACGGTACACACGATAATAGAAAGTACCACTGCCGGGACCGCTCCCCAGCCCTGTCCGCTCATTGTCATAAAGACAATATAGCAGCCTACCATAATAACATCACCGTGTGCAAAGTTTAACATTTTTGCGATACCATAAACCATGGTGTATCCCAATGCGATAATTGCATAGACACTACCGAGGCTGATACCGTTGATCAGGTAGGATAAAAAATTCATAACTACACCTCTGTCTTTCTGTTGATTTACTACGTTAAAACATTACTTTTTCACATCAAGGATTATAACATATAAAATACCTGTATACAATCTTTCTGTTAAAAAGAAGGTGTCATA
>OHBM01002934.1_pt1 | contig 10891 bp, 7 predicted proteins | sample 1577251 | NCBI WGS metagenome assembly OHBM01 (sample SAMEA3541557, study PRJEB24748) | human gut metagenome | biome: human gut; feature: human-associated habitat; material: faeces | place: China | collected 2012
TATGGCGCGACCATTTTCGGTCTGGGCGATTTCAACAAGCTGAACCTGGAAAGCGGTAATCCTCTGAACGACCCCGACGAGCAGCGGAAGAACTTCAACGACACCATGGCGTCCATCTGCGGCAATTCGTCTACAAGCGGCGTGGACTATTTCAAGGGACTCAGTCAGGTGCACGACATCGACGAGGCGCTCAACGAGCTGATGACCAAAATCGACGCCAATGTCGGCGAGGGCGCAGCCGAGAAGCTGAGTATTGATGTGGACAGATTCACCGAGGGCGCGGGCGGATACAGCTGGAGCCAGCTGAAGGACGGCCACCATATCCTGTCCGCCGGCAGCATCCGCGAGGTCGCGTCGGTGGATTATTACCGCTTCACCGGCTATGACAGCAGCGGAACGCCGCTGTTCGAGTCGACGCCCTCCCGCCATACCGAACAGAACCTTGCGGACATCGGCCGCGGCGACGCCATCCAGACCTCTCTGAACATTCTGCCGATTCCGCCGCAGGCGCAGGCAGGCGAGATCAGGGGCGCGAATTACGGCGAGAAGGTCGTCATCACCATCACTGACCCGGTCTGCATCGACTATGACTGGATCGGGCGCTGGCGGCCGGACCTTGTTGCTCCGCCCAAACACGAGCACGCCGCGCGCGGAACGACGCACAAGCCTGCCGCGCCGACGCAGAACGCAGTGGCCGGGAAGGACCTGAACCTGAAATTCGACGGCTGGTACCGCCTGTGGGACAAGACGATCGACCAGGGAAAGTCAACGTGGACATACGACGGAAAGACCTACGTCAAATACACCGGAAGAGTGTTCCCAGCGTTCGGCAGCGACCTCAAGCTGTACGGCCGCTGGCTGCCCGAGATTCAGGTCTCGTTTCACTGGGCCGGCTCGGTCATCCCGGTGGACGGGGACGGCAATGAAATCGCGGCGCCGTCCGCGCTGAGCCTTTCGCTTGACGTTTCGCTTGACGGAGACGGAAACCGTTACTATAAGGCGACTGCGCCGACGGCGGACGGCTTCGAGTTCGACGGCTGGTACAAGGATTCCGCCTGCACGCAGAAATTCCATGAGGACGGCGAGGTTCTGACCGCAAACACCGACCTTTACGGCCGCTGGACGAGGCTCGGCACGAAGACCGTGACCTTCAAGGTGCAGAACGGCAAATGGTCGAACGGCACGAGCGAGGACAGGAATGTTCCCGTCGCGCTGCGCAACGGCTTCGGAACGCTGTCTGAGAATGACGTGCCGACGGGTATGATTCCGGACGACGGATACCAGGCTCCCGGCGCGTGGGACAGCCGCCCGAACACGAACACCGACGGCATCAGTGAGACGGGAAACTATGTCTATACCTATACCTTCCCTCAGAAGGACGAATGCACGGTAACTTATCACTGGGTGAGCACGGAGAACCCGGATTCCGCCGTCCTCCCGGCGCAGGCGACAGTGACCGAGGGTACGCCTCATCCGGTCGCAACGGTTGCCCGAGTAGAGGACTGGGCGTTCTCGGGCTGGTATGATAACGAGGCCTGCACGGGCGATCTCGTAGGCGAGGTAAAGTACAGCAGCACAGATCCGACTATCGACCTCTACGGCAAATGGACACATAAAGAATGTTACGTAACGTTTCTCGCGGATTACGCGGATTATATGATGCCCGAACGCGGATCCCTGAATGTGGGCCTTCCGAAAACCGTTTCTAAATATGAGGTTCCGGTTCCCTACGGCTCTACCCTGCAAAATGCACGCAAAAGCCTGCCGACACCGGTTCCCGGTTCGGAAAATCAATGGTTTTTCAAGGGCTGGGACCTGGAGGAGGATGGTTCGGAAAAGATCTTCTATACCGATCTGGAAGTTCTGAATATGCCTGTGCGCTCCAATCTGACCTTCGTCGCCCAGTGGTGGCCGATCGTGACGTTCGACGCCAACGGCGGCGCATGGAGCAGCGGCGAGACCATGCATTATGTGAAAATTACCGATAAGGTTGCGGCGGAAAGTACGCCGGTCAGAAACGGCTATACCTTCCTCGGCTGGTATACGGCGGCCGACGGCGGCGATCGGGCGAATTTTGAAGACGAGGTGTACGGCCCCAAAACCCTGTATGCACACTGGGCAAAAAATGCCGCCGTCACGTTCCGCATCGTCAACGGCACATGGTCGGGCGGCGCAGCAGAGGACAAGACCGTAACGGTCGTGCTCTATCCGCAGGCGGACGGCACCGCGAGCGGCACGCTGGACGCAAGCTATGTACCGCAGATCATGCTCCCGGCGCCGGGATACGAAAATACCGCCGGCGGCTGGGAACAGACGCCGAACACCGACCCGAACGGCATTACCGGAGATGTGACCTATGTCTACCGGTTCGGCAGCACCGGCGGCGGCAGCTCTTCCGGCCACTCGACCCGCTATACGCTGCACTATGAGTCGAACGGCGGCACAGCTTACAAGGATGAGCGCTATTCTTCCGGCACGAAGGTGACGCTCGATAAGACCCCGACCCGCGAGAGCTATACCTTTACCGGCTGGTATGCCGACAAGGCGCTGACGCAGAAGATCACGAGTGTGACGATGAACAGCGACAAGACGGTCTATGCAGGCTGGGAGGCGACCGGCGTGCCGGACAAGCTCAACGGCGACGACCATTTCGCCTACGTCATCGGCTACCCGGACGGAAAGGTGCACCCGGAGGGCAATATCAGCCGCGCGGAAACAGCGACGATCTTCTTCAGACTGCTCAAAGCGGACATTCGCGACGGAAATCTGACCGCCGACAACGATTTTTCCGATGTTTCGGACGGCCAGTGGCACAACAAGGCGGTTTCCACGATGGCGAAGCTCGGTATCGTCAAGGGCCGCCGTGCGGACAGCTTTGACCCCGATGCCTCGATCACCCGTGCGGAGTTTGCGGCGATCTGTGCGCGCTTCAACACCAAACCGGTCGAGAACAGCGGCAGCTTCTCCGACATTTCCGGTCACTGGGCGGAAAACGAGATCGAGAGAGCGGCGGCGTTCGGCTGGATTTCGGGCTACCCGGACGGCACATTCCGCCCCGACGCCCGCATCACCCGCGCTGAGGCTATGACCATGATCAACCGCGTGCTCTGCCGTATGCCGCAGAGCGAAAGCGACCTGCTGGACAGCATGGTAACGTGGCCGGACAACAAGCCGTCCGACTGGCACTATCTCGCCGTACAGGAGGCCACGAACAGCCATGACTTCGACCGTCAGGGCGAGGTCGGCGAAAGCTGGACGAAGCTGACGAGCGTCCCCGACTGGACACGGTATCAATAAATAGAAAGTTGCAGAGTTATAACGTTGTAAAGTTATAACTCTGCAACTTTTTAACTTTACAACGTTTTGTGAAGCGTGCGGCCGTCACGGAGCGACGCTCTGCCCGCAGCGCGAAGTGCCCCCCCGGATTTAACACGCAGGCAAAGCACCGAAAGGCAGGCCGCGAACAGGCTTTCTCAGATGTCATATCTTTCAAGTATTGCCACCGGTTGCAAAACTCGGCGTCATAAGTTATAATAGAGGTATCAAAACCTATATTCAAAACTCGCGGTGTCAAAACCGGGAAAACGGGGGAATTTACATGATATTCGGCTACGCGAGAGTATCCACCAAAACGCAGGCGCGCGACGGCAACAGTCTGGAGGCGCAGCAGGCGGCGCTGACGGCGGCGGGCGCGGAAAAAATCTACACGGACACCTTCACCGGCACGAAAATCGAGCGCCCGGAATTTGACAGGCTGCGGGCGCAGCTGCGAAAAGGCGATGTGCTCATCGTGACAAAGCTGGACCGGCTGGCGCGGTCGGTGTCGCAGGCGTCCGGCCTCATCACCGAGATGATCGACGAGGGCATCACCATCAACGTGTTGAATCTTGGCATCCTGTCCAACGACTCGGTCAACACGCTGCTGCGCAACGTGCTGCTGTCGTTCGCGCAGTTCGAGCGCGACATGATCGTCCAGCGCACGCAGGAGGGCAAGGCGGTCGCGCGCGCCACCGACCCGAATTTCCGTGAGGGCCGCCCGCCCAAGTTCGACACCGAGCAGCTTGACCATGCGATGGCTCTGCTTGAGGACCATTCCTACGCGCAGGTCGTCAAGCTGACCGGCATCAGCAAGTCCACGCTCATCCGGGAGAGAAAGCGGAGGAAAATTCAATCCATATGCCAAGTGGTTTAAGAACACACGTGCAAAAGAATTACCTCATTAGCACTGGCGGCGGCATTGGTGGCAAGTATGACGGCATCCGCCTTTGCGGCATCTAATTTCAGCGACGTGCCGTCTAACCACTGGGCTACCTCTTACATCAACAAGATGTCCGAAGGCGGTCTTATTAAGGGCTACGGCAACGGTAAGTATGGCCCCGAAGACAAGCTCACGATTGGCCAGATGGCAAAACTGATTTGTTCTGCAAAGGGCTATGCGGGCAAGAGTGCAAACAATACCAAGTATTGGGCTTATGGCGTTGTTGATTACTGCATCAACGATCTGCAGTGTCTGCCGAACCTCGGTGCGATCACTCCCCAGAACTATGATAAGAACTGCTCGCGCGAGCTGGCTTTCTACATGCTGGAGAAGGGCCTCGGCGCCGGTCCGGATGCAGAGCTGACCCAGAAGCCGCTGCTGACCGCTGCGGATATCCCGGACTTTGCAAACATCACTTCAGATCGCATATCCGAACCATCCGGATGAGGCACTTTATAACGAGGTTCGTGCCAACATTCATATCGGTAATAAACGTAAGTTTTCTTCCTATAATGGAAGCATTGCTGACGATATTAAGGCATGGGAACTTACGAAGTGGTAAATTCATTTTCCTCAAAGAAAAGCGACAGGTATTTGCCTGTCGCTTTTCTGTATAGTAATCTCCGATCTTTTCATTGGAAAAAGCAAAGTGGTGTAAAGATTAATGGTCTTTGTATTGGCACTGAAAATATATTTATTTCTCCGCGGCTCTTCTTCCAGGATGGGAGAGTGCCGCGGAGAATTTTTTGCGAGGAAAGAATCGCTATGTATTTTTCATACATCTCGTTATATTGCATACAACATAAGAATCCGCCTCTGCGCAAGTTTTCACAGCACAGAGGCGGATTCTTACATTAAAGATTAATATAATTGGTAATCACGGTATCCTCGCGGCTGTGGCCGAGCGCGATGCTGATGATGCCGACCGCACGGCGGTCGAGCCGTTTTCTGCGCTCACTGCCGCGATAAATATAAATTTCGGAACGGTATTTGCTATCGGAGCAGCGTATCTTATTGTGATAACCCAGCTGCTTGATCAGCCGCCGCAGTTCGCTGTCGAACCACTATATGCACCTACACAAATAATGTACCCCCCTTGCGACAATGATTCTTGCAAAACAACCAACTTGGTCATTCCCGCTGCATTGCGCTTGTTCCAGGGGTGCACGATCTGTGTAGATACCCTGCATTATTTGTGTAGGATGTGCGCTGAGAGACCTCTTTTGAAAGGCATATTTTATTCGTGAAATATACTATTTTGTCGTATTCATTTATTTTGTGATTTGAACATTCTTTTTAAAGCGGATTTTCCGATCCGCTTTGTTGTCATGCCCTGATGTCGCAAAAAACAGCACACAGCTTGCTTTCGCTTTGCTGTGTGCTGTCTTTGTGAGGTTCCTTACTTGCTAACTAAGTGACATTGGACGAAATCGTCCGGTTCATTTATTTATATGTGCTTATTTGCCGACGATCTGACGATGCAGGGAAGAGGTATATGCAATGGAACGCTGAATAGACTGTTCCAGAAGGCGGACAAATTCTTCGGCGTGAGAGGAGAGCTTGGCGTTCTGCGGATAGATCCAGCCCAGTCGTACCGGATCCTTGTCTGCCAGAGGGATGGTGACCACATTGGCAGGGGAGAGATGCTCTGCAAGAAGGCCGCTGCCAGTGCTGTAAGCGTCCGTATTGGCCAGAACATTCATGGCGGTGGAGCGGTTGTTGACAATGATGGCCTTGGAGGGCTTACGCATGGATACCATGGGAAGCTCTTCAGAAAAGTCCACGGCTACGCCCTGAGCCTGTTCAAAGGAACTGTAAGGATAGCCCTCCAGATCTGCCTCCGACACGTGTTCCAGCTGGGTGAGGGGATGTCCTTTCCGGACGTATACACAGGGAGGCACCGCCGCCAGCTCGTGGAAGGTCAGTTCCCGGCCGTCCAGCAGGCGGCAGACGATCTTTTCCGTTAATTTGGTCAGGAAGATGACGCCGATGTCCGCCCGGTGGTCATACACATCGTCGATCACGCCGTCCATGCTGGTCTCTTTCAATGTATATTGGTAGCGGTTTTCCTGGTTTTGCTGGAGCATTTCCAGGAAAGCGTCCTCAGTAAAGGGATACCGCTGGGTGGAAACGCTGAAATGCACCGGTGCAATGGTGCTGCGGGATTCGCCGTACAGACTTTCGATCCGCTGCTTCTGCTCCAGCAGCGAGACTGCATAGCCCAGAAACTCCTTGCCCTCCGGCGTGAACTCCACGCCCCGGTTGCTGCGGACGAAGAATTTGATACCCAATTCCTCCTCCAGTTCCCGCACGGCGGTGGAAATACCGGATTGGGACAGGAACAGCTTGTGGGCGGCCTTGTTGATGGAACCGCATTTGGAGATTTCTACCACATACGTCAGCTGCTGAAAGGTCATTGGATCGTCTCCTTTTTACAAAATTCATAAAATTTTCCGCAGGGTGCCGCAGGGGAACACAAGTCCGTCCGCCGGGCTCCTATGGATATAGTTATACATCGTTTGTTGAACCACATTATACGGAGCCTATCACGAAAAGTCAATCCATTATTAAAATAACTGTGAATGAATTGCGAAAAAGAGATACTAACACCTTTTCGCGGAACGTGATAATATAATAGGTGAAATCCAATAAAAGTATCCGATGAGACTTTCTGGTTTACGGCAAATGTTTACATAAATTTTGCGTGTAAACACCTCTCTACTCGACTCGCTCTCTCCTTTTGCCAGAAACGTGGAAAGTTCTTACAGATAACTGAAAAACGATAACAACAAAATTTGCCGGTCTCACCGGCCCCGGAACAAGGAAAGGAAGGCATTTATTATGGATTGCAAGAACATGGGCTTCGCTACTCGTCAGATTCACGCTGGTAAGCACGACAACGGTGTCGGCGCTCTCTGCACCCCCATTTTCCAGACCTCTACCTTCGAGTTTGAGTCTGTTCAGCAGGGCGGCGCTCGCTTCGCTGGTCAGGAAGAGGGCTACATCTACTCCCGTCTGGGCAACCCCTCTCTGACTCAGGTCGAGGAGAAGCTGGCTGCTCTGGAAGGCGGCGAGGCTGCTCTGGCTACCGCTTCCGGCATGGGCGCTATCTCCTCCGCTCTGTGGAGTTCTGTTGAGGCCGGTGACGAGATCGTTGCCAGCGACACCCTGTACGGCTGCACCTTCGCTCTGCTGAACCACGGCATGAGCAAGTTCGGCGTGGGCGTGAAGTTCGTTGACTTCGCCGATCTCGCTGCCGTGAAAGCCGCTCTGACCGAGAAGACCAAGGTTGTCTATCTGGAGACCCCCTGCAACCCCACTCTGAAGGTGGTTGACATTGCTGAGGTCGCTAAGCTCGCTCACGAGTTCAACAAGGACATCCGCGTGATCGTGGATAACACCTTCTGCTCTCCTTACATCCAGCAGCCCCTGAGCCTGGGTGCTGACGTGGTTGTCCACAGCGCTACCAAGTACATCAATGGCCACGGCGACGTCATTGCGGGCTTCATCATCTCCAACGCTGAGTTTGTCGGCAAGTGCCGCATGTTCGGCCTGAAGGATATGACCGGCGCCGTTATGAGCCCGTTCAACGCCTTCCTGATCGCCCGCGGCCTCAAGACGCTGGACATCCGTATGGAGCGCCACAGCGCCAACGCCATGAAGGTTGCCGAGTTCCTGCACGATCATCCCGCCATCGACAAGGTCTATTATCCCGGTCTGGAGGACTTCGAGGGCCACGAGATCGCCAAGAAGCAGATGAAGCTGTACGGCGGCATGATGTCCATTGAGCTGAAGGCCGACCGCGACGCCGTTGCCAACGCTCTGAACAAGCTGCAGCTGTGCACCATCGCCGTGTCTCTGGGCGATGCCGAGACGCTGGTCGAGCACGCCGCTTCCATGACTCACTCCACTTACACTCCCGAGGAGCTGAAGGCTTCCGGCATTTCCGAGGGTCTGGTCCGTATCTCCGTCGGTCTGGAAGATCCCGATGACATCATCGCTGATCTGAAGGCTGTCCTGGACACCTTGGTGTAATTTACACAAAAAAATTGACCCGCCGCTCCTCTTGAAGGAGGGGCGGCGGGGTTTTTGACCGGATCGGCAAGGGTTGACAGAAGCCGGATCCGTGTTTATACTTGAATCGTGGACGATTCAAGGAATTCTGTCTACGGCATGATTTGGAAAATCAGCACGAAACGATTTGGAAAGGAAGTACATCATTATGAATTACACCAACACTCCCGATGCCCCCGCCGCAATCGGCCCCTATTCTCAGGCTATCTCCGCCAACGGCTTCCTGTTTGCTTCCGGCCAGGTCCCCCTGATGCCCGGTACCGGTGAGATCGTCGGCACCACCATCGAGGAGCAGGCTGAGCGCGCCTGCCAGAGCATCAAGGCCATTCTGGCTGCTAACGGCCTGGGCTTCGAGGACGTCATCAAGACCACCTGCTTCCTGGCTAACATGGAAGACTTCGCTGCTTTCAACGGCGTGTACGGCAAGTATTTCACCGGCAAGCCCGCCCGTTCCTGCGTGGCCGTGAAGGAGCTGCCCAAGAAGCTGCTGTGCGAGATCGAGATCATCGCTGTCTGCAAGTAAGACATTTCTGACAACCAAAGAGCACCAAAAAGCAAAGCGTTTGTTTTGAAATGGACAGGCCGCTTTTCCGCTGAACGGCGGAAAAGCGGCCTGTAGTTTTTGAAAATAGTTTAATAGAGGAGAGAGTCCTGGCTGCCGGGAAGAAAAGGTATGTGTGCGGAAAACCCAGGGGACGCGCCATTGAAATCAAACATTTTCAGGACTTTTGTGAAGCTCTGAAAACAGAAGACAGAGTGTGTCGAAAAAAATTCAACACGAAAAAAGAGACGCCCGACCGGGCGTCTCTTTTGCGTGCATATAGAGGTATTACGTGAAAAACGGGGATAGCCGAATGAAACCAGTCGCTATTTTCTGCGCGGTCACATCTGGAACAGGGTGATCATCAGCGGCATCGTGATGATGCAGAGCAGCATGGTCACCGTGTTGATCAGACTGGCATAGAGGGCGTCCCGACCGAACATCTGACTGAACTGGGTCACAATGTTGGCGGAGGGCGCGATCACAGAGAGCAGACTGATGATGATCAGCGTTTCTCCGTGAGGGGCCAGCGCGGCCAGACCGCTGTATTTGGCAACGCAGACCAAAATAACCGGCAGTACGATCAGTCGCAGCAGCACAGGCTTCCAGAGCTGGCGATAGGAGCGCAGATGCTGCATATCCATATCCGCCATCAGCATACCGATGATCAGCATGGCAACCGGGCCCATGGTATTTCCGGCCATGGCGAATGCCGACCGAATGACTGCGGGCAGCCGGATCTGAAATGCAAACAGAAACAGACCTATGGCAATCGCCAGAATGTTCACATTGCATACCAGATCCCGCAGGGAGATCTCTTTTTTGCCGCTGATGAGGATCCGGGCATGGGTCCATACCAGAATGGTCTGCACGATAGAGTAGCAGGTCACATACATGACCCAATCTTCACCAAAAATTCCGATGACAAGCGGAACCACCATGTTGGTGCAGTTCGAGTACATGACAGAGGCTGTTTCCACTGTATTTAGGCAAAACAGCTTTGCCGACAGTCTTCCCAGCACGAGACTCAGCACGTTCATCATCAGTGCAGATAGAAGCGAAAGCTCCATCATGCGTACGGTATCCGTTGTGCGCTCGATCTGAAAAGCGTTCAGGATCACGCAGGGGATGATGACATACAGCAACAGCATGGACAGTACACGACTGTCCTCTGATTTCAAAATACCGGCCTTTACAATGGCCCAACCCAGAAAGATAATGATAAACAACTGGGCGATCTGCTGCAGCAGGATCAGACTCAGCATTTCTCCTCTACGTCTTTCAGACGGCCCAGATAGGGACTTTCTGTCGTGCTCATGCTGGAAGCGGCATTTTTAAAGCGCTCCACGCTGGCGGTGGATTCCTTGACGGGACGGAGGGTGCCGGCGCCGGCCACGCAGCCGCCGGGGCAGCCCATGCCCTCCAGCAGATAGCCGTTGCGCTTGCCGGCCTTAGCCATGGCCAGCATCTTGCGGCATTCCTTCAGACCATCGCCGTACTCAATGAGGATCTCACGATCCGGGTCAATGTGCTTGATGGCTTCCACCACAGCAGCAGCTACGCCGCCGCCCACAGCGAAGCCGCGGCCAAAGCCGCTGCCCTCGTCCATGCCGTCGGCAGGATCTGCCTCAAGGGTCTTGAAGTCGATCTCCTTGGCGTCAAACATACCCAGAAGCTCCTCGAAGGTCAGCACGAAATCCACGTCGGAACGGACGGACTTCCGGTTGGCCTCCAGCTTCTTGGCGGCGCAGGGCCCGATAAAGACGATACGGGCGTTGGGATGATCCTTCTTGACCATCCGGGCTGTGATAACCATGGGGGTCAGGGCCATGGAGATGTTGTCCTTGAACTGGGGGAAGAGCGTCTTGGCCATCATGGACCAGGCGGGGCAGCAGCTGGTGCCCATCCAGTCCAGCTTTTCAGGGACTTCCTTCAGAAAGTCATGGGCCTCCTCCACGGTGCACAGGTCAGCGCCGATGACTTCTTCCTCCTATTTTATTTTATTTTTGGTAAAAATT
>OHBM01002940.1_pt1 | contig 10870 bp, 7 predicted proteins | sample 1577251 | NCBI WGS metagenome assembly OHBM01 (sample SAMEA3541557, study PRJEB24748) | human gut metagenome | biome: human gut; feature: human-associated habitat; material: faeces | place: China | collected 2012
TGTCAAAACTCAATTAACGCGGGCTGAAAGCCCAACATCACATAGCCCAGGGCAGTGCACTGGGTATAATGGTGTATATAATAAACAATGCGCCCTGGACTCGGCTTTGCCGCTTGCCAGAGCAAGAAGGGCAACACCTTAATAATTAGGCTTTTGCCCTTGCAGGGCGTATGGGTCGTGTGCGTCTTTTAACCCAGGGCGCTGCCCTGGGCTATGTGGTGCTGCCCCTTCGGGGCGTGTCGCTTGCGAGTTTTGCCCCCTCCTACGATTCTTATCGTTTGCTATTCAATTTAGCCAATGTTTTGTAGTTTTACACCTCTCCTCCTAAGCGTCGAAGTAGTAGCCGAAACCGAGGCGTGTGACAATGCACTTCGCAAAACGTCCTATCTTCTTGCGCAGACGTGTGATGTTCACGTCCACCGTGCGGTCGAGCACAAGCACATCCTTCGGCCACACGCGGTCGATAAGTTCCTGGCGAGAGAATACGCGTCCTCGCTCGTCGAGCAGCAGGTGCAGCAGTTCGAACTCCGTCTTCGTGAACGCTATCTCCTCGCCGTCGATGGTTACGGTCTTCTTGTCGAGGTTCATCACGATGCCCTGGTATGTAATGAGGTGCGGTTCCTCCTCGCCGTTGTCAATTGCCGTACGGCGCAGCACGGCACGCACACGCACCATCACTTCTCGCAGCGAGAACGGCTTCGATATATAGTCGTCCGCACCGAGGTTGAATCCCGTCACGGTGTCGTTCTCCGTGTCGCGTGCGGTGAGGAAAATGATAGGCACACTGGCTGTCTTCGGGTTGGCTTTCAGCAAGCGAGCCAAGGCAAATCCCGACATGCCGCCCATCATCACGTCGAGCAGCAGCAGGTCGAACGATGCTATGTCGAGCGTCTGCGCCTCTTCAGCCGACGTCGCTGTCTGCACCTCGTAGCCTTCCGTTTCGAGATTGAACTTAAGGATTTCGAGCAAGTCCTGCTCGTCGTCCACCACAAGAATTCTTTGATTCTGTTTCATAACTGCTATATCTTTGTTCTGGTTGCAAAGTTATATATAATTGTATTCACACATACTACTAACGTGTTACAATTTCGTTACGCTGCACAAAAAAAAGGCGCACCCTCAATGGGTACGCCTTCTGTATGTCAATGTGTTAAAAAGCCTGCTTGTCGCCTACTATCACGTTTGCCACGGTCTTATACATTATATATATGTCGAGCCAGATGCTCCAGTGCTCCAGATACCAGATGTCGCCCTCTACGCGTCCTTCCATCTGCGAGAGTTGCTTGGTCTCGCCGCGGAATCCCGTCACCTGGCTCCATCCCGTGATGCCGGGCTTTATGTAGTGGCGCACCATGTAGTTGTCTATCAGCTTCGAGTAGTCGTCGGTGTGCTTCACCATGTGCGGACGTGGACCTACGATGCTCATCTGTCCGAGCAGCACGTTGATGAACTGCGGAAGCTCGTCGATGTTCGTCTTGCGCATTATGTTGCCCCACTTCGTCTTTCTCGGGTCGTTCTTCGTAGCCTGCAGCGTGTCGGCATCCTTGTTCACCTTCATGCTGCGGAACTTCAGACAGTAGAACTCGTTGCCGTTGAGTCCGGTGCGCTTCTGTCTGAAGAAGATCGGACCAGGCATGGTTATCTTCGTGATTGCCGTCACTATAACTAATATGATGGGGAAGAGCGTGCAGAGGAACGTCAGCGAGACGAGGATGTCGAACAGGCGCTTAACCAGTCGGTTCTCCATCTGGCTCAGCGGCTCGTTGTAGAGACTCAGGTACGGCACGTCACCCATCAGGTTCAGGTGCATGCGGTGGTGCAGATAGTTGCTCACGTTCGGCATCGAGTAAAAGTGAATCATGTTATGCTCGCAGTAGCGTATCACTTCCAGAATCTCGTCGCTGAATCTTGACGACAGACAGCAGTATAGCTCGTGTATGTCATGATGTCCATCAAGCACTTTCGGCAAGTCTTGTGGCGTGCCCAGATACAGACATTTGTCTTTGAACATCTCGTTGGGCTGATGGTCGAAGTAGCCCAGCACGTTGTAGCCTAAGGCGTCGTTCTCTGTCATCTCCTTGTACATCCCTCGTGCGTTGTTGTTGCTGCCCACGAACACCACGTTGCGCTTGTTAGCCGGCTTGCGGCGCCATGCCACCAGTATTTTTCTCACTATGATGCGGTAGATGGATATGCATACGAACGAGGTAATCCAGTAGGCGCCCATTCGTAGCAGCGACAGATGCGGGAACTTGCCCAGCGAGAACAGCAGGAAGCAGCAGAGCGAGTAGATGAACATGTTGCGCATTACGCGCATTACTATCTGGTGGTTGTTCACTTTGCGGTGGTGCAGTATGACACCGTTGTTCATGGTGCAAGCGAAGTAGATGATGCTGCCAGCTACCATTGTGTGGCGCATTATCTGTACGTAATGTTCTAATGGTATGAAACTGCAGAACAGCCAGTAAAGCAGGTTGAGGATGACGATGTCACCAAGAAGTACCGATACTTTCAAGAGATTGTTTTCATGCGGACGATGAATACTATTGCTCATGTTTAAATTCCGTTTTTGGGGTTATACTAATGTTGTTCTTTACTTATTTTTTACTTATTTCTCGAATAATCTCTATGTATTCTACGTTCAGTCGTTACTCGCTTTTTTTGTGCTTTGTGCTTTTACTTTAACACATAGTGCAAAGATAAGCCAAATAATTCAGATAAAGGGTGTAAAACCGAAATAAAAAGTTAATTTCTCTAAAAGAAAAGCATAAAACACCTATCTCAATATTTTTAAGTACCTTTGCACTCCGAATTTAAATTTTTAAACTTAGAAGAACAAATGATAGTCTGCATAGCCGAGAAACCAAGCGTAGCCAAGGATATAGCCCGCATATTGGGTGCCACCACCTCTCACAACGGATACATGGAGGGTAATGGCTTTCAAGTGACGTGGACCTTCGGACATCTCTGCACGCTGAAAGAGCCCAACGACTACACCGAGAACTGGAAGCACTGGAGTCTCTCGGCGTTGCCGATGATTCCGCCGCGCTTCGGCATCAAGCTCATCGACGACGACGGCATCAAGCGCCAGTTCAGCGTTATCGAGCGTCTCATGCAGGCTGCCGACTGCATCGTAAACTGCGGTGACGCCGGCCAGGAGGGTGAGCTGATACAGCGTTGGGTGATGCAGAAGGCTCAGGCTAAGTGTCCCGTCAAGCGTCTTTGGATATCGTCGATGACCGACGAGGCTATCCGTGAGGGCTTCAACTCGCTGAAGGATCAGAGCGAGTATCAGCCGCTGTACGTTGCCGGACTGAGCCGTGCCATCGGCGACTGGCTCTTGGGCATGAACGCTACGCGTCTTTACACTCTCAAGTACGGACAGAACCGACAGGTGCTTAGCATCGGTCGTGTACAGACGCCTACACTCGCGCTTATTGTCAACCGACAGAAGGAGATCGACTCGTTTGAGCCTGAACCATATTGGGTGCTGTCCACTATCTATCGCGATACGCTCTTCACAGCTACAAAGGGCAAGTTCACGACGAAGGAGGAAGGCGAGCAGGCGTTCGCTACCATCGCCGACAAGCCGTTCGAGGTGACGAGCGTCTCGAAGAAGAACGGCAACGAGGCGCCTCCGCGTCTCTTCGACCTCACATCGTTGCAGGTGGAGTGCAACCGCAAGTTCTCTTACAGCGCCGAGACGACGCTCAACCTCATACAGTCGCTCTACGAACGCAAGCTCACCACCTATCCGCGTGTCGACACTCAGTTTCTTAGCGACGACATCTACCCGAAGTGTGCCGGCATTCTCACCGGTATGCGTGGCTACGAGCAGTACATACAGCCGCTTGCCGGCAAGAAGCTGCCCAAGTCGAAGCGTGTTTTCGACACGTCGAAGGTCACCGACCACCACGCCATCATTCCTACCGGTGTGCCTGCGTCGGCGCTCAGCGACATGGAGCGCAACGTCTACGACCTCATTGCGCGCCGCTTCATCGCCGTGTTCTATCCCGACTGCAAGTTCTCTACCACTACCGTGCTCGGAAAGGTGGAGGATGTGGAGTTTAAGGTGAGCGGCAAGGAGATTCTGGAGCCTGGATGGCGCACCATCTACGCTCAACAGCAAACCTCAACACCTCAACCCAACAACCCACAACCGTCATCGTCCGAAGACGATGACAAACGCGACGAGGAGCGCACTCTGCCAACATTCCTAAAGGGCGAGAGCGGACCGCACACGCCTACGCTCACCGAGAAGTGGACTACGCCGCCTAAGTATTACACCGAGGCGACGCTGCTGCGTGCCATGGAGACCGCCGGCAAGTTTGTCGACGACGAGACGCTGCGTGCTGCGCTGAAGGAGAACGGCATCGGTCGTCCGTCTTCGCGTGCCGGCATCATCGAGACGCTCTTCAAGCGCCACTACATTCGCCGCGAGCGCAAGAACCTCATCGCTACGGCTACTGGCATAGAGCTTATCGACATCATTCACGAAGAACTGCTAAAGAGTTGCGAGCTTACTGGCATCTGGGAGAAGAAACTGCGCGACATAGAGCACAAAAAGTACGAGGCTGCCGACTTCATCAACGAGCTGAAGCAGCAGGTTACGGAGATTGTCTACGACGTGCTGCGCGACAACAGCAACCGCCGTGTCACCATCACTACCGACGAGGATCTGAAGAAGGCAAAAAAGAAAAAGACTGCTGCGCCGAAGAAAGCCGCCGCAAAGTCTGCTGCAACGTCGTCGACTGCATCAACAAAAAATGCTGCCGCCTCACCGCAGCCCGCAACAAGCGAGCCGTCGGCAGACGACAGCATTATCGGCACCACATGCCCCGTTTGCGGCAAGGGTACTATCATTAAAGGTAAGACGGCTTACGGATGCAGCAACTGGAAGAACGGCTGCACCTATCGCGTCGCATTCAAGTAGTTTAGAACTTCACCACGCGCGCACCGTCCTCGGTCTCTTCTATCGTAACCTTCGTTGCGTCCTCAGGCAGCAGGTCCTCTATCAGCTCGGGCCACTCGAGGAAGCACAGCGAACCGCCGTAGAAGTAGTCCTCGTAGCCCATGTCGTATACCTCTTCGAGCTTCTTTATGCGGTAGAAGTCGAAGTGGTATATCGCGTCGCCGGTTGTGGCTGAAGTATACTCGTTCACGATGGCGAACGTCGGCGATGTGATTACATCCTCCACGCCCAGACACTCGCAGACAGCCTTCACGAACGTAGTCTTGCCTGCACCCATCTTGCCGTAGAAGGCGAACACCTTGCCGTCGCCCATGTTCTCGACAAATGTCTTGGCAGCCTCGTTGATGTCTGCCAGAGAGTTGATTCTTATTTCCATAGTTTTTCTTTTTATGTAATCGGCTGTTGGCAGCCGGTTTTCTATTTTCTTCCTTTTAGTGTTATCAGCGGTATGAGCATCTCTTCGAGCGAAATGCCGCCGTGCTGGAACGTGTCTTTGTAGTACGACACGTAGTAGTTGTAGTTGTTGGGGTAGGCGAAGAACGTGCTGCCGGTGGCGAACATGTACGACGTACTGATGTTCGGCGCAGGCAACTGCGCCTCGTGCGGGTTCTTTATCACGAACACTTCCTTCGACTGGCAGCTGAGGTTCTTGCCCAGCTTGTAGCGCAGATTAGTGTTGGTGTTGCGGTCGCCTACTATCTTCACCGGCTTCGACGCACGTATACTGCCGTGGTCGGTGGTGATGATAATCTTGCAGTCGATCTGCGAGAGCGCGTTGAGCAAGTCTGCCATAACCGAATGGCGGAACCACGAGAGCGTTATCGAACGGTATGCCGACTCGTTGTTGGCAAGCTCGCGCACCATCTTCGATTCGGTTCTTGCGTGCGACAGCATGTCGATGAAGTTCACGACAATCACGTTCAGGTCGTTCTTCGTCAGTTCGTTGAGGCGCGCCAGCAGCTTGTCGGCGCCCGTCGAGTCGTTTATCTTATGGTAAGAGAACGAGTCGTGGCGTCGGTAGCGCTCTATCTGCGTGCGTATGAGCGGCTCCTCGTTGAGGTTCTTGCCCTCGTCCTCGTCTTCGTCCACCCACAGTTCGGGGAACATTTTCTCAATTTGCTCGGGCATCAGACCCGAGAAGATGGCGTTGCGGGCGTACTGCGTAGCCGTCGGCAGAATGCTGGTGTACATATCCTCCTCGATGTCGAACATGTTGCCTATCTCCTTCGAGAGCACGCGCCACTGGTCGTAGCGGAAGTTGTCTATCACGATGAGGAACACCTTCTCGCCCTTGCTTATTGCGGGGAACACCTTGCGCTTTATTATGTCGGGACTCATCAGCGGACGCTCCGTAACGCCCGGCGCCACCCACGACATGTAGTGCTTCTTTATGAACTTGGCGAAACCGTTGTTCGCCTCCTCCTTCTGCATCTGCAGCATCTCGGTCATGTTGCTGTCCGTAGAGCTCAGCTCCAGCTCCCAATGCACCAACCTTCGATACACATCCTTCCAGTCGTCTATCGTCTCGCAGTTCATTATCTGCATCGATATGTCCTGGAAGTTCTGCTGATAGCCCGTCTGTGTCACCTCCGACACAATCTGCTTGCGGTGAATGTTCTTCTTCAGCGTCAGCAGAATCTGGTTCGGGTTCACTGGCTTTATCAGGTAGTCGGCAATCTTCGAGCCGATAGCTTGGTCCATGATGTTCTCCTCCTCGCTTTTCGTCACCATCACGATAGGCGTGGCAGGCGAGAGCTCCTTTATCTGCTGCAGCGTTTCGAGTCCGCTTATACCGGGCATCATCTCGTCGAGCAGCACCAGGTCGAACTTGTGCTGCTTACATTCTTCGATGGCGTCGGTGCCGTTGCTCACGGTCACCACCTCGTATCCTTTGTTCTGCAGGAAGATGATATGGGCGCGCAAGAGTTCTATCTCGTCGTCAACCCATAGTAAATATCCGTTGCTCATAATGCTCTTTGTTTTTTAGTTAAAAACCATCGAGGTCGTAATACTCGTCGTCGTCGAAGTTGTCTTTCTGGGTCTTGCTGCCCTGCTTCTTCGATGTGCTCTGCTGAGGCTGCGGGTCTTCGCCGAAGTAGAACTCGTCCTCCAGCTGCTTCGGTTCTTCCTTCACCACGGGCTTCGGTTCTTCCTTCACCACGGGCTTCGGCTCTTCTTTAACCACAGGCTTCGGCTCCTCAACGACTGTTGTTGCAGGTTCCTCCTCAACAACAGTCGTTGTGGGGTCTTCCTTAATAACAGTCGTTGTGGGTTCTTCCTTAATAACAGTCGTTGCAGGTTCTTTCTTAATAACAGTTGTTGTGGGTTCTTCCTCAATCACGGTTTCGGTAGTCGACTCCGTAGGCTGTTCGTCCTCAATGTTCACGACGCCGCTCTCCGTAGTCTGCTTCTCTGCCGGCTGCGGTTCTTCCTCGAAGAAGGTGTTGGTAGAGTTCTGGTTGCTGTTCTGCTCCTCGTCGAAGTCGTCCTGCGGCTTCTTCGTCTCGCTTTCGTCAGGCTCGGTCACGGTCACCTCTGGTATCTCCAGCAGATCCTCCGAAGCTATCTTTAGCGGCGCGAAGTTCTTCTCGTAGAACTTGGCGTAGTCGGCGTAGCTGAACTGCTTGCCGAGCATAGGCAGATTGACGTCGCTGATAACGATCTGTCGGCTCTTGCCCACGAGTTTCATCAGCTGCTTCTGCTTCTGCAACTGGCGGGCGTACTGTAGCGCCTCGTCGTAGTTGCGGAATCCCTTCACGAGCATACGGTTCAGACCGTCTACCTGCTCAATCTCTATGTCGAAGTTGCGCACCATGTACGACGTGAAGTTGTAGCGTGCCAGCTCGAACAACATTCGGTTGGCGTCTATCGAGTCGGGCTTGTAAGCTATCATATATATGAATGCGGCGTTGCGGTCGTTAGAGAACTCGCGCACAGCCGTCGAGTCGTCCTCGTTGAGCACCTGCGAACGGCGTTCCCAAACGTTCTCGAGGTCGAACTTGCCGCCTTGCAGACGTCTGCCCTCGTTCACGCCCTTCACAATCATGCCAGCCATCTCTGCCACGGGGCTTTGCGGATACTTCTTCACCACCGTGTTCAGGTCTTCGATGCAGCCCTCATAGTCGCCGTCGTTCAGCTTGCCAAGTCCGCCGATGAAGAGGAACTTGTCGCGGTTAGCTCCCAACGGGAATCGATGTTCGGAGACGGCGACATTGGCGCTCACCTCCTTGTAGCGCGCCGCCTTGAACGCGTCGTAGGTAGAAGCGTATAGCGAGTCTTCGAGATGCACGCCGAGGCGCGCGTTCTCCACGAAGTAGGGGTCGGTGAGCAGCGTTGTCCACTCGCTCTCGGGGTACTCCTGCTTCAGTCGTGCCACGTACGAGTCGGCGGTCTGCTTCTCGCCCTTGCGCATATATAGCAGGTAGAGGTGATAGTAAGCCTCTGCCATCTTTTCAAAGTTTGGATAGCCGCCGATGAGTCGCATCAACTGCTTCTCGCTAAGCGGCAGGTTGTCGAGCTTGTCCTTGAAGATTACGCCCGAGTTGTATAGTCCGTCGGCGATGACGGCGTTGCTCTCAGTCATCTGCTCCTCCGTGAACGGAATCTGCGCCAGATAATACTCGCGCTTGTGCGGATCGTTCTGCGCACTATCTGCCACGAGCGCCAGCGAGTCGGCTGCGGCTTCAGCCTGCGCTATTGAGTCCTGCTGCTCTTCGGTCAGTTCGGGCTCGTCGGTCTGGAACGCCACCACCGTCTTGTTCACACGCTGCCAGTTGTCTACGTTCTCGCGCTTGCCCCATTGCTTCTGGAACGCTGCCTTACCCTGGCTCACCGCCATCTGGTTGTAGAAGTACCACTGTGCGTTGCGCTGGTTCTGCTGGTTCTGCATCGCCGTGTTGTTGCCGAACTGGTTGTTCTGCGCCATGTCGTTGCCGCCGTTCTGCTGGTTCTGTGCGTTCTGCTCAGCCTGCAGTCGGCGCTCCTCCTTCTCCTTCTTCTTCAGCGCCTCGATGGTGCGGTCGATAGCTGCGTTGCGTTCGCTCTCGCTCATCTTGGCGAGCGACTGCAGCGAGTCCTGCAGGTGTATGGCGTCGGTGTACGGTACGAGGTCGTCCAGAATCTTCGAGCGTGCTGCAAGCTCCTCGTAGTCCTTGCGCTCCTTGTCGAGCATACCGATAGCCTGACCGTAGCAGCGCTGCGCGTCGTTGTAGCGCTCCTTGTCCCAGTAGATGTCGCCCAACTTCAGCAGCAGCACGCCCTTCTCTATGCCCGAGCGTGTAGCCTTAGCCGCTCCGCGCTCGTAGGCGTTGATAGCTTGCGTGGAGTCGTTCTGCGCCAGGTAGATGTTGCCGATGGCGTAGTATACCTGGTCGAGATATTCCTTATTCTTGTCCGAGCGTGCCATGCGCTTCAGTCTGCCAATCATCTTCTTCGACTGACCGGCAGACATCACCTCCGTCATGGCGATGCGCGCGTTGAACTCCAGTTCGTACGGCGGGTTGAGCTTCACCACGTGCTTGAACGCCTTCGTAGCCTCCACGTTGTTGCCCAGTGCCGCCTGCATCTGTCCCATGAGAAACCACTCGCGTGCGCGCTGCTTGCGTCGCATCTCGTGCTTTATCACGTTACGCAGGTGGGGAATAGCTTTCTCGTATTCGCCCGTGTGCACGTAGTAGTCGGCGTAGGTGTAGTCCCACTCCTTGCGCGCCGACCAGTGAATGGAGTCGCGCTGCATGTTGCGTATCACGTCCTCGGCGTCGTAGAGCCATCCCTCCTCGATGTAGCACTTGGCGAGCCACGCTCTCGACTTGGCGTAGATGGCGGGCTGCGTCTGGTAGAGACGTCCCATGTAGTTGAACGTAGCCGCCGCCTCGTCGAACGCGCCCTTGTAGAACTGCGAACGGCCCATGAGCATCCATGCCTTCCAAAGGAACGGGTTGTACTCGCGGCGCGAGAGCCACTCCAGGTCCTTCGCCGTCTTCTTGCGCTGCTTCGTCCACTGCGGTCGGCGCTTTATGCTGTGCAGCTTGATGGTCTTCTGACACTTCTCGATGGCGCGGTCGTAGTTCGACTTACCTATCTCTCGGCTACTCTTGTTGCTCACGGTGTAGAGCGGAATGATCTCGGTGAAGTTGTCTTTGTTGCCCTCCTCTTTCTCCAGCGAGGCGTCTATATACGCTAACGAGCCGTTATAATAGGTGTTATAACGGGCCTTGAACGAATGCCACCAGCGTGTGCGCGCGGTGTTTTTCTGCGTAGAACATCCTGTCGCAACCACCAATACAGCTGCGAGAAGGATAGGGATAATATGTCTTGTCTTAAATAGTTTCACGTATAAATAACTCTGTTTGCGGCGTTTTATTGCCTTAGCCCTCCATAAGCATGAATGTTTCGTCCTTTATCTGGTCGGGCAGACTGATTCCGCGCAGCGTCAGACTGCGGCACCAGTCGGCAATCTCCTCGTGTCGCATGGTGTAGAGCACCTCGCTGAACTGCTCCACTTCCTCGTCGGTGTAGCTGTCTGACGGGCGTCCTTTGAACGCGTCGAGCTCCTCGTCATCGTAGTAGACGATGTCCTTCGTGGCGGCTTCCATCATGCAGTCCTGCTCACACTTGTCGTTCGTGCCGTTGCATGTGGCGCAGGTCTCCACCACGGTTATCTTCTCTTCGCCGTCGTGCTTGCTCAGCTTGGCGATCAGCGCTGCGATTATGCCGAGCGCAATTATCGAAATCACTAATATTATCATATTCTTTTCAATGTTTTTTGTGTCCTCCCACGGATTGTTTGCTAAGTCTTTGCCTCCCACGGATTTCACAGATCTGCACAGATGTGAGAGTGCTTTCAAGGGGGTGCACTTGTCTCCGCTCGGCTTTGCCGCTTGCCAGAGCAAGAAGTGC
>OHBM01002950.1_pt1 | contig 10831 bp, 5 predicted proteins | sample 1577251 | NCBI WGS metagenome assembly OHBM01 (sample SAMEA3541557, study PRJEB24748) | human gut metagenome | biome: human gut; feature: human-associated habitat; material: faeces | place: China | collected 2012
GCGTCCGCCGTAATTTCTTACCATTCTGCCGAGCTTATCTCTTTTGGGGAGATTTGATTTTCTGACATAGATGCTGTAACCCAGAAAGTGGGCTTTTTTCTGTCCGTGTGTAATGAGAGTTTTCTCCTGCGAGAGTTCGAGTCCGAGTTTTGCAGACAAAAATTCCGCAATATCTTTTTTTGTCATCTCACAGTCTTTTTTGCTCCCGATTACCCCAATCAGAAAATCATCGGCATAGCGAACGTACTGCATTCTTTTGTAGCTTTCGTCCATTGGCAGACTGTAAGGCACATCTCTGCGCTCCATTTCAACCTGTCGGATTTCAGCTTTAATTATGTCTTTATCTGCTTTTGATTCAGCCTTTTTCAGCTTTTCTACAAGATTTCTTCTTTTGGTTTCAAGTTTTCTGTACTCAGGATTTCTTTTTCTGTCTTTTCCCTTGTTGAATTTTTGGATATACTCCTGCATATATTTGTCCAGTTTATCCAGATAAATATTGGCAAGAATGGGGCTGATAATTCCGCCCTGCGGTGTGCCGCTGTAGGTCTTATGATATACCCAATCTTCAATATATCCTGCTTTCAGAAATTTTCTGATTAAACGGATAAACCTATCGTCAGAAATTCTTTCCTTCAGAATATCAATCAGTATATCATGGTGAATGTTATCAAAAAATCCCTTGATGTCGCCCTCAATAAACCATTTTGCACCTGTGAATCTTGTCTGTATCTGGTCTAATGCTGTATGACAGCTTCTGTCATGTCTGAAACCGTGAGAACAATTTTCAAAACTGCCCTCATAAATGGCTTCAAGTATCATTCTGATAACTTCCTGTACCAATTTATCAATGAATGCAGGAATCCCAAGCGGTCTTTTTCTTTTGCCGTCCTTTTTCGTGATATATGTTCTTCTGGACGGCTTAGGCTGATAACTTTCATCACGCATTTTTGCGATTAAGTCATCAATCCTTTTCAGGCTCATTCCGTCGATTGTCTCGCCGTCTGTGCCTTTTGTCATGTTGCCTTCATGTGCGTAAATATTCTTATACGCAAGAAGGTACATATCTTTGTTGTAAAGAATCCTGTACAGTCTTTCAAATTTGTAATTTTTGTCTTTGCTGTGGTTGATTAGACTGTTTAACACTTTTTCAGGATTTCTCATAGTGTATCACACACCTTCCTAAATCAATGTTAAAGTATTTTAACTGCCGCCCTTCGCCATGTAAGAGTCATTATCTCTCTCGGACTACTACGGCGGCTCCGTTGCCTTGCCGAATATTCAGTATCAGTATACATAGCCTTTGCAGGCATTTCGGTTTAGGCAATCCCCGTTTTCAACAATATAACGAGCTTTTACAGATTGACGGTATCCAGTTTCCATCCTTTTATGCTTATTGCATATGCGCTGTAATACATCCGGCTTTTCCGCCTCGAACAGTGACAGAAAAGTATTACAGTACAGCGTTTATAACTATCTTCCGCTGTAGTCCTGACACAGACCGCTCAGACTGCCGTTCACCCAGTTTGGGGTTAATCCTCATATCTGTAACTTTCACCTGCATTCAGTCGCAGCCTGATAGTTGGCTGACTTATGCTTTTACTGACATGCTACTTTCCCTGATATTTGGTTTCCCTCACAGGTCGGTCAGTGGTGACAGGCTTTCGGAATCTTGCCTGATACTTGCTATTGTATATTTATATTGTTGCCTTTACGGGCGCACGTTCAAGGTCAGCCGGTCTCCACGGAATATCGAGGTCATGGACTGCGATCAGCTTCTTCTGGACATTCGTACCCGTACCCATTTTTGCCGTAGATTTTGCTTGGACAAGCTACGAACATCAATAATATGCGGTCTTAGACGATTTTGCTGAAATCGAATATCACGCTATTCCGCAGTTTTTAGGCTGCGATAGCTGAAAGGAAGATACGCAATGATTGATGAGATTTACGACTGCCGTTTTAATGCACTGGAAGTACCTCGCCCCTCCGATGAATGGGAGAAGCTCTGCAAGGAGTTTGAGGATACGCTGACCGAAGAACAGCGGACTGCCTTCCGTGATCTCTGCGATATACAGAGTTTCACGGCTGCCTGCGAGATGAGAGCTACCTATAAGCTCGGCTTCAAGGACGGCGTGACTTTGATGAAAGAGGTTCAGGAGTAAAGCTATATAGAAAAGCCTTGTCTCTCAAATACGGGAGATAAGGCTTTCTTTCCAGATGATTGACTTTTTCGGTAGTGTTTGGTATAATAATAACATGGAAATATCGTTAAATTGCCAACAAGGAGGATAGTATGGGAAAATTCGATGACTTTCCGCGCAAGATATTTCATCCTGATATTCTTCCTCTAAAGCGGCGTATAATCGCATACATTATCGGTACACCATTGGTTTATATAATTGGAAGATTCTATTATGAGCTGCCTAATATCGTCTGTATACCTCTAACAATCGGCACTGCTGTATTTTTAGCAGTTGCCGTATTCATGGAGCTAAGATCAAACCGCAAGGATAATGAGCTTAAAAGTGATATTGATAAAGGCGAATATCATCAAGACGAAAAATGGCAGCAAAAGTACACAGAGTATGTAAACAAGCACGATTTCATTCAAGTAAAGGGCGACTCGATGAAAGCTGACCTATCACGCCGATTTCTGAGTATATCAGGAATAATCATGCTTATTATCTCAGCTTTGTTCTTCATCGGTGCTATATTGATAAGGACAGGTCTGCTTGAAACGAACATTATCCTTGCTGTGGCAGGGGTTCTTTTCGGAGGTTGGGGTGCGTTCAAGTATATGAATACTCCTGTAAGAGCTTTCATAAAGGAATGCGGTGAAAAATATCCCGAAATAGAGCGTTCCTATCTTAACGGCAGAATGCTCACCTACAAAAGAAATGGTGAGCTGAGTTGCAACTGTGGAATAAACATCAGCGGAAATTATACTGTAATCTATAACAGCAAAAGAATTGACTTTATAGATAATGCCGAAATCGGTTCGGTTCAGAAACACGTTACTAAAACTAAATACTACGGCAATCAAATCTACAACGGCTCTGTTTTCTCATATACGCTAATCATCACGCTTAAAAAGCGTAGTGAAAATGATAATCCGAAGCAATATAGAGTAAAATTGAACGAGTTTCAAGTGGAAATGGCTTACAAAGCACTTTCCTCCTATAACACGCCTGTTTCGGCTTCAATAAGAGAAAAATCAGAGATAGGCGGTATTTGATAGAATAGAGTTCTATTCTGATTTATAATCGAATGTTATCAAATATCCTTAGCCTATTGACACACTCGCTTTCCGTTCCTCATAAGCTGATATTATCATTATGGCGCGCGCCGTAATCGGCAGATACCCTATTGGAACTAAATAAGCTCTCGGAAACGCTGTGCAAGCGTTTCTGAGGGCTTTTCTTTTCAGCGGTTACTTTTACGCTCCGCAGGCTCGGATAGCTCAGAACTTAGTTGTATGGTTAAAACATAATATAAACGGTAAAACACACGAAGGAAATGTCAAAGTAATGTTGAAATTTGGCTGAGTATACGATATGTTTAAAAGATACTTCTTAAAGCTTGACAACGATAAGGAAGATACATTAAAATATGTACATGAACTCAGTGTGAATTCTTTTATTCTACGCGGGTTTATAAAATGAATATGAAGGAGGACTCAAATGGGAAGTTTTTTCACATCAACGCAGATTTACAATCCGAATCTGCTTAATCGAGAGCAGTTTATCAATTCCTTTTGTAAGGAAATGGAAAAGAATGGTTACTGCTCCTGTGGAAACAATGAGAGCGAAGTATCCTACATTCTGAGATTTTCAGATGAATGCAATTGGGTGACATTAACTTCAGAAGCCTACGAGCAAGACAATCAGCTTTCTCAATCTGATACTGGCAGAATAGCAAAGATGCTCAAGGTCATATGCATTAACACAACTGTTATCGACAGCGACTGTGCGACACTGAATTTGTATGACAAAAATGGTAAGAAGAAAGATTCTCTTATAATGGGACGAGCTGATGACTACTTTGGAGATGATATTCCTGAACCGATAGAGCGCGTATGGACTTCGTTGTTAGAGAAAGGATATTCTTGGAAGCAACTTTTGGATGTACGTAACGGTGACTACATCTTCATTGAGGAAGGTCTATCGAAGATAGCACCAATTATTGGCATGGATAGTGAAGATATACTTTTTAGTGCTGACAGTTTTAGCGGTGACAAATGCACTGTACCGCTGTATTTCAAGTATGTTGCTGAAAATAAAGAGAAAAAGCTGACATTTAATGCCGCTTTTGATATGGTTTTTGGTGATGAACTGAAAGCGGCGAGCTTTAAAAAGATCAAGGGTCGCAATCCATATTATGTTAGGATCGTTAACGAGGATATTATCCATGTATTGACCTACATATCCAAAGCATCTGGTAGACGTAATCAAAAAGCTTTTGAAATATATGCTGGTGCAGCATCATTATATCGAGATAATATTGATTTGTCCATAAAACCGGCAGACAATATTCATTGGATGTGTTCAAGTTTTACACTTTTTAAAGAAGAACATCTTATTCCACAATTAAGAACAAAAAATGAAGAAGAAACTTTACAAAAACTTTCTTGTTTCTATTATGAAAAAGATAACAACGCTTCTTTGTTAGCCGCACTTAATGAATCGTTGAGATTGACTAATCAATATCTTCTGCCATATATCAGCACTATAACTGATATAAATACGTTGATTCTATATGTTGATAAAAGCATAAGGATGCCGTGTACATTCGATGAACGATTTGAAGGATTGTTATTCTTAAAAACGAACGATTACCTTGAGGTGTGCAGAAAAAAAGCCATTAATTGGGAAAATAAATATAAAGCGAGACTTGAAATGCAAAAATTCGGTTATAGTTTAGGCTGTTCTCAAGAAGAATTTGAACGTTTAGTTAGAGAACGTGAATCCTATGTAAGCAAAGATATAGCACCCATAGAAAAGGTGCTTAATTCACCTGAGTTGCATTCAAAATACAACGAGATACTAACGAAAAGGAAAAATGATAACACAAACAAATTAAAACAATATGGACTATTGGATAATTAAGGAGGAATATTTTAAGATGATTACTAACAAAAATGAATTAAAAATTATATCCATTTTAATGACTATTTTGATGGTTATTTCGTTTAATTCTTCGTTGTTGCCTGCCTTTGTAGCGTATGCAGAAGGCGAAAGTACAGCAGAAACACAAGCAGAAAAAGATGCTAAAAGTGATGATGAGGATTCTATAATATTTCGTGCTGGTTTTTGGAGTGGACCAAAGAAGGAGGATCATTTAGTTCCTCCATGGAACTATTTCCATAATGCAGTGCAGAGGGATATAAGATTAAAGTATACGGACATAGAATCGAATGAAATGACTTTTGACGATAAGACAAGAGCAGACCTATTCAAAGTTATAGACAATGCCAATGCGTCTGACTATGGTACAGCATATTTTTGGGAAGTGAAACCTGGATCTTATTTAAATCCAACAAAAATGAGCGATGCAAAGACACAGTTAGACAATTATTTAAAAAAGCAGCCGCTAAAAAACACATATTACATTACCAATAATAAGAGGGGCGGAAATGAAATAGGAAGATTTGGCCTTAGAGATATGGCTAATTATCTTAACGAACAAAATATTATACAAGTTAATACAGCGTTACTCCCTGACATAAAATGTGATTGTTTTTTAGATGCATCAGGTAAATATGCTGTTATCTACGCAAACATGGGAAATGGTATCATCCTTTATTGGTTTACCAAGATAAAAAAAGATGATGATTATAAAAAGAATGAAGCTTTTTACAGAGCTTTTAAGTGGCTTTTAGAAGGCTTCTACCTTACGGAATTACAAAAATATCTTAATCAAAAACCGTCGCCAAATCCAGACCCTTCACCGCAGCCAAATCCTGAACCAGATCCCAATCCCGTACCAACTCCTGATCCTACTCCCTCGCCTTCCTATGCCGATATGGACGAAGAAAATTTAGAAAACTTGTTAGAGCTTATTAAAGCAGGAGTAATAGTGTGGGGAACTGCTGATGCAGTACGTTATAGTATTCCACGTTTAAAGGAATTGTATTCCGAGATTAAAGCGTTACGGGATGCGTGGTTATCCGCTCAGGATGAAAGCCCCTCTGCTAAGGAAATGTATGCGATATTAAATTCGGGCTGTGCAGTAGTAGGTTTAGCGATAAATTCCGCAAGTAATGATGATTTTATTGCGATGTCTCCTTCTTCTCCTTTTGCTAATGTTCTTAGCGCTACATTGGTTATTACCGATCCTGAAAATCCATATGCGATAGACTATTATTTATATAAAGACGAAGACGATGAAGATACCGATGATGAAATAAAAGATAACTCGGATGATTATGATGATGCAGGTAATGCAAATCCCCCTCGTGATCCGCTTATTATTCACTATAGCGATACTGAGGAGATTGAGTTCTCTACCCTCGATGATGGTGTAAACTTCGACTTGGATAACAATGGATTTGCTGAAAAGACCGCTTGGATTGTTAATAATGACGGATTTCTTGTATACGATGTCAACGGAAATGGCAATGTTGATAATGGTAGCGAATTGTTTGGCGATCAGTTTGTAAAGCCTGATGGTGAGATTTCCTTAACTGGCTTTGAAGCGTTGTTAAGCTTGGATATTAACAAGGATGGAAAACTTGACAAAAACGACCTAATAAATGACGAACCTGTTTTTAATCATTTATTTGTTTGGTTTGATACCGAGCGCAACGGTAAAACCGATGAAAACGAATTGGTATCTATAAATGATCTTGGTGTTTCCTATTTTGACTTAGCATATACACCCGATAATAAGAATAATATCCTTGATACTGGAACTCGTCGTGAGGACTCATCATATGTGTATTTCACAAATGAACAGCCTCGAAAAATCAGCGAATTTTGGTTTCCTGTAAATACGATTGATACAACTCACAATGGGGAGAGTACGATCGGTAATGTTTTAAGCATTGAACAGGCACTTGATGCTGATACCTCAGGGCGTTTACTGGAGTTATGTTATGCGTTCAATTATGAAACCGATATTATTAAAAAGCACTATTATACAAAGCAAATTCTTTACTTTATCACTGATTCTACAGATATTGATCCTTCAAGCCGTGGCGGCAACATTGACGCACGTGATCTTCATGTAATTGAGCAATTTATGGGGCATAAATTTGAGGGTGTAGATGGTGAATCTCCGAATATTAATGCAGCTTCAATACTGGCTGGAATATATTCAAATATAGAAAATGTGTACTATAATCATTTGAATTTGAAATTCTCCTTAAGCGCATATAGACGTTTTGTATATACCGATAATACACCTAACGGAAGAACTCTTGATTTCAGTATTGTAAAATTAATAATAGATTACAAAATAAGCTCTAAGTCATCGGATTCCTATGTGCTGTTATATGACTTCGCAGCATTTCTTAAGCGATATGACAAAAGGAACGAAACTAATTATTACTCACAATTTGTTAATGAATACTCAGATATTCCTGAAGAATACTTAAAGCTGATTCAAAATGTTAATAATTCTGGCACTATTATAGGGGATAACTTTGATAATAGTCTTTTTGGAAATGCTAATATTAACTTTATTTTCGGTGAATCAGGTAATGATACCATTCATGGAATGGATGGCGATGACTACATCTTTAGCAGCACCGGAAATGATGATTTATATGGTGGAAACGGAAATGACTACTATTATGTATCACCATTTGATGGAAATGATGTTATTCACGATACAGAAGGTGATAATAAAATTATATTTGATGACAGTATTGATATTGACTGCTATGCAATAAAAATTAGTGCAGATGGCGGATTTGTTCTTTATAGCGATTATTATAATAGTTCAATTTCTTTGCCTGATTTCATTTATAATCCTGAGAAATACACTTTCATATCTAATGACAAAGAAGTTATAGTAGGTGGAGGCAGTTCCAAAGAGGTAATTTCTGGATCAGACGCAGACGATAACCTCGAAGCTGGCGATGGATTCAACATATTCTACGGCGGTGAAGGCAACGACACAATCGAAGGCGGTAAAGACATGGACTTTATGTACGGTGGAAACGGAGATGATACGTTGCTCGGTCGCAATGGTGTGAACATTCTCTTTGGTGAGGGTGGAAATGATACTATTTATGACGGCAATGACGGAAGTTATTTAAACGGCGGCGCTGACGATGATCACCTCTATGGCGGTGGCGGTGCAGACGTTCTTGACGGAGGTGCTGGCAACGACTATTTACAAGGCGATCACGGCGGCGATACCTACATCTACCGTAAAGGCTATGATACTGACACCATTAACGCTTCATCTGACAACAATACTATCATGATTTATGGCTACAAGGCAAATCAGATGATAAACACTCGCAACACTCATAACGATTTAATCATTCACTTCGTTACCGCAGACTCAACTGATTGTTTGATAGTGGATCATTTCTTTGACTATAACAGCAATCGTGATATAAACTTTGTGTTTGATGATGGCACAACACTTGGACAGTATGATATTACAGCAAAGTATGAGCCGATTGTTGGAACAGATGACGACGATTGGCTTGCTATTCAGAATAGCGATAACAGCATTATACACGCTGGTGTCGGCAATGATGGTCTGAACGGCGGAGGCGGTAATGACGAATTATACGGCGAAGCTGGAAACGATACACTGTACGGAAACGATGGAAATGATATTCTTGATGGTGGAACAGGTGTTGACACGCTCTGCGGTGGTAACGGCGAAGATACCTACGTTTTCGCTAAGGGCTATGAGCAAGATACGATCAACGAGTGGGGCAGCGATCACAGCACTGTTATACTGACAGACATCAATTCAGATGAGATTGATGTATCCGCTCAGTGGGGTTCAAATCTTCTTATATCTGTAAATGGAACGGACGATGTGCTTACAATCAGCAACTTCAAGTGGGGACAGGCTTCTTACACCTTTAAATTTGCTGATGGTGCAGAAGGCTATGTCGATAAGGATACATGGCAGCTCATTCTTACAAAACAGCCTGACGTGACAGAGGAAGATGTTGACAGCACAGATGAGAACGAAAGCGAATCTTCTGAGCTTAATGATGTATCTGAAACAACAGAAAGCGATAATACAGATGCACCTGCTGAAAACATTGACACAAATGAAAATATTGATGCAGAATCTGATATAAATAATGGTTCTGAGAATATCGAGAACACTTTAGTCGCATAAGGTTTTGGCTACGAGGCAATGTGTGAAACAGTACATTGTTTCGTAGCCATCTTTATATTTCCCCATACTCACCACGGACAGCTCTGCCGCCGTTCTCCGTTCCGCAGAAAGCCTATCCTACTCCAGCACATCTTTCTTCCTTTTCCGCTGATTTCGGCTCTGCTCCTGCACCTGCGGTTCGTACTGGCGGAGGTAGGCTTCAATATCCCTCTGTGCCTGAAATAGCTCCTTGTAGGCTTGATGTACGGCGGTATGTTCGGAGCTTTTTTCTTTGAGCTGCTGTTTCAGATCGGCAAGCCTGCGTTTCATCGCTTCAGCACTTGGAATATGCCCGTCGGGGTACATTTCAAGTATATCTCTTTTAGCTGAATTGAAGTCTGTCAGCTTGCCGAAATTCTCCCTCTCATACTTCTCCTGCTTGCGCCCTTTGAGCGAAACATATTCATCATAGATCGGTTTGAGCTTCTTGTATTCTCCTATGATCTCACGCTCAAACTCCACGCCCTCTATCTGCGATTTGATACGGCTGACCTCACCTGACAGCGCCGCACTCCTTGCAAAGAGAGCCGTAACTTCTGCCCGCAGATTTTCGGGAGCGATACCGTATTGAGCGATAATATTTTGGGCGATACTTGCGATTTTCATATTGCCACGGTCGATAGCATCCTGCACAAACTTGTTCTGCGGTGTCTGCTCCACAGCTCTGACTCTTGCCCTCGGTGTGTAGGACATCCCGCCAACAAACTGAGCGATACGCTTCTTGATCTGCTCGGTTTCATAAAGGTAGCCGAGCGTTCGGGCGCGGGTAAATCTCGCATTCGGATTATGCTCCTTATGCTCGGCAAGCATAAATTTCAGGTCGATTTTATGGTCAGGATTATACTCCACAAGTACGCCATAGTCGGCACATTTTGCAAGGAAATCTTCAAAGTTCTCGCTGACCTTTACTACCTGATCTATCGCATATTTCAGCTTTGCTTTCCATGACAGACCTTGCTTGTTAAGCTCCCATTCCCAGCGGCTCTTGCCCTTGCCGAGTTCGGGGTGCTGTATCACGCTGAGGTGGTGCCGCCTGCAAATTTCATCGGATAAATCGAACAGCTTTTTCCACGCGCGTTCCTTTTTACTGCCCTGATCTTCATGCGTTTCAAAGGTCTTGTAATCGTACATATTGCAGTTATTAAAAATCACATGGAGATGCACATGAGCCTTGTCCACATGGACGGCAAGGTAATACTGATACTGCCCTTTGAGGAACTTTTCACATAGCTCCTCTCCGACTTCCAATGCTCGTTCGGGAGTGATCTCACCGGGCTTGAAACTCTGAATAAAATGCTGTGACAGTATCTTATTCTTACCCGTTCCGCAAGCCCTGACCGATGCAAAATCCTTGCTCGCCTGTGCAGGATCAGCGGAACAGCAGAAGGTCGAGATCAGCCTGCCGTTGTCGGTCTTGCTGCTGTCGGCAATGTAGCTGATCGCTTTGCGTTCTGTAGCTGTGATAGGAAACAGTTTA
>OHBM01002968.1_pt1 | contig 10788 bp, 10 predicted proteins | sample 1577251 | NCBI WGS metagenome assembly OHBM01 (sample SAMEA3541557, study PRJEB24748) | human gut metagenome | biome: human gut; feature: human-associated habitat; material: faeces | place: China | collected 2012
TCATTACTTTTTCTACAGAAGGTGAAACTTCAATATCTCTAGGATCTACTTTAGTAGTATCACCAATTACACCACAGATAGTCACATCATGACCTACAACTAAATGAGTTTCTAATCCTTTTTCTTCTACCTTAGCCTGGATCTTCTTTACATCTTCTTCACTCGTTTTTGGTTTGAATACAATAATCATAATCTTTTCTCCTCTTATCTTCTACCTGTATAAATAAAAGACTCTCATCCTATAAGGACGAGAGTGTATCTTCGTGTTACCACCTTATTTTATATATCTATCACTAGATATATCTCAACGAGTACTATCATACTCTGACAATATAACGGTTGTGACCGGAAACGCCTAATTCATTCAACGCTCTACTCCAAGATGAATTCAATATCCCTCAAACATCCTTTTACACCAACCAAGGATTCTCTATGCTTCTTTGAGATATCTACTATTTCTTTTCACTGTATTTATACTTAGTAGTTCTTAATTTGTGAACTCATCATACTGAATAATCACACTCATGTCAACTGCTTTTTCTATTTTTCTTATACTTTCATATAATATTTATGTATTATCTAAATATTACACTTTAATTAGATTGATACAATAATAACTAGAACCATTCTTACAATACAAGGCAGGCATACTTTTTGAGAGTTGATCTACTTTACCAATGACTTCTACTTGATATTTTATTGTTTCACCAGATACAGCATGAATAGTAAGTATATCCCTATTCTTTAATGACTGCACCTGTTTCAATAATGATTCTGGAATGATTATATTCTTATTCTTATAATGTGGAAGGCTTTCTTCATGACTTATAACCCACTTGATATCATTGACTTGAAGTATCGCATATATATCATGTCCATCTATATCTAAATAAGCACCTTCAGATGAAACATATGAATCGGGGATTAATTGTTTTGTTTGATTATATAGTATTTGTATATCCTTTATTTCTTTATTCTGTCGATAGAGCGAATAACCAAATAAAGCACAAGACACTAGGATGCAGATACATCCTAGTGTCATTAATAATTGACTAATCTTTTTCATACCTAAATAGAGTTCCTACTATAAGTAAAAATAATCCTGATAAAGCCATTAATGTGACCCAGTGATTGATTCTTGTAGTATCCCCTGTTTTTACATGAGAACCAGTACTAGATGTACTTGTATTAGTAATAACATATTCTGTTTTTGCATCATTACTACTTACTGATACAATACCCTTATACCCTTTGACATTCTTTTCTTTAATACTGTAGTTCATTACTTGTTCAGTTTTCCATGAATAAGCATAGTTATGAGCCGCATCTAAAGTGATTGTCTTAACAAACGTATTTCCATCATAAAGTTCTACTTCTATTGAGTTAGGATGAGTTGAGCCATTGTCTTTCCACTGTTTAATCATTTTATATTCATGAGAATGAGCTTCTGAATATTTCACAAAATCAATAGATACATCATACTTAGTACCTTGTGGCAAAGAAATAAGATAGGGTAAATAAGTATATGTCTTACCATCTATTACTAAATTATCTGCCACGACCAAATAAAGACCTGTATTTAAGTTTGAATAAGTTAAAGTAGAAGAAGCTGTTGTCTTAGTCACACCTTCTTTGCGTACAGCATATCCTTTTAAAGTCATAGCTGCATTTTTTAATTCTTCACTTGTTTCTAGCTTATTTAAATCAATAGAAGTATTTTCTGCATCTTTAAATTCATTGGTATATTCATAACTGCCATCTTTAGAAACACTTGCGACACGATATAAATGAACATTTAGTCCTGATAAACATTCATTAAGTGTAAGTGAACAATTCTTGTTCACATCAACAGCAGTTACCTGGAATAAATTGAATACAGCAACTGATAATATAACTGTAAAACATAATATAATTTTCTTTAAGCTTTTATCCATAATAATTGCTGTCATCACCTTTCTTTATGTTTCTTTGATGTGAGATACCAGATAAATGCAATAATAATTGCGAGAGCAAGCCAGAATATATCCAGAATAACTGGATCTGTTTTTACTAGATCTCTTCTAATTCTTAGATTTGTCTTATTGATACGATGCCCTCTGACAAGTAGTCTATGGGTATTAACACCATAAGGTGTACAAGTCATAAGCGTACAATAGTCCTGTCCTTCTACAATCTTTAAATCATCTTTTTCTGTAGGAAGGACTGTTTTTATTTGATCGACCTCATAATAAAGAGTTTGATCCAATATCTGAAGCATAAATGTATCACCAGTTTTAAGCTGATCTATATCTGTGAAAAGCTGTGCACTTGGTAATCCTCTATGTCCAGATATAACACAATGAGTACTTTCTCCACCCACTGGTAAGGATGTGCCGGGAATATGTCCTATCGCAATCTGTAAGATTTCAGCATCTGTTCCATGATAAATAGGAAGTGACACGTTGATCTTAGGGATTTCTACATAACCCATCATACCAGTCGAAGTAACATCTAGAGTCTCATTATATATTTTTTTCTCGTCATCATTCAAGGCATACATTGTATGTCTTAAATTTTTGTTGTATAAAATGGCATCATTCCAGAGCTTTTCATACTGTTTTTCAGTCAAGTCTTCGACCTTTTCCTCATATCCAGCAATCGCCCTGGTCTGATGTCTTTGATTCCAATAATTACTAAAGCTTGGATAAATAAGCAAGGAGAGTCCTGCAATAAAAAGTATTCCGATAAATAGATTAATTATCTTCTTTTTCATTATAGGACATCTCCTTTCTATTTTAAATTATTTATTTTCAGCTTTTTTCTGCATTACTAAGAATGCACCTGCTGCAAGAATTAAGATTACACCAGCAGCATATAGAATTGTAGTACCCATACCGCCAGTATTTGGAAGTTCAGAACCTTTGTAGTTTACTACATTTGCAGTTAATGACCCTTCATCTTTGTCGGCAGTAAATATAATTTGACCATCAACTAGATCACCATTTAAATAAGTTAACTTTGGATCAGCAGAAGCTATATCATGAGATGTAGCAATAGAGAATTTTATTGGATGCATTGTGTTATATCCATCTGGAGCAACTATTTCTGTAAGAATATATTGACCATCATCTAAACCTGTGAATTCAAATTTTGTTTTATCAGGATCGTTTTCATCAGAACCAATTGTATATTCTTTTACTACTTTCTTTGTGCCATCTTTAAATACTTTTTCTAATTTGAAGGTTGCACCTACAAGTGGAATTCTACGAGAATCAATTTTGTTGATAACAACTTTATATGTAAATACGATTACTTTATCTTCTGGTGTCTGACCTTTATCTACACCCTGTTCATTGTTAGGGTTATTAGAGAATTCCATATACATTGTATTTGGGTTACCTAAAGAACCAATAACTGCATTTTCATTTAATGTCGCAGTATATTCAACTCTTACTTTTGATACATCATCACCCAAAACTTTTACATCCTTAATAGTTACAGTGAAGTGCTGATCATCTGTGATATTCACTTCATATTGATTTAATTCAAGTACTTCGTTGCTATCATTTTTATAAACTTTAAATGAATCTCTGTCAAGCGTCAAGCCATTAGATAAAGTATCATGGAACACTAACTGATAAACACTTTTGTAATCATTATAATCCTGAGCTACAGTACCAGTTAACTGGAATGATACCTGATCACCAATATCATAGTCTGCAGAATCCTGCCATCATGTTTTTGTACCTTCAGTATCATTTGTATCCTTTACTTTCTTTTCTGAAGTAGGAACACTTGATTTTACTTTTGCAGATACATCATTACCTACAACTTCTCAAATAAACTTAGTATAAGAATCCTGTCCAGATACTGAACCATCTTTATCCTTTACTAAATAATAGCCTGGTGTCAAATTGTTAATCTTATAGTTTTTACCATTTACTTCTTTCTGCCAGGCTTATTTAAAATATTAAAATCTGTCATATTCTCTCCTTTATTTAATAAATAGAAAAGCGTGTAATCGGATAAACCCTCATGACAACTTTTCCAATAATTTGTTTTTGATCAATACATCCTAAATCTCGCATTCTAGAATCTATAGATTGCCTTCTATTGTCTCCAAGTACAAAGACTTTTCCATTAGGCACGATATAAGGAAAGACTTCATCACGTAATGGATTGTCTTTTCTACTTGATAGATAGTCTTCTTCTAGTTTCTTATCATTCACAAATACATAGCCATTTGTATCAATATTGACCTCATCATTACTTAGGGCGATAACTCTTCTTACAAGAAGCTTATTGTTGTATTCAAAAGCGATTAAGTCTCCCTGTTTAAAAGATTTTGTTTTTTTAATACATACATAATCATTATTCTTTAATGTAGGGCTCATAGAGTTTCCTTCTACCTTATAAATTGGACAGAAAGTAGTAATCAGAAACATTATGATACAAATGATAATTAAACTAATAAAAGTTATTTTCTTCTTCATATAAGCACCTTTTTTAAGTTATTGTTAATGTTTGGAAAAAACCATGCAAAAAAATATCATAGAAATAATTTAAAAACAATTAATTTGAAACATAATGTAACATGTAACACTCACTCGAAACATTTGTTATACTTATATTTTTCTTGTATTTTACTTCTAACAGAATTTATTTATAATACATACCAATTATAACAATAGCTTTATCTCTTATATAACTAAAAATTGAAAAAAGTAACTATTTACTTTGAAATAGTTACTCGTTACATATATACGTAACACTAATTGTTATTTGTGTTGGTGGTCCAATTAAAAAAATAACCGTTACTAGAGGAACGGTTATTCTTCAATCTCATCTTTTGTAAGTATACCAACAATTCTCTCAACTGCAAGTAACATAGGAACACCAGAAGTAAGCGCCCCATGCTTCACTTTTCCATCTGCCACATAAATCACATCATCACATAGATGTTCCATAGAACCAACATTTTCACTTGAAAGCATGATGACCTGATAATGTTTAGTTTTGTATTTTCTAATTTCTTCAAAAATCAGATTTTCTAGAGCTTTGTCATAGATGATCATGATAACTGAAGTTTCTCCTTCAGGAATATCCTGTGCGGGATAAAGATTATCCACAAACCCATAGCAGTAATATCCAATATGAGAAAATGTGCGCGCTATATATTTTGAAAACTCTGCGCAATGTCTAAGTCCTAATACAAAAAAATTATCTGCACTCTGAATAATTTCTGCAGCTCTTTGAATACCATCTTGATATTGTTTAGTATTTGTATAAGCTACAAAACTCATGAAATTAGTACTATCTTGTTTTGCTTTAATTGATTGAGTGTGGATATGATCTTTTAATTTGTATTTTAATTCTAAGAACCCTGAACATCCCATCTTCTTACAAAATCGTATAACTGTTGCTGTAGAGACATGTGTATCATGTGCCAATTCACGAATACTTTCATCCATGACTTTATCCCTATTCATCATGACATAATTGTATACCTGCGCTTCTGTCTCATTTAAACTACTGACTTGAGCGTATGTAAAATCCAAAATACTCACCCCTATACCCTCCGTGATATTATTATATACCTAAATTTATTCGAAATCATTTAAATCTGATAGTAAACTCACGAATCGCAAAACAATGACATCTAACACGTGATTTAAAAGTAAAATTTATATTTTTTCTATGTACATTAAAGATTAATACAAACTATCAATAAATATTTAGTAGTATGCTACAAATAAGGATGCTTATTAGTGCGACGGTATTAAATTAAACGACTAAATACTAAAAACCTCTTTGATTTTAAAATAAGCTATCCTCGTATATTCATCACATACTCAAACAAATGTAAATACAACATTAACCAATATATTCAATAATTTCTATTTTTGCGCAATATACAGATTAAGAGATGCTTCATCACATATGAATTCACCATAGCCATCAATAATATCAATAATATGATTTCCATCTGTCATATGTTTATACTTCTTACCTACAAACATACGTTTTGTGCCACCTTTACTATTAGTGAGTATGACTGCAAGTCCTGTTTCATAAGTCCATCCTATCACATCTGGATCATCTATATAATCATGTCTTATTCCTTCTACATATTGTTTTCTTAGCTTCAACATATAATCTAATATGTCTTTTTTGGGATTGATATGATCATGAGGGATTCCATAATAGTCACCATAGAAGATACATGGATAGCCTTGTTCTCTTAGCAAGATGCAGGCATAAGCCTGTGGTTTAAACCAATCTTCTATGAATGAAGTTAAGGATTGTCCTGGTTGTGTATCATGGTTATCCACAAATGTGACAGCATACTTGTCATATCTTTGTACTAACGTATTATTGAAGAGTTCTCGCATATCATAATAACCATTAGAATGACTGGCATCATAGAAATGATAGTGTAATGGTACATCAAATAGACTCATACAGAAGTGTGTAGATTCTAGATAATGACATAAATGGTTAATATCACCCCAGTATTCTCCTACAGTAAAGAGTTCTTTTTTAGAATGTTTACGCATTATAGTGATCCAATGTTCATAGAAAGATGAATCTGTATGCTTAATGGCATCACATCTAAAGCCATCTAGATGAGTAATGTCTTTATACCAAAGTCCCCATTGAATAGCTTCTTCGACTACTTCAGGATTATTGTAGTCTAAATCTGCACCCATTAAATAATCATAATTTTCATATTCATCGTCAACATTCTCACTGAAGTGTTTTCCTTAAAAAGATAAAGACCATGTTGATGTTTAGATGCATCATAATCTACACTCGTGAAATGTTTTGAATTATATATAAAGTCAGAATATTTATCTCTAGATGGAAATGAGAAGTATGTAGAGGCACGAATGACTCTTTTTCTTTTAGATACTTTATGCCTATGATAAGCATCTACCTTATAGGCAATGACTTGTTCCATGGCATCGGCACCCATGAGATGATTCAATACAATATCTGCATAGACATCTATTCCAAATAGATGAAACATCTTAATACACCAGAGATATTCCTTCTGTGTGCCATATTTGGTACGTATTGTATTCTTGCTTTTAAATTTCCCTAAGTCATAATGATCATATACACCATATCCTGTATCATTGACTCCATATGCACCTTTATAAGCAGGAGGAAACCAGATAGCTGTAATACCTGCTTTTTTAAGCTTAAAGGCATTGATTCTTAAGATTTTCCACAAATGTGGACTAGATGGAAGATACCATTCAAAACCCTGCATCATGACGCCCTTCTTCATATCATCACCCCTTTGTTTATTATAACCTATTGATTTATGTTGTGCACAAAGGGAATAATCTAAATGTACACAAAATGTATTGACAATAAGAACCGCTTACATTCAATATGTAATTGTATAACGATATAAAAGAACTATAATAGTGGATAAGGGAGTGGTGTTATGAAAAAGAAGTATGAAGCATTGGCTATTAGCTTCTTATTTGTGAATTTAGTATATAGTCATGGTGTGATTCATTTACAGCCTTCTATTGGGGATGAGATTGTAGGCATGTTGTATAATTTGTTTCATTTGTTTGAATATAATACGGTTATTGTACCTTTTGGGTTGAGTGCCTTCTGTTTTCTTATTGGCATGGCTGGTTCTTTTGTGATGGCTATATGTGGTATTCATTCACATAGTTCTATTTCTATATTTCAGGGAATATTAAGTTTAATACAAGGGTTACTTGGAGCTATTGTGATGACACTATTTATTCATGATCGTCATTTGATAGAAAAAGAATTAGTTGGTTCTTTAGGAACACTTACTACTATTACAATACTCGTTGTATTATCTAATGCGATACTTAGTGTTCTAGTAGAGATGGATGTAAGAAATCATATACATCTATTTGATCATGCTTTATTAAATCCTTTAATGAGTAATTTACCACTTTCTACACTATTTCTAGTAATTACTTTAATAGCATATGCAATCATGTATTTGTTGCCAGTAAATAGTATTTGTTATATGTTCGGATTAAATCTTGTACTATTGACAGGTGTACTTGGATGTTTTTCTATTGGTATGAGCGCATTATTAAGAAGAGTGAATACTCTTTATATGATATGTGGTAGTCTTATGGTTCTTATATGTTTAGTAAGCTTTATGAGATTTCATATTGTTGCCTGCATATTAGCTGTCATCTGTCTTATTATTTGTATAAGAAATAAACCTATTAATGTATAGAGGAGATCATCTCCTTTTTTTTACATAAAAAAGCCTTCAAAATGAAGGCTTTTATGACTTAAGTGCTAATCGATATGAAATCTCATCTAGCATCACATAAACAGGGATAGGATACCGTAAGTAGTGGCTGTACGATTTCAATTAATAATGCAGTAAATTTGTATTTTATGTAAATATTTCCTCCCTTATTTATGAATTGTCTATATATTAGCATATAATAATATACATGTCACTCGATATTATAATAAAAAATAGAGAAGCAATTTGCTTCTCTATTCGTCGTCTTCACTTGTGATAAACTCATCATAAATAGCTTTGATAGCTTGTTTGAAATAACAGTTTCTTACACCTACGATGATATTTAATTCTGATGAACCCTGGTCAATCATCTTAACGTTGATATTTTCTTTCGCAAGTGCTTTAAATACTCTTGCTGAAGTACCACGGCTGTCCTTCATACCACGACCTACGACCGCAATGAGGGCTAAATCAGATTCTAAGACAATATAGTCTGGCTGTACTGCACGATGTAATCCTGCAAGAATAGCCTGTTCTTTTTCAATGAAGTCATCGCTATTCACAATGATAGTCATTGTATCAATACCAGAAGGCATATGTTCAAATGATAAGCCATGTTCTTCAAATACCTGTAGTACTTTACGACCAAAGCCGATTTCACTGTTCATCATGTCTTTTTCAATCATAACAGTCGCAAAACCTGTTTTACCTGCAATACCCGTAATAACATGATCTGGTTTATGACAAGTACTTTCTACAATTAAGGTACCTGGATCTTCTGGACTATTTGTATTCTTGATTAAGATAGGAATACCTTCGTTTCTTACTGGGAAGATGGAATTCTGATGTAGAACACTCGCACCCATATAAGATAATTCTCTTAGTTCTTTATAAGTGATTGTCGCAATTGGTTTAGGATCTTTCACAATACGAGGATCTGCAATTAAGAAACCTGATACATCAGTCCAGTTTTCATATAAATCTGCGCAGGCACATTTTGCAACAATAGAACCAGTGACATCACTACCACCTCTAGAGAAGGCTTTAATACGTCCTGATTCATCATTTAACTGTCCATAGAATCCTGGAATAACTGCATAATCATGTTCAGATAAAGCTTTTGTGAGAGCTGCATCTGTTCTCTTTTCATCATATCTACCATGTTTATCAATATAGATTACATCGGCAGCATCAATAAAGTCAAAACCTAAATAATTAGCTAATACTTTACCATTTAAATATTCACCACGTGAAATTGTATAATCAAAACTATTCTGTTTCTTGATTTCTTCTTTAATTTCTTTAAAGTCTTCTTCTAAAGAAATATCAAGACCTAATTCAGTAATGATTTCATTGTAACGTTCTTTGATTCTGTCATAGATTTCTTCAAAATCATCTTTATTGTGATGTGAATAAGCTAGAATCAATAAGTCTGTTACTTTTGTATCTTCTTTATTTCTTTTCCCAGGGGCACTGGGAACCACATAATGACGATCAGTATCTTCTAGAACGATGTCATGTACTTTTTTAAACTGAGTTGCGCTGGCTAACGAAGAGCCACCAAATTTAACCACTTTCATATCTTTATTCCACCTCACGCTTTTGTATAAAGATTACATGATATGGCTAAATTAATCAATATATTTTTTGCTTAATTCGAATATTTTTTCAAAATAACTTCGATTTTCTTATAAGAAATGAATGTTATAAGTGAAATGACACCATATTTAAAGAGATTGAATGGAACAAGTGATGCAATAACCATAGTTGTCATATCTTTTACTAATGGATTGATCTTAGAGAACATACCGATGATGGCTTCTGTAGACATACCAAATAGTTTAGCATACATTGGGAACATCACTAATAGGTTTGATGCAATCGCAAATAAGCTTGTTGCAACAGTTGCAAGTACCATGCCTATTACAGCACCCTTCTTAGTACGATGCTTTCTATAATATAAGCAGGCTACTCCCATATAACATACGCTTAGTAAGAAGTTAGATGCTTCTCCTACAAACATAGTTGTTGTTGGTTTAAAGAGAAGGTTTAAAACGATCTTTAAGAATGCGATTAATACACCAGTAAGTGGGCCGAATACAAATCCACCAATTAATACTGGAAAATCTGAGAAATCAAATTTAATAAACATTGGTACGAATGGAACATTGAAGTCCAATACCATTAAGATTGCAGCTAATGCACCAAGTAGAGCTGCCATTACTAGTTTTTTAGTTTTCATTTTTGCCTCTTTCTATGGCGAAAAAAAATCTCCTATATATCTTATAGGAGATTGAAAAAGTCATTTCATAAAAACGCCATCTTTTTCCATCCGGACTATACCGTCGGTACTGGAATTACACCAGTTCATGCTTTACGCTCGCGGACTTTTACCGCCGATCAGGAATTTCACCTGCCCCAAAGATACAAGAACTATTATAGAAATGTTATATGAAGTTGTCAACAGATAGAAAAAAATAAGGGAAATCCCTTCTGATTCCAATATGATAATGTCTTAATGTATCCAAGTTGATATTGTCCCAATT
>OHBM01002970.1_pt1 | contig 10785 bp, 7 predicted proteins | sample 1577251 | NCBI WGS metagenome assembly OHBM01 (sample SAMEA3541557, study PRJEB24748) | human gut metagenome | biome: human gut; feature: human-associated habitat; material: faeces | place: China | collected 2012
TTGGATTGGAAACTGACAACGTGAAGAAAGCTGAAAAAGCATACGCTGCCGCAGCGGTATTGGCTTCTGCTAAAAAACTGTCTCAAGCAAGAGCATATTGTCAGAAAGCTATCGGGTTCAACGAAAACTATGGTGCTCCATATATCCTGATTGCCAATCTGTATGCAATGAGTCCTAACTGGAGCGACGAGTCAGCTTTGAACAAGTGTACTTACTTTGCAGTAATCGACAAACTTCAACGTGCAAAACAAGTAGATCCGAGCGTAGCTGAAGAAGCTAACAAATTGATCGGTAGATATTCTGGTCATACTCCGCAAGCTAAAGACCTATTTATGTTAGGTTACAAGCAAGGCGACCGCATCACTATCGGCGGTTGGATAGGAGAGACTACAACGATTAGATAACCGTATGTTGCGAAAACGAAGAAACCGTTTGTTGCATAAAAGCATGAGCATAACAATCACCTTCGGGGTGGTTGTTATGCTTCTTTTATTATCTTCCTGTGGCGGAAAGAAGAAAGCTATGGGTGAGGCTATCACGGAACGTGATTCCCTTCCGATGATGACAACATTGGGAGTCACCACCCTTATCTCCGATTCCGGAGTGACACGCTACAGAGTGAATACGGAAGAATGGTCGGTGTACGACCGTAAGAAACCATCCTATTGGGCCTTTGAGAAGGGCGTATATCTGGAACAGTTCGACTCTATCTTTCATATAGAAGCCAGTATCAAAGCGGATACTGCCTACTATTATGACAAAGAAAGGCTTTGGAAGCTGATAGGGAACGTAGATATACAGAACCGGAAAGGAGAGCGTTTTAATACGGAACTGCTGTACTGGAACGAAGCTACCCAAAAGGTATATTCCGACAAGTTTATACGTATTCAACAACCGGACAGAATTATTACAGGGCATGGATTCGACTCGAACCAGCAAATGACCATATATACCATCCATAATATCGAAGGTATTTTCTATGTGGATGAGGAAGCAGGTGGTCCGCCCCAACCGGAAACAAAAGCGCTGCCGGATTCAGTGCGAAAAGATTCTGTGAAATAAACTATGAATATTTATATCTCTCTAATTATCACCATGGTCTTCTCCGCTTTCTTTTCAGGAGTGGAGATTGCCTTTGTGTCGGTAGACAAACTGCGTTTTGAGATGGAACGCAAGGGGGGAATTACGTCCCGCATCCTTTCTATCTTCTTCAAGAACCCGAATGAATTTATCTCTACCATGCTGGTGGGGAATAATATCGCACTAGTCATCTATGGTATTCTGATGGCACAGATTATTGGCGATAATCTGCTGGCGGGATTCATTGATAATCATTTTCTGATGGTGTTGGCGCAGACCGTTATTTCTACCCTGATTATTCTGGTGACCGGAGAGTTTTTGCCGAAAACAATCTTCAAAATCAATCCCAATCTGGTTTTGAATGTTTTTGCCATTCCGCTTATTGTTTGTTATGTGGTTCTCTATCCCATCTCCAAATTAGCCTCCGGCTTGTCTTGTATCTTCCTTCGCCTCTTTGGAATGAAGGTTAATAAGGATGCGTCCGACAGAGCTTTTGGAAAAGTCGACCTCGATTACTTCGTACAAAGCAGCATTGATAATGCCGAAAATGAAGAAGAGTTGGACACGGAAGTGAAAATCTTCCAGAACGCCCTCGACTTCTCGAACATAAAAATCCGCGACTGCATCGTTCCCCGTACCGAAGTGGTGGCTGTTGATTTGACTACTTCGCTGGACGAGCTGAAAAGCCGCTTCATAGAATCCGGAATCTCCAAGATAATCGTGTATGACGGGAATATCGACAACGTAGTCGGTTATATCCATTCGTCGGAAATGTTCCGTGCCCCGAAAAACTGGCATGAGAATGTGAAACAAGTGCCGATTGTGCCCGAAACCATGTCCGCTCATAAACTGATGAAACTCTTCATGCAGCAAAAGAAAACGATTGCCGTAGTGGTGGATGAGTTTGGCGGTACGTCCGGTATTGTATCTCTGGAAGATCTGGTAGAAGAAATATTTGGAGATATAGAAGATGAGCACGATAATACTTCCTATATTAGCAAGCAGATTGATGAACGCGAGTATGTGTTGTCCGCCCGCCTGGAGATAGAAAAAGTCAATGAGACGTACGGACTCGACTTGCCCGAGTCGGATGATTATCTGACAGTAGGAGGGTTGATCCTGAACCAATATCAGAGCTTCCCGAAGTTGCATGAAGTGGTCCGGGTAGGACGTTATCAATTCAAGATAATTAAGGTCACAGCGACAAAAATAGAACTCGTGCGATTAAAAGTCTTGGAATAATGACGATAATCAAGAAATTTTTAGCCAATAAATAGATGCATATTAGCATTTTTTGTATCTTCGTGCGCTAAAACGACAAAAGAAAGAAATAATAATAAACATAAATCGTATTAATCAAAATGGCAACGTTACAAAACATTAGGTCGAAAGGACCTCTATTGGTGATTGTTATCGGCTTGGCGCTGTTTGCTTTCATTGCGGGTGACGCATGGAAAGTGATGCAGCCGCATCAGGCACATGACGTAGGTGAGGTGAACGGAGACGCTCTTTCCGCTCAAGAGTATCAGAATTTGGTAGAAGAATATACCGAAGTGGTGAAACTCATGCGTGGAGTGACCGCCTTGAATGACGAACAAACCAATCAGGTGCGCGATGAAGTATGGCGTTCCTACGTAAACAATAAACTGATCGAAAAAGAAGCAAAAGCATTGGGACTGACTGTTTCTGCTGCTGAAATCCAGGACATCCTGAAAGCAGGCGTTCATCCTTTGTTGAGACAAACTCCTTTCCAGAATCCGCAAACAGGAAACTTCGACAAGGATATGTTGAACAAGTTCCTCGTGGAATATGCCAAGATGAGCGAATCACAAATGCCGGCACAGTATGCTGAACAATACAATAACATGTATAAATACTGGTCTTTCATTCAGAAAACTCTGATCGAGAGCCGTCTGGCAGAAAAGTATCAGGCATTGGTGTCTAAAGCTCTTCTTTCCAATCCGGTGGAAGCACAGGACGCTTTCGATGCAAGAGTGAACCAGTACAACGTGTTGATGGCTGGTATTCCTTACTCTTCTGTAGTGGACTCTACAATCGTAGTGAAAGAATCGGAACTGAAAGACTTGTATAACAAGAAGAAAGAACAATTCAAGCAATATCAGGAAACTCGTGACATCAAGTACATTGATGTACAAGTGACTGCAAGTGCTGAAGACAGAGCTGCTATCCAGAAAGAAGTGGACGAAGCTACTGAACAGTTGGCTACTACTACGGAAGATTATACTTCTTTCATCCGCTCGACTGGCTCGGAAGCTCCTTATGTAGACTTGTTCTATAACAAAACAGCTTTCCCGTCAGATGTAGTTGCCCGTTTGGACTCTGCTTCGGTAGGTACTATTTATGGTCCTTACTATAACGGTGCCGACAATACAATCAACTCTTTCAAAATTGTAGCTAAAGCTGCTGCTGCCGACTCTGTCGAATTCCGTCAGATTCAGGTATACGCAGAAGATGCTGTGAAGACAAAGACATTGGCTGACAGTATCTACAACGCGATCAAGGGTGGTGCTAACTTTGCTGATCTGGCAAAGAAATATGGTCAGACTGGTGATGCAAACTGGCTAACTTCTGCACAGTACGAAGGTGCACAGATAGACGGCGATAACCTGAAATTCATCTCTGCTATCAACAATACAGGTGTGAACGAATTGGTAAACTTGCCGATGGGACAAGCAAACGTAATTCTTCAGGTGACTAACAAGAAATCTGTAAAAGACAAATATAAAGTAGCTGTTATCAAACGTGAAGTAGAGTTCAGCAAAGAAACTTACAACCGTGCTTATAATGATTTCAGCCAGTTTATCGCAGCTAATCCGAGTGTAGAAAAGATGGTAGCTAACGCTGAAGAAGCCGGCTACAGATTGCTCGACAGAATGGATTTGAGTAGCTCTGAACACAATATCGGTGGTGTAAGAGGTACAAAAGAAGCGTTGAGATGGGCGTTTGATAAAGCAAAACCGGGTGATGTTTCCGGCTTGTACGAATGTGGCGAAAGCGATCACATGATGGTAGTAGGTCTGGTAGGCATTAAGCCGGAAGGATATCGTCCGTTGAAAGCAGTACAGGATCAGTTGAGAGCTGAAATCGTAAAAGATAAGAAAGCTGAAAAGATTATGGCTGACATGAAAGCTGCCAATGCAACTTCATTCAACCAGTACAAAGGGATGACTAATGCAGTCAGCGACTCTTTGAAGATGGTTACTTTTGCAGCTCCTGCATACGTATCAGCATTGCGCAGCAGCGAACCGCTGGTAGGTGCTTATGCTTCTGCAGCTGAAGTAAATCAGTTGAGCGCTCCTATCAAAGGTAATGCCGGAGTATTTGTATTGCAGGTATACGGTAAGGACAAATTGAACGAAACATTCGACGCAAAAGCAGAAGAAGCTACGCTGACTAACATGCACGCACGTTTTGCCAGCCGTCTGATGAATGATTTGTATCTGAAAGCAAACGTAAAAGATACACGCTTCTTGTTCTTCTAAACAAGTAGCAAGTAATAGATATTAGGCACGGATTACACGGATTTACGCGGTTTAAACTTTTGAGGGAACCGCGAAACCCGTGTAATCCGTGCCTTTTTTGTGCTCGTTTTTTTTGTTTATGGCCTTTGTTATCTGATTAAATTTCCATATCTTGCCAATCTTTATCAATTGGCTTTGCGAAATACTTCATTAACTAATACGAATCTATATTATGACTAAACAACTAGCCCAGTATTCAGTTCCCGCTGAAAATTCACGTGTTATCCGTGTATTCCTTTCGTCAACGTTCAGAGACATGGAGATGGAACGTTCTGCATTAGTCAAACTCTTTAAGGGTTTGCAAGTGAAGGCTGCCAGCCGTGGTGCCACCATTTCATTGGTTGATTTGCGTTGGGGAATCACAGAAGAAGATGCGAAAAGCGGCAAGGTTGTTGAAATATGCCTGAAAGAGATCGTTAACTCCCGGCCTTTCTTCATTGGTATGGTAGGCGACCGCTATGGATGGTGTCCCAGTTATGAAGATTTATCTCAAACTCTCAATGACAGCTTGGAATATCGTTGGATAGAAGATGACTTGAATCACCATTTGAGTGTGACGGAAATTGAAATGCAGTTTGGTGTACTGCGCAATCCCAATCCGTTACATGCCTATTTTTATATAAAACAGTCGGCAGATGATGAACTGTCTTGCCCTGAAGAGGAGTCTCTTAAATTGAAACGTCTGAAAGAGAGTATTTTGCAACAGGATCGTTATCCTGTGCAGGAGTATGATTCGCCCGATCAGTTGTGTAACCTTGTGGAAGCAGCTTTCACGGAATTGCTTGAACGGGAGTTTCCGGATGTACTGACCGTTGAAGATAATCAAGCATTGCAAGAACAGCTGACGCGCAATGAACTCTTATTCAATTATCATCCAATACCTGAAGCAGATCAGGCGTTTACTGATTTTTTGGCGGCGGATGAACAGAGGTGTCTGGTGGTAACGGGCGGTTGCGGTCTTGGCAAGAGTGCTTTGTTGGCTCATTGGAGCGATTTGGTGAACAATGATATGCCGATGATTCCTATCTATCATCGCTTGGATAGTACTACATTGTCTTCTTATCCGGAAACGTTGGCGAGAATGTTAGCTTCCAAATGCCAGAACGCACTCAAGCATCAATCTTTGGGTGAAGAAAATTTGTTCGCGGCGGAAGTTTCAAAAGAACTGGACTCGACCCAGAGCACTGCCAAATCCATCATGGACGCCGTGAAAAACTCGGTTTTGATGGGAGATGCTGGCTTGAACACTTTTTCAGGGAACACACTTCGAAACCTCAAGGAGATTGAAGAGGATTTGAATTCTATCCAAAAGTTCAGCCAGTTGTGGAGCGCGCTGGGTGCATCAAGATACCCTATCATTCTGTTGATTGATGACATCAGTTATCTGAATCCGACTGAAGCATCCTTGTTTTCTTTATTTGCATCTATTCCCCCGAACGTGAAAGTCGTGTTGAGCTTTTCGGCGTCATCCACTGCCTACCTGCCCTTTGTTCAGAATGACTACGCTCATTTCCAGTTGAATGGTTTTTCACAGGCGGATGCCAAGTCGTTCTCAAAGCAATATTTGTCTACTTACTCCAAGGCTTTGTCCGCACAACAGGAAGATATTCTTGCTTCGTGGGTGCTGGCTAAACAACCGCGCTGTTTAAGTGTATTGCTCAACGAGCTGGTTTCGTTCGGTCAGTACGATGCTCTCAATGAATATATGAGTGGATATTGCCGGCTCAATGAGGTTGGGCAATTCTATGACAGTGTGCTACGGCGTTTGTCGGCTGATTATGGTTCCGAAGAGATTGGAAGAACGCTTCTGATGCTTTCACTTACTTTAGAAGGATTTACCGAAGATGAAGTGAAGAGCATGGCAGACATTAATCAGATACTTTGGTCGCAGTTGAGAGTGGAAATGAGCAGCTGGCTCACCAACAAAGGAGGACGATATTGCATTGGTGACACACAAATGGTAGAGGCGATCGAACGCTATTTCGCTCAAGATGACGAATGTATAGATGATAGTCGCCATGAAATTATTTCCGCTCTGCTGGATGAGGAAGAGATCCTTTCCCATCCGTTGACTTTTGCCGATTATAACTATCGCATGAAACAGTTCTGCTACCATGATTCGTATCGCTATAAAGTGGAGATTACCTATCAATGCTATAAGATGCAAGAATGGGATATATTGAAGGATTGGATTTGTGATGTGGAGATTTTCGAGATTCTGTATCGCACGAATCGTTCTCTGTTGGAAGATAGCTGGAAGGCGATCATGAACGACAATCCTGAAGTTACGCCTGAAGTCTATGCCGAATTGGACTTTGATGAGATCGATTCTTTTTTAATTCCTGTCATTGCTAATGATATGGCTACTTTCTTGAGCAGTTCTTTCCATCTGACGAAGGCGGCAGCTGCTGTGAGTGAGAAGAGTATGGAAGGTGCTGCCATGCCACTAATAGCCAAGTCGGTATTGAAGATGAATGAGGGATGCCGGTATGCCCGTAATGAAGAATACGAAACGGCATGCGACTGTTTCCTGAAAGCATTGATGATGCAGGAAAACATAGCACCGACTCCGGAACTGGAGATTGCCAACACCTGCCGAAATCTAGCTCTGGCATATTACTACAATGAGCAATATGATGAAGCAGTGACCTATTTGAATAGGGCGCTTGATTATCATGCGGCTTCTGCTGATGAGAAGAGTCAGGCAGAAGTCATTGAACTTTCCGAATATCTGGCTTATTGTGATTACTATAAGGATGAGAAAGAGAGTGCTGCCGAGAAATTCCGGAAAGTAGCTGAAATGCACGAGTCATTGAATGGCAGACTGTCCGGTGGAGTGGCTAAATGTTTGCGTATGCAGGGTAAATGTCTTTATTATATCAAACGATACGATGAAGCATGGATGCTGATGAATCAGGCGTTGGACATTGCTATACAGATAGATAGCAAAAAACAGATCGTCGCTTGTCATAAACAGTTGTATTATCTGTGCAGGGAATTCAAACGGATGATGAATGAACGTGGCGATGAGCAGGCGTCTACTTTATTCTTCCGTGAGTCTCTTCTGCATGAAATGTATTTCAGCGAAAAACCGCGTCTGGCGGAACTGACTGTCCGATATGAGGCATTGAGATGTGATATTATGCAGCAGTATTACATGAATAAAGACTATGATAACGTGATTCGTATTGCGACGTCTTTGGATATTCACGATGATGCTGACCCTAATGCTTCCTGTCTGGTATATTATTACAAAGCACAGGCTTATGTGAAGTTGGAGAATTATCCAATGGCGAAAGAGGCTTTCTTCAGAGAGTTCGAACTGCGAAAGAAGTATTTGGGATGGGAGGAAGAAGATACGATTCTGGCTTGTCAGAACTTAGGGGTTTTGCACAGCTTTTGTAATGAACGGGAAGAGGCGCTGGCTTGTTTCCGTGAGGCGTACGGTCATGAAGTGAAAAAGAATGGCGAGGATTCTGAAATGGCGCAAAAGCTACTTCAATATATCAGCGTGGTTGAATCATAACGGAGGCATACTTCCCTTTTTTGTTAACTTTTACATTCCTGCTATACGGAAATCGACTTTATTTCCTTACATTTGCAGATATAAACTATCAACAGAAAGAAGAATGTCTAAATATCCCCTTTTAGGAATGACTCTTGTAGAGCTTCAATCATTGACAAAAAGACTGGGTATGCCCGGCTTTGCTGCCAAGCAGATTGCATCCTGGCTTTACGAAAAGAAGGTAGCCTCGATTGATGATATGACTAATTTGTCATTGAAACACCGGGAGTTGCTCAAGCAGAACTATGAGGTGGGAGCAGAAGCTCCGGTAGATGAAATGCGCTCTGTAGATGGTACGGTGAAGTATCTTTATAAAGTGGGTGAGAACCATTTTGTAGAGTCGGTTTATATACCGGATGATGACCGGGCAACGTTGTGCGTGTCGTCACAAGTAGGTTGCAAGATGAACTGTAAGTTCTGTATGACCGGCAAACAGGGGTATACGGCTAACCTGACCGCCAGCCAGATCATGAATCAGATTCATTCGCTGCCGGAACGGGACAAACTGACTAATGTCGTAATGATGGGAATGGGCGAGCCGCTCGATAACCTGGATGAGGTATTGAAAGCATTGGAACTACTGACCGCTACCTACGGTTACGCATGGAGTCCGAAGCGTATCACGCTTTCTACTGTCGGGCTACGGAAAGGATTGCAGCGTTTTATCGAAGAAAATGACTGCCACCTTGCCATCAGCCTTCACTCTCCGCTGACCGTTCAGCGTGCTGAATTAATGCCGGCGGAAAAGGCGTTTTCAATCACCGAAATGGTGGAACTGTTAAAAAACTATGATTTTAGTAAACAACGTCGACTTTCATTTGAATATATTGTTTTTAAAGGGCTCAATGATTCGCAGGTCTATGCCAAAGAGTTGCTGAAACTTCTTCGCGGGCTGGATTGCAGGGTGAATCTGATTCGTTTTCATGCCATACCGGGGGTAGACCTCGAGGGGGCGGATATGGATACGATGACCCGTTTTCGTGATTATCTGACGTCACACGGACTTTTCACCACTATCCGTTCATCCAGGGGCGAAGATATTTTTGCCGCTTGCGGTATGCTGTCGACAGCGAAACAGGAGAAAAATAATGAAAGTTAATATATAAAACCGAACATCATGAAAAAGTACTCTTTTATTTTATGCATCGCTTTGGTAGCCTTTGTCGTTGCATCTTGTGGTCTGAAAGGAAATCACACCTCTAGTGGTCGTGCTTACGAGCTTTTGGTTGTAGTAGATCACGGTGTTTGGGATCGTGCTGCCGGAAGGGCTTTACATGATGCGCTCGATGCTGATATGCCCGGTTTGCCGCAGTCGGAACCTTCTTTCCGGATTATGTATACTTCGCCGAAAGATTATGATTCTACGCTGAAGTTGATACGTAACATTATTATTGTAGATATACAGGATATATATACGAAAGCCTCGTTCAAATATGCGAAGGACGTGTATGCCAATCCGCAGATGATATTGACTATCCAGGCTCCGAACGAAGAAGAGTTCGAGAAGTTTGTGGAAGAGAACAAAAAGACGATTGTCGACTTCTTTACCCGTGCGGAAATGAACCGTCAGATTACGTTCCTGGAAGGGAAACACAGTAATTTCATTTCGCAGAAAGTGGACAGTTTGTTCGGATGCGACATCTGGGTGGATGCCGAACTGGCTAATTCAAAGACCGGGGATGATTTCTTCTGGGCTTCTACCAACACAGGTACTGCCGACCGTAACTTTGTGATGTACTCTTATCCGTACACTGACAAGGATACGTTTACCAAAGAATATTTTGTGCACAAACGTGACTCCGTGATGAAAGCCAATATCCCCGGATTCAAGGAGGGCGTTTATATGTCGACCGATAGTTTGCTGACCGATGTCCGTCCGATCAATGTACAAAACAGCTACACAATGGAAGCACGTGGCCTGTGGCGTATGAAGGGCGACTTTATGGGTGGTCCGTATGTGTCTCACACTCGTCTGGACGAGAAAAACCAACGAATTATTACAGCAGAAATATTTGTTTATTCACCTGATAAAATGAAACGCAACCTGGTACGCCAGATGGAAGCATCTCTTTATACACTGAAACTTCCGAATGAAGTTCAGCAGAAGCAGATTCCATTGGGAGAAGCATCTAAGGAAGCGGAACAAACTAATAAATAAAAACATGGAAGATAACAAGATAAGGATAGGTATCACCCAAGGAGATATTAACGGGGTGGGCTATGAGGTGATTCTTAAGACATTTTCCGACCCTACGATGTTGGAACTATGTACTCCGATCATTTATGGCTCACCGAAAGTAGCGGCTTATCATCGCAAAGCGCTGGATATACAGGCCAATTTCAGCATTGTCAACTCTGCTACCGAAGCGGGGTACAACCGTTTGAGTGTGGTGAACTGTAATCCGGTTTTGTCTCAACGTTTGTTCTTCCATTGATCGCTACGTGAAATGCATCGGTTACGTATTTCTGGCTTCCGAGGAATCCTGCTGCGATCAGGACCAGATCTGCAGGAAGCTCTTTTTCACTTCCTGCAACTGGAACCATGTTCATTCTGCCAGTCTTTTCATCCTTCTTCGGCTCAAGGCTTACCAGCACCGC
>OHBM01002972.1_pt1 | contig 10782 bp, 7 predicted proteins | sample 1577251 | NCBI WGS metagenome assembly OHBM01 (sample SAMEA3541557, study PRJEB24748) | human gut metagenome | biome: human gut; feature: human-associated habitat; material: faeces | place: China | collected 2012
ATGCTAGAAGGAATATTGACCGTTTTGATTTTATCAATATACTTAAACCACGGCGAACTTGATTCATAATAACCATTTCCACCACCTTCACCCATCCAGTAAACTGCACATGCTGCCATTGGTCCATCACCATAGATGGTCAATACGCCATTGTTGTCTAGCTGCCAAGTTAGATTATCTCCGTAGGTTCCAAAAGCGATAAGATTATCCTTCTCAGAATCACCAGAACTACCGGAATTGTTGTTGTCTGCTTTAAGCGAGACATCTATGTTGGAATTGGTTACAGTGAAAATGCAACTGTAGGAGTTGCCGGATATAGTTGATTTCAAGGTGTAGGTTCCGGGTCTCATATAGCAATAGTTGTCTATTGAACCCAACAAAGACCCGATAGACTGTTCCTTGCCATTTTCGTCAGTTGAGAATACTTCAACGCCCGATGGTGTGGGAATACTGTCGGCGGAGATATTTACAAGGTACAGCTTGTGAGGACATTTTCCAGAGCCAAAATCATTATAGTTTATGGAATAATATAACGTGAGAATATGGGAGCGATAATCTAAAAGTGTTTCGGTTGTGCTCCAGACTTTGATGATCTTTACCGTAACGGTTAAACCAACCTTTGAATAAATATCACCAGAAAGACAAGCGTTGCATTCATGGATTGAGTTGCCTGAGTAGTTGGAAATTATTTTATTTGGCTCAACAACTTCGGCCTCGACAGTGGGCTCTATAGTGCCTTCAGCACCTATCGAGAAAGCAACCTCCAACTCCAAAAGAGATAGGAAATTTTCTTCTGTTCGTGCTTTGAAGAACTTGTAGAAGCCAACTTTGATGCTGGGAGCGAATTCAACACCAATGTACAGTGTGCCGCTGACTTTGATAGAAAATTCCACAACAGGTTTTTCACTGGTGTCGGTAATTGTATGGCCATCACAAGAGAAACCCTGTTTTGTAGTGAGCGTATAGTAGAATTCTCCAGTGATGTCAAACTTGAAAACAAGCTGAGGAGTATAGTTTATGTAGATGCCAGGAAGTCATTTCTGAAAGAAACCCAAGTCGATTTTTGTTGAAGCGTTGTAAGATACTTCGACGCCGCCAGAAGCTTCACTTTCGAGAGAGCAACTAAAGTTTTGCTTATCAGCTGCAATGAGATACTGGAATTTAGTAGATAGCTTTAGATTGAGAACGGCATTGATGCCAAATTTGGTTGTGATATGCGTATCGTCCTCGTCTTTTTTCTCGCCATCGTAAAAAGTGTCGGTGCCGATCACAAATTTATGAGCAAATGAGAAAGTAACATCATCAGAGAAAGCATTTGTTTCATCAAGTGAGTCTTGCTCTTTGACTAAACCATTATAATGAACTTCTTCATCTACGCCAGTACCGTCGTATTCTAACTGGCTTCCATCATCGGTAGACTCGATTTTAACGACATCAAAAACATCGATAAGATCAAGTGCGTCATCGCCAGTAATGGTAACGGAATCACCAACGATGTTAAGGGTTTCAATACGCAATACAAAAATAGCATTATTTTGTTGGTACGCAAAGATTTCGCCGGGAGTCATTTTTTTAATTTTTTCATTGGAAGTGGTTATAGTGTAAGAACCGTCGCCATTGTCAATGAGGCTAGTAGGATGAGTATTTGCTGCATACGAAGAAATGAAAGAAGAATCATTATCGCTGACAAGCACGACATCATCTTTCACAACGGCAAAGTTCGTGTCATTCTGTTCGTCCAGATTCAGGACGCGGTCTGCCGGATAGTCATCCACGGTAGCGTTTTCGAGGTCCTGAATGTCCTTCGTATAGGCAGAGCTGGTGAACTCGTTGCTCAGCGGGGCGTGCTCGACAGTGTCAAGCAGGAACGCCTTTACCACGAAGCTGTTGGGGATGCTGCCGGTCAGAGAGACAGTTGCAGTAGAGCTGCCGGTGTTATCCTCCGTCACAAATGCCGGGGCGGTGCCGCTGGCAGACATGAGCTCCTCAGAATCGTCCGTGTAGAGCGCCACTACGATGTCAGCGTCTTCCGCCGCGACATACTCCACGGTGGCTGTGCTGCCATCCACTGTGACGCCGATGACGCGATTCTCAGAACTGGAAGCACTGTTCTGTTCATCGATGCTGTTCACCAGCAGCTTGCCGAAGCTGTCGGTGGCTTCCATCGACATGTTCGAGGTGTCCACGGTGGGCTGCGTCTGCTGCGGCGGGGCATACTGGCCCTGTAGCAGTGGGTCGGAGACGATGGACTGGACAGTCTCATCGTCCAGCCCCGGGGATTCTTGTGCCGCAGCAAAAGTTTCCGGGACTGCACCCGGACTCTCTGCAAAGGCGCTGAAAGGTACGATGCCGACCAGCATGGAGAGGGTCAGCAAAGCCGCAAGTAGCCTTTTCATGGTATAGGATTCCTTTCTTCTGGCTTGACGGCGGGCAAACGGCATTTCTGCCCTTTTGCCCTATGTGGACCGGCCTTGCGCCGGAGCGCATCGGCGCGGTGCGGCGGCTTGCCGACGGCAGCGAGGTCATTCGCGGCGAAAGCTGGGTCACAAATGCCTACGAGGGCCTTGCGTTCGTCACGCTCGGCACGATCCCGCAGTATACCTATCCGCTCCCGGATAAAACCGATACCGTGCTCGAGATCGAATATTCATAATGCCCATCAGACCCCGGCAGCGAGGCAGGGGAGATTGGTGAAACTGCCTACTTGCATTTTTCATAAAATCTGCTAAAATGTAGCGTGCTACCAAAAACGGTAGCACGCTACATTTTTGATTCGGGAGGTTCCGATGAAGGATTGTTCTCAGAATCTCGGCCCGCGGCTGCGGCATCTCAGCAACCGCATTACGCAGTACATGGATCAGCAGTTTCTTGCGCTCGACCTGACGTCGACGCAGTCATTTATCCTGCACCATCTTGTGCTGCACGAGGGTGAGCAGATCTACCCAAAGGACATTGAAAAGCGCTTCCACCTGACGCACCCGACCGTCTCCGGCGTGCTGCAGAGGCTGGAAGCAAAGGACTTTGTCGTGCTTGAGCCGGACCGGGACGACCGCCGCTGCAAGCGTATCCGCCTGACCGAACGCGCCCGGCAGTGCGACGCCGCCGTCGGGCAGGCATTCGAAACGCTTGAGCGCGTCATGTGCTCCGGCATGAGCGATGAGGAGCAGCAGACGCTCCTGCGTCTTCTCGATCTGGCCGCAGACAATCTGCACGCCACACAGGAAATGGAGGTATCCGATCTATGATCAAACGTCTTTCCGCCTGCATCGTTGCGCTCCATCGCCTCAGCCTTCATCAGCAACACATCGGTATAGCGGAAACGGAAAAGAGGTTTGGCTGGTCGGGAATACTGAACAGAATCAGCCTCATCCATCAGCAGCGCATCCTTCGGCATCTGATAACGCACAGAACTGTTGAAGATTTCATCCTCCTCTAAACTGCAGCCCTCATCAGCCAGTCTGTTGCAATAGAAGATGCAGGTTTCCCATGCATTCAATATCTTGCTGCGGTTCTCACTCGCCTTACCGCCCGTAATGAGCGAGGCGCCATCAGCAGTACGCACCATAAATTCCAGGTCCCTACCCTTCGGACGCTTCCTGTAACCCTGCGCCCAATCGTTGTACATATAGATTTCAGCATTCAGCGCCAGTTTAGCCAGCAGGAAGTTGACCACAGGCTGCGTGATGCGCCCATAATGAGAGCCTTCCTCCAAACTGGACGTCTGAGGAAGATAAGGCAACACCTGCTGCAATTCGCTGAAGATGAAATGGAAGATTTCGCTCCGTTCGCTCTGAGCCGACAGCTTTTCATCGGTAACCGAAGAGCCCGAAGCCGGTTCATAGATGAGTGATTCTGCCGAAGACAGGAGTACCGGAATCCTGCCATACAAATCCATCGCCTCATAATACATCATGGCCCTGATGGCACGCACCTCAGCCTTGAACTGCGCCTTCTGGTTATCGGTAAGCCGTACTGACTGTAAATCAATCATATCCAGCGACTTGTTGCACATGCCGATAGCCCGATAAAGATATTGCCAGGAAGAATAAAGCTGCTCATCATCAGGAGAAAGAGAAAGCAGACTGTCCAGACGCTGAATATCGCGGATGCCTTCCCCATCTATCGTTCCACCCATAAAATCATATAAAGGAGCTATGGTCGTATCGAATATTTCAGACGCAGAACCATTGCTGCCACCCCCATCGAGCTGATCCTTAGGATGTTCATTCAAGCACGATGAGAATACCAACAGGGTCAGGAAAGAGATGACCCAAGTGAACAAATGTGAAATATATCGTCTCATAACCATATCACATGAAGTTTAGGTTTCAAACTGTAAGGACTGCTAATAACAGCAATCCGACTGCAAATATAAGAAAAAAGAATGATAAAAGGACACAAATATAGTAAAAATCTACGCAAATTTTGCGGTTATCAAATTTATTTGTACCTTTGCACCCGGTTAGCAGAGAGCTAACTAAGGGGTGCTACCGCCGGAAAAGAGAAAAAAGCGGATGCTGAGAATATACCCATCGACCTGAACCAGGTAATGCTGGCGTAGGAAAATAAGGCACATTTCCCCCTTATATGATGTTTTTAATTTAAATAAATGAAAAGATTCAACGGGATCGCACTCAGTGTAGCGTTTTGCTCTTTGGCAAGCCAGGCTGCACTGGCACAGACAAAAATCGACACCTTGAAGGTGCAGAATTTGAATGAAGTGATTGTAAAAGGCGTACGTGCCACAAAAGAAGCTCCATACGCCGTGGCTAACATCAGGAAATCAGAACTCAAACAATTCTCTTGCTCAGGTCAGGAATTGCCATTTCTCCTTTCTCGTACACCGGGCATTCTCGCCTGGAGTGAGAACGGTATCGGCACCGGTACTACCTATATGCGCATTCGTGGCGCTGCCGGAAGCCGCATCAATGTAACACTCGACGGAGTGGCTCTCAACTCACCGGAAGACCAGACCGTTTTCTGGGCTAACATGAACAGTTATTCTTCGCTCCTGAGCAGCATCCAGGTACAGCGCGGCGTAGGCTCTTCTACCAATGGCGACGGTGCCTTCGGTGGAAGCATCTCTATGGCTACAGCTGCTCCTTCGCTCACCCCTACTGCAGAAGTTACCGGCTCTTTCGGTTCTTACAATACCTATCATACAGGCGCCAGCTTCTCTACAGGTCTGCTCGGCAAGCATCTGATTTTTGACGGTGCTTATCACGAGACAGCCACCGACGGTTATGTAGACGGCACTGCAGGCCGCTCAGGTTCTTACTATGGCGGACTGACCTGGCTGGGCGATAACTTCAAGATAAGCTACAAGAACATCGGCAACTTCGAGAAGACCGGTCAGGCTTGGAACGGTGTGCTGGGCGGAGATTACAACTCTAACTTCACCCTCCTTGATGATGGCATCCGCACTTATAAAGATATGTATAAGGCAGGTCTGGATAAGTTTAATGTGCTGACAGGTGATATGGTTCGCAACGACAAGGGCGATTATACCATCACTCCTTATACCCTGCGCGACGGAAGCAAATGGGACAAGACAACTGATAACTTCTATCAGAACCACAACATTCTTTCGGCTACCTGGACACCTGGCAGCCACTGGAGCCACAGCCTCTCACTGCATTATACCTATGGCTACGGCTACTACAAGGAGTTCAAGAACAACGCCAAGTTTGCCAAGTTCGGACTCGTTTACAAGGATGCAGAAGGTAATTTCATCAAGAAATCTGACTTCATCCGCAAGAAGGGACTCACCCAGCATACCTACGGCATGGTATACAATACTAACTACAAGGATGAGCACTGGGATGTTATCGGCGGATTGAACCTGCAGCAGTTCCGCGGCAACCACTGGGGATACCTTACTTATATCGCCAACCAGGATGCTGAGAAGAAGTTCTTAGGCAGCAACGGAAAGTATAAGTACTATGATTCTGATGCCCACAAGTATGACTACAGCGCCTTCGTCAAGGCAAGCTATCGCTTTGCAGACTACTGGAATGCCTTCGCTGACCTGCAGTATCGCCGTGTAGAATACAAGACCGACGGTATCAACGACAAGTTTATCGCCCTGAAAGATGGCAGCTACAAGAACCAGGAGCTGAACATCAACGAGAAGTACAACTTCTTCAACCCTAAGGCAGGTATCAGCTTCAACAAGGATGGCCACAAGGCATACGCATCTGTAGCCTACAGCAACCGCGAGCCAGAGCGCAACAACTTTACCGACAACTTCAACTATCCATTCCCTAAAGAGGAGAAGCTGCTCGATGTAGAGTTCGGCTATCAGTATCAGGGCGACAACTGGCATGCAGGCGCCAACTTCTACTATATGGATTATGACAACCAGCTGGCTCAGACCGGACAGTTGAGTGACATCGGCGAGGCGCTGACCACCAACATCAAGGATTCTTACCGTATGGGCGTAGAGCTGGCAGCCGGCTGGGCACCATTGTCATGGTTGTCTGTAGAAGGCAATGCCGCTTTGAGCAAGAACAAGATCAAGGACTTTGATGAGTATGTAAGCAACTGGGATGATGAAACGAAGCCAGGCGTAGTACATTACGACAACTCAACCCTGTCTTATTCTCCATCTGCCATTCTGAACGGATTCATCGACATCCACTATGCCGGTTTCTCAGCTACCTGGCACACCAACTTTGTAAGTCGCCAGTATATTACCAACACAGAAGACCGCGACTTCTCGCTGCCATGCTATTCACAGAGCGACCTGAGCCTGAACTACAGCGCTAAGGTAACCAAGGCACTCGGCATCAAGGAGGTAAGCTTCGGTGTGGACATCAACAATATCTTCAACCGCCACTATGCAGCCAGCGCATTCACCTGGAGCAATGCTACCGGTTACGGATATACATTGGACAACCGATTCAAGCAGATAGCCTACATTCCGATGGCAGATACCACCTGGATGACGCATCTTACATTGAAGTTCTAATCAGAAATCATCATGATGGATTATATTGCATCACATGGTTTAGACATCTTTACCACGGTACTCGGACTGGTTTATATCCTGTTGGAGTACCGTGCCAGTATCTGGCTCTGGCTGGTAGGCATCATCATGCCCGCCCTGGACGTATGGCTCTATTGGAGTCATGGTCTTTACGGCGATGCGGGTATGGCGGTCTACTATACGATAGCCGGTATATATGGTTATGCCGTATGGAAATATGGCAAGAAGCACAACCAGAAGGAGAAAGAAGAACTTCCGATTACCTATATGAAGAAGTCGCTCTATCTCCCTACTCTTCTGTTCTTCCTGGCAGCCTGGGGCATCACCTATTATATACTGATAACTTTCACTAACTCTACAGTTCCTCTGCAAGACAGTTTCACCAATGCCCTGAGCTTTGTGGGTCTCTGGGCGCTGGCACGCAAATATATCGAGCAGTGGTTCTTCTGGATAATCGTAGATGCCGTTTGCTTCTATCTCTATATCGTCAAAGGTATCCCATTCAAGGCTGGACTTTACGGTCTCTACGTCATCATCGCCGTAGCCGGATACTTTAAATGGAAGAAGATGATGATGAAAAAGAGTTGATAGTTTACAGTTAACAGTTTATAGACGGAAAAAGGAAGCCAAGGCAAAAACAAACTTGCCAGGCTTCCTTTATTTCATTTATATAAACAAGAACCACTATACCAAGGTTCCGCGCTTAAACTTATCCTATCAGCGAAAAGCACATCCTTTATGCCCTTTTCACCTTTAATCCGTTTTCGATACTAACCAGTTCATCGCTGAATCCAGCATCAATCTTCAGTCTTTCTTCCACTTTTGAACAACTGTGGATAACTGTGCTATGATCACGATTACCAACGAGTTTGCCGATTCTCGAAGCAGGCATTTTGGTATATTTCTGTGCCAGATACATCGTTACCTGTCTTGCCACAACATAATCACGCTTACGGCTCTTGCTGTTCACGGCAGTAACCGTTACATTATAATGATGGCAAACCGTTTCAACAATATCATCGATGGTGAGCGGCTTATCATCGACCTTCACCGCACGCTTGATGACGCGCTCGGCAAGACGGATATCAATGCTGCTGTTATAAACGATGCTGTAAGCCAGAAGACCATTGATGGCTCCCTGCAAATCGCGCACACTTCCGTTACAGGTCTGGGCGATGAAAGAGATGACATCTACCGGAATCTTCAAACCGTCACGACGAATCTTATTGCTCAGGATATCCACACACAACTGGATATTCGGCTTCTCCAACTCGCAGACCAAACCGCAAGAGAAACGGGTGAGCAGACGGTCTGGCATATCCTTCAACTCTACCGGAGGGCGGTCGCTCGCCAGGATAATACGCTTTCCGTTGCGGAAAAGGTGGTTGAAGATATGGAAGAAGGTATTCAGCGTCTTTGCCTTACCAGCCCACTCCTGGATATCATCCACAATCAGCATATCGATAGACTGATAGAAGTTGATGAAATCATTGCTCGCATTATGGAGCACGGCATCAGTATACTGGGTCTGGAAAAGACGGGCACTCACATAGAGCACACGCTTCTGAGGATACATCTGCTTCGCTTTCAGGCCGATGGCATTCACCAGATGCGTCTTACCGCTACCCGAAGGTCCATAAATGAACATTGGGTTAAACTGGGTGGTATTTGGATGCTCGGCAATAGACAATCCTACGGAACGAGGCAGCTTATTGCTGTCACCCTCCATATAATTGTTGAAAGTAAGCTTCGGGTCTAACTGTGTATCAATGTCTTCCTGCTGCTGGGGAGCGACAGGCTGGGCAGCCGTCTGCTGGGCACGCTCACGAGTTTGCTTTGCCATATCAGCATCGTCTGGATCTGCCTCTATATCTTGAGAAAGCTTATGCTCCTTATCGGTTACAACACGATAAGTGAGACGGATTCCTTCACCAAAATTACGATGCAGCACCTTACTTAACAAGTCAACGAAGTTCTGTTCCAAGTACTCGTATACGAACGGACTCGGAACCTGCACCAACAAAGTCTTTGTCGACGGCTTGTACGATTCAAAGACGATTGGCTTGAACCATGTGTTATATTGCTGCTCTGTTACACTGTCCTTTATGAGCAAAAGACTGTTGTCCCAGAGGGCTTTTGGACTTGCTAACATTGATTACTTATATTATTAATACTTTAATTCACAAATGACGGGACGCACCGAAAGATGCGAAATCACGTGCAAAGTTACAAAAAAAATAGGAGAAATGCAAATCCCCTTATTTAAAACATTTTAATAGATAGTCTTTAAATTACTGAATACCAAACACTTGCCTAAAATACAAATATAGCAGACTGAAATTCAGTGAAACAATAATGTAACGTCCCCGAAACGGCTAACAAACAAACAGTTTGCGAGTCATTTCGGGGCGTGAAACATACCGAATCTTATTTAGACTAAATTTATTTAGCTCGGACTCTTTTTACTTGTCTTTTCTGCCGAAAACAGAGAAATGGACATAGCGTTTCGGATGTGCCTTCAAGTCGATAACCAAGGAGTCGGCATGACTCATGGTTGACGTCAGATTGTCGTACAGCTTGGTATCGTTCATCAGCAATCCGAGGCTTCCCTGGTTGCTGTTCAGCTTCTCAGTAAACTGATGAGCACTCTCCAAAGTCTGGTTCACCTTGTTCAAAGTGCCCTGCACATCAAGACTGGCCAGATTAGCTGTGAGGCGGTTGGTATTATCCAGCACGCCATTCGCCTTTCTTACCATACCCGGAACCTGCTTGTTGAGACCCGCCATCAGCGTATTCAGTTCACGTGTAGAAACGGTGAGGTTGCTTGTGATGGTTTCCACATTATGCAGCGAAGCAGCCAGAGCCGGGTCAGCCAGCAGCGCATTCACGCTGGTAAGGATAGAATCCAGTTTAGGCAACATCTTTTCCACTACCGGAATCAGGTTGGCAGCCTTATCCATCATGCCTCCGTTTACAGCACCCGGAATGATACCACCCGGTTCTACTCTTTCGCGCGGATTGTTTGCCAGAAGCAGATTCACCTGCAGGTTACCCATCAGGTCTTTTACTATTTCGGCTTTACTGCCCTGCGGGATTCTCAAATCCTTGTTAATATCCACCTTTACTTTGATAGGACCATTCTCCTTGTAATCATATTCCAAACCATCCACGGTACCTACCTTATAACCATCCGCATAAATAGGCGTAGAGGCACCCAGTCCCTGGATGTCATCAAACGTCATATAGTAGGCGTTGTTGGTAGAGAACAGATTCATGCCTTTCAGAAAATTGATTCCGAAATACATAACCAAAATACCGACAATAGCTACAAGAGCTATCTTGATTTCTTTTGTTAGCTTCATATTTATCTCTTTATATATTCGTGCTTATATCTTATCCTTACTCAGGTCAATCAGCGGTTTCTGTTCTGCTTGAACTCACGTATAGCCTGATTCACATCATATTTCTTTCCATTCTTGAAAGCTATGATGAAAGCTTCCGGGAACTTCTCGGCAAGCGTCTTGCGCAAACGGTAAATCTCATTATAGTTGGTAGAGGCTCCCATCGTATATTTCACCATATTGCCTTCCTGAAAACTGTCATAACCGGTTTCGCCCTTAAAATGGGCATCGCCCTTGCGGAGCGTGCGGTTGCTGACAAATATCTGAAGCTTGAAGACAGGCGCATCGGCTACATTGGCTTTCTGCTGAACCGGTTTGCTCTGAGCTACAGTTCTGTTCTGCTGGTTCTGTCTGTTCTGCTGCGTCTGTCTGCTCTGCTGAGCCGGCTTATCC
>OHBM01002976.1_pt1 | contig 10754 bp, 10 predicted proteins | sample 1577251 | NCBI WGS metagenome assembly OHBM01 (sample SAMEA3541557, study PRJEB24748) | human gut metagenome | biome: human gut; feature: human-associated habitat; material: faeces | place: China | collected 2012
TTTAGCATACCATAGCTTTGATAAATACCAAATTTTAATTGAAGACCAAAATTTTTAAAGAATGACTCATATTTTTCACGGTCATTTTTTAACATATTTTCTAATTCACTTTGAATTTTCTTTTCAATCTTATCAGCAATTAATTTTAATTGACGATCGTGCTGTAAAATTTCACGTGAAATATTTAAAGATAAATCTTGTGAATCAACTAAACCTTTAACAAATCTAAAATGTTCTGGAACTAAATCGCTGGCTTTATCCATAATGAAGACACCACGACTATAAAGTTGTAAACCTTTTTCATAATCATTTGAATAATAATTCATAGGTGCTTGACTAGGAATAAATAATAATGCATCATAAGAAACATTACCCTCTACACGTGTATGAATGACTTTTAAAGGATCTGAAAAATCATTGAATTTATCTTTATAGAATTCATTATATTCTTCTAGTTTAATATCCTTTTTATTACGTTTCCATAATGGAACCATAGAGTTAAGTGTTTTGTTTTCAACAACATCTTCATATTCATCACTATCTTCTTTTTTCTTAGAAACAGTCACATCCATTTTAATTGGATAATGAACATAATCTGAATACTTCTTAATTAATCTTTCTATTTCATATTGATCTAAATATTCATCATATTTATCATCATAATCAGTTCCACTAAAACTTATTTCTAATTTATTATCATTTTCAATCATTAACATTTTATTGATATTAGCTTTATTACCAACCATTAATTTTCCAAATTCAGTAGCAAAGTTCTTGTTAATGATATCTTCTAAATCCTCTTTTAATAATACTTTTATATCATTTTTAGATTTTTGTAATATATCTTTTTCTATTTTATCAAGATTTAATATTTCTTCATATTCATCTGGTATTTCTAAATCTTGAATATTATTTAAAAGTGATTGGAATAATTCATTTAATTTTTCTTTAATATTTAAATTATCTACATTGAAATTAGATTCTTGAAATAAGAAATTTCCTCTGTACTTTATGATATGATGAATCGCTAGATATATAAGTCTTATATCTTGTTTGTCTGAATTATTAATTAATTCATTTCTTAAGTGATATATAGTCTTATACTTATTTTGATAATCTTTTATTTCTTTTTTTTCTGTTTTTGTTAATACTATTTTTTTATTTATAGAATCTTTTTCATGATATTTTGATTCTTTTAATTTTTGAAAAAAGAAAGGATCTACCTTATTTATTTCATTTTTAAATTCATCTTGTAGTAACTTTATTCTTTCTCTTCTACGGTCATATCTTCGTCTAGCATTTCTTTTTTTTCGTCTATCCTCTGCTGTTGTTGCAATATCAAATAACCTAACACCCCAAAGCTTTTTATTTCCTTTTCTCATTACTTTTTGATTATCACACTCTACCACTGACCATCCTACAGATGTTGTTCCAATATCTAAACCAATATTATAATTTTTTATTTTTTCCATTGACTACCTCCATACAACTATGGTATTATGTAATTGTCTTAATACCATTTAAGATGACATAGAGAGTTAAAATAAAGGCTTAGCCCTAAATACTTATTTATGTGAGATGCTGCTTAGGCAGCTTTTATTTTGCCTCAAAATATCATCAAAATAAAGTCTGTACTAGCCCTTTATAAGTCAAGTCTATCATAGTTTTTTAAGAATAACAATATGTAAATTCAAATGTTTTTAAAACATAAATTTAATACACATTTTTATATACTATAAAATCAACTTTTATTCAAAATAAAAGAGCCAACATTTCATTGGTTCTTAAATTAAACTTTTCTAGATTGAATTTCAGCTATTTTATCAAGTACTTCCTTAGCATTATTGGTATTAATTTCTGTATAACCAAGTTCCCTTAATGCTTGTACCTTAGCAGTATTTAATTCTTGAGTTCTGCCAAGCACTTCTTCTTTTTTATGTTCAATTTCTTGAACGAATCTCTTGTGAGTTTCTGCTATCTTACCTTTTGAAGCACTGCCATTATTATATAAAGTCATAGCTGAAAACATAATACTTTCAAAAACAAATTGTCTGTCTTCATTAAAAGCATATTCATTAGCATCTATAAATCCCATAGATTTTGAAATATAAGCTAACATATACTTTAATTCCTTAGCTGTTTCCATAGACTGTAAGAAATGATATAAATAACGATAACTATGGTAAACTTCTTTAGACTTATCATCAACGATCTTTTCTTTTAATAATTGAATAATATCTGATAATAATTCTTGTTCTTTTTTATTTAAACCTTTTAAATCTTCAGTACCATAATATCGAGTATTTTCGTCTTTTACACCCTCATTTAAACGATTTTCAACCTGAATGATATATTCCCCATCAACTTTAATAGTATCTAAATCTTTGACATCTTTAATAATATCTTGACTACCTTTAATAGTAGTAATTAGTTCTGTTTTATTATCATATTGTCTTAAATTATGATGATTTACTTTTCCTAAATGTTTTATATTTTGTATAGCATTATTATTTTTTGATGTAGTTTTAGATAGTGAATTTAATGCTTCTTGTTTTGCTTTAATTGTTTTATTTTTATCATTACTTAAATGAAATGAATAAGATAGTTCTTCCATATATTCCCCCTAAAATTGAATTTGGATTTTACGAAAAACCTGCAAAGACATAATTCATAACTTCCTATATATCTTGTCATGAACAAGATATGGAAGCTAAGGTCATACCTTAGAAACCGAAATTATCTATCGCTTCTTTCATTCTTTACAGAACAAAACGAACCACGATAATTTATAAATCATTTAAATTTATATACTATATAAATTAATAAATGATTATAGAAAATATTTTATTTAAATTGAATCTTTTTTATGATATATGTAAATTAATTCAAATATTATTATACACAAATTCAAATTTATCAGTTATAAAGCTTAACATAATCTTTAAAATGAAGAAAAAATTAAAATTCAAAAAAATATTGACACCTATACCCCCTACCCCTATAATGAGTATAGGTGATGACATGAAAAAAGTATGTAGTGAATGTATTCGTTCTAAACATAGAACAGATGAAGAAAAGAAAAATCTAACTAGAAGGCTTAATATTATTGCTGGTCAAGTTAGTGGATTACAGCAGATGATAGATGATGATGAAAAGAATGATTGGTCAGCTTAATGGTATTATGAAAATGATTGAAGATGATAGATATTGTGATGATGTATTATTACAGATAGCATCACTTACTAATGCTTTAAAAAGTTTAGGAAATGAAATCTTAAGAAGTCATATGAAATCCTGTATGGTAGAAGACATTAAAAAAGGTAATATGGAAGTAGTAGATGATGTTTTAGACCTATTTGGTAAATTAAAATAATGAAAAAGCTTTATGTAAAAATAAAAGGAATTCATTGTAGTCATTGTATAGATACCATTCGTAAGAGTTTATTAGAAATTTCTAATATTAAAAGTATAGAATTTGATGGTTTTATTGCTTGTATTTCTTATCAGGGAAAAATAGAGGCGAAAAAGATAGTAGAAAATATCTTAAAGTGTGATTATATTACCAAAGAAGAATGGATTTCAGATCATGAAGAAGATTTAAAGCGTAAAGTAACCATAAAAGAATTTATCGTTTTACTTGGAATTATCTTTCTAGTTTTTTATCTTCTTACTAAAATTCTAGGATTTAATCTGTTTAATAAAATTCCTACCATTGATACTAATATTACGTATGGAATGTTATTTATAACAGGATTATTTACTGGCATTCACTGTATTAGTATGTGTGGTGCGATACAATTACTGTTTTTCTTTCCTAATATAATTCTGATAAAAAGAGAATTCTTATTTTTCACTTAGGTAGAATCTTATCTTATACCATAATTGGTGGAATAGCTGGTCTAGTAGGAAATGTTTTAGCAATTAATACAAAAGTTTTAGCTGTTCTTATCTTATTATCTTCTTTTTGTATGATGATAATGTCACTAAATATGCTAGGTATCCTTTCTATCAAGAAAATTCATTTTTCTAAAATAGCTAGTAAAAGTAAAAATCCTTTTTTAATAGGATTATTAAATGGTTTGATGCCATGTGGACCACTGCAAGCAATGCAAATATATGCTTTATCTACTGGTAACTTAGTAAGTGGATCTATTTCTATGTTAATCTTTGGACTTGGTACCTTACCACTTATGTTAGTTTCTTATACCATTTTTCAGTTTTTTCATGGCAAAAGAAAAATTTTAGTAAACAAACTGGCATCTATTTTGATTTTTATTTTATCTATTATGATGTTTAATCGTGGTCTTTCTATGTTAGATATAAATTTATTTTATGTAGATTCTAATTACCTAACAGCAACCATTGTAGATAACTACCAAGTAGTAGAATTTGATTTAGATTACGATCATTACCAAGATATCAAAGTAAAAAAAGATATTCCAGTTAAAATGATTATTCATGTAGATAAAAATAAATTAACTGGCTGCAATAATGAGATATTAATTTCTAAATTTAATATTAAGAAGAAGTTAGAAGTAGGAGAAAATATTATTTATTTTACGCCTGATAAAAAAGAAAATATTACTTATACTTGTTGGATGAATATGATAAAAAATACGATTAAAGTAGAAAATTAGGAGGAGTTATGAAAAAAATAGTTTTAAAAATTGGTGGAATGAGTTGTAGTGCCTGTTCAAATGGTTTAGAAAAATACTTAAATAAACAAAAAGGTATCATTCATGCTAGTGTTAATTTAGTGCTTGCAGAAGCTATCATTGAATATGAAGATACCTTAACACTTGATGATATTAATTCTATTATTAAGCAAGCTGGCTTTAAAAGTTTAGGAAAATATGATGAAGTAAAACAAAAGAAAACAAAAACGAATCATCTAACTTTTATCTGTTTTTCTATCTTATCTATTTTCGTTTTATATATTTCTATGTCACATATGTTAAATCTACCAACTATTTATTATTTCAACATGGAAATATTTCCTAAAAATTATGCTATTATTTTATTTATTTTAACTATTTTTTACCTTGTATATGGCCTCGATATTTTTAAAAATGGCTTTAAAAATCTTATTCATTTTGTACCAAATATGGATACTTTGGTAACAATTGGTGTGTTATCTAGTTTTTTATATAGTACTTTTGGAATGATTATGGTACTACTTGGACATTCCTCTTATATAGAAAACCTATACTTTGAATCTAGTTGTATGATTATTTTCTTTTTAAAATTAGGAAGATATTTAGATTCTAGAAGTAAAGATAAAACGAAAGAAGCAATAGAAGAATTAGTAACCATTACGCCAGATGTTGCCTTACTTAAAACTGAAACTGGTGAAAAAGAGGTAACCTTAGATGAAGTAAAAAAAGGAGACATCCTATTATGCAAACCTGGTATGAAAATAGCAGTAGATGGTAAGATTACGAAGGGTAGTTCCTATTTTGATGAAGCTTTTATTACAGGAGAGAGTACGCCTATTAAAAAAGAAGAAGGAAAAATGGTAATAGCAGGTAGCTTAAATACTAGTGGTTATATTGAATATGAAGCACTAAAAATTGGAAAGGATTCTACTATTTCTAAGATTGTTGCTTTAGTAGTAGAGGCAACTAATACCAAGACTAGACTTTCTACTCTTGCTGATAAAGTAAGTAGTATTTTTGTTCCTTGTATTATGGTGCTTTCTATTCTTACTTTAGTGGTATCTATTTTATTTGGTGCATCTATCAATGATAGTTTTATTCGTTTTGTGAGTGTATTAGTAGTTGCTTGTCCTTGTGCTTTAGGCCTTGCTACTCCATTAGCTATTGTAGTAAGTGAAGGGGTATGTGCTAAAAATGGTATTTTCGTAAAATCTAGCGAAGTATTAGAAAATGTATCTAAAGTAGATACAGTTGTTTTCGATAAAACAGGAACAATTACCTATGGTAATTTAAGAGTAAGTGATATTTATAATTTTACGAGTGATGATGATTCTGATAGAGTAATGCTTTTATTAAGTAGTCTAGAAGATAAATCTACGCACCCTATTAGTAATGCTTTTAAGTTAGAAGATAAAACTAAACTACTAGCAGTAAGCAACTTTCAAAATATAGATGGAATTGGGTTATCTGGCATTATTGATAATAAGAAGTATTATGTAGGAAGTAATCGTTTGTTTTCTCTTTTATCACTTGAAAATCCTTATAAAAAAGAAGAAAAATTATTACTAGAATCTAAAAATACGATTTTATATTTAATAGAAGAAAATAAAGTGCTTGCTTTAGTTGGCGTAAAAGATGTCGTTAGAAAAAATATGAATGATGTGATTCACGAGTTAAAAAAAGCAGGAAAAAGTGTTATGATGTTAACGGGAGATAATGTTATCACTAGTAAAAAAGTAGCAGAAGAAGTAGGAATTAACGAAGTAGTAGCGAATGTTTTACCAGCTGAAAAAACAGAAGAAATTAAAAAGTTAATGAATGATGGACATACTGTGATGATGGTAGGAGATGGAATTAATGATGCTCCTAGTTTAGCTACTGCTAATATTGGTGTTTCTGTTTCTAGTGGTACCGATATTGCTAATAATTCTAGTAGTATTATCTTAATGAATTCTGATCTTTCATCTTTAGTAAACTTATTTACGATTAGTAAAAAGACGGTTTTAAACATTAAAGAAAATTTATTTTGGGCTTTTTTCTATAATATTTTAATGATTCCAATTGCTATGGGTCTTTTATCGAGATTTTCTATTACGATAAACCCAATGATAGCTGGATTTAGTATGACACTTAGTAGTTTAACAGTTGTATTTAACGCTTTACGTTTAAGAAAAATAAAATTAAGGAGAAATGATTATGTTTAAAAGAATAAAAACTGTTATAAAAATAGAGAAAATGAGTTGCAAACATTGTAGTAATAAAGTAAAATTAGCTCTAGAAGAAGTGGAAGGTGTAAAAAAAGTAAGTGTTTCTTTAGAAAAGAAAGAAGCAACTATTTTAAGTATAAATCCACTAGAAAAAGAAAATTTAAAAAAAGTAATTGAAGAGTTAGGTTATCAAGTAATTGATATTATTGAGGGTTAAATGAAAAGAAGTATTTTATTCATTACGATATTTTTTAGTATTTTCTTAGTAACTGGGTGTACACATCATACAAAATATGAAATGGAAGTAGTAAAACCTAATTATGTTTGGGTAAGTGATGATAATGGTACTATTACGATTGATACCAAAGATGTTACTGATAAAATGACTTTAGTAAATTATTCTATCGATGATACGATTATTCAGTTTATGGTAGTAAGAGGAACCGATGGTAAAATAAGAATTGCCTTTAATACTTGTCAAGCGTGTAATCCATCTCCAAATGCTTACTTTATTCAAAAAGGAAGCTATATAGAATGTCAAAATTGTGGAAATCGCTTTCATATTGATAGAATTGGAGTAGAAAGTGGTGGGTGTAATCCAGCTACCATCGAAGAAATGGAAGAACTAGAAGATAAAATTATTTTAAAAACATCATATGTTGATACTTTTAAAGAAAAATTTGAGAATTGGCATGGACCAACAGAGTAGGAGGAGTTATGATTTATTTAGATTATGCAGCAACACCAGTAGATGATAGTGTATTAGATACTTTTTATCAAGTTACTAAAAAGTATTATGCTAATCCTAATTCTAGTCATAAGTTAGGACTTGATTCTAAAAAATTAATGGACGATACTACTTTAGAAATTTCTAATTTACTTCATGTATCAGAAGCAGAAATTATTTATACAAGTGGTGCAAGTGAAGCCAATAATTTAGCGATAAAAGGAGTAGCAGAGCGTTATAAAAATCGTGGTAAACATATTTTAATTAGTGCATTAGAACATAATTCTATTGTGGCAAGTGCTACTTATCTAATGGAAAATGGCTACGAAGTTGAGATTATTCCAGTTACTCACGATGGGTATATCGATATTACTAGTTTAAAACAAATGCTAAGAAGTGATACTATTTTAGTTAGTATTACTTCCGTTGATAGCGAATTAGGAATTAAACAACCCATTGAAGAAATTGGTTTACTTTTAAAAGATTATCCTAACTGTATTTTTCATACAGATTCTTCCCAAGCCTTTGGAAAAGTTAATATTAACTACCAAAATGTCGATTTAGTAACGATTACACCTCATAAATTTTATGGCTTGCAAGGAATAGGTATTTTAATTAAGAAAAAGGAAATTAGTTTAAAGCCTCAAATTCATGGTGGCAAATCAGTAAGTGTTTTTCGTAGTGGTACTCCAGATTTAGCTAGTATTGTAGCAGCAGGTATCGCTATTAAAAAAGCATTAGCAAATGTAGAAGAGAGATATAATTATGTTTTAGCTTTGAATGAAAAAATAAAAGATAGTTTAAAAAATTATCCTAAAATTCATATCAATAGTACTGTTAATTCTATTCCTTATACGATTAATTTTAGTATTAAGGGAGTAAAAGCACTAGATATTCAAAATAAACTAGAAGAAAAAGGTATTTTTGTATCTACCAAGACATCATGCTGTCCTATCATGACGCCATCAAAAATAGTATATGCCTTAACAAAAGATAAAGGATTATCATCATCTTCTATTAGAGTGAGCATTAGTCATTTGACTACTTTAGAAGAAGTAGATTCTTTTTTAAATAGTATAGATGATATTTATAAGGAGTATGAAGCAAATGGAAAAATATAAGGAAATAGAAAGAAGCATTATTAAAAAGTATCGTAAAGAAATATGGAGTAAATTCGTAAAAGCAGTAGGCGACTATGAATTAATCAAAGAAAATGATCGTATTATGGTCTGTATTTCTGGTGGAAAAGATTCTTTTTTACTAGCAAAATGTATTCAAGAATTAGCTCGTCATGGAAGATACCCTTTTAAAGCCTATTATGTCGTAATGGATCCAGGGTACAATGATTATAATCGTGATTTTATTTTAGATAATGCGAAAACTTTAAATGTACCTATTGAAATGTTTCAAAGTGATATTTTTGATGTAGTAGCAAGTGTTGATTCTAAAAGTCCATGTTATTTATGTGCTAGAATGAGAAGAGGTTACTTGTATCATAAAGCTCAAGAATTAGGCTGTAATAAAATTGCGTTAGGGCATCATTTTGACGATGTGATTGAAACAACTTTATTATCTATGTTTTATGGCTCTGAAATTAAAACCATGATGCCTAAACTTCATAGCGATAACTTTGAAGGAATTGAATTAATTAGACCACTTTATCTAGTGAAAGAAGAAGATATTATTTCATGGCGTAATCATAATGAACTTACTTTTATCAACTGTGCTTGCCGTTTTACAGAAGGCTGTTCTTTAATTAATGATGGTACTAGTAAAAGAAAAGAAATGAAAGAACTTATTAAGAATCTTCGTAAAACCAATAAAGAAGTTGACCATAACATTTTTAAAAGTTTAGATAATGTCAATCTAAACTGTGTTTTAGGAACCAAAAAAGATGGTAACTACGAAAGCTTTTTAGACCATTATGATTAATATCGGAGGGGTAATATGAATGAAAAATATATAAGTGATACGATTAAAAAGATAAGAGAAGATAGTAAGTTAACACAAAAACAGTTTGCTGATAAATATTATGTTACTCCCCAAGCAGTTAGTAAATGGGAAAATGGTAAAAACCTTCCTGATATTAATTTACTAAAACAAATTTGTAGTGATTATAATATTTCACTTGATACTTTATTAAATGAAAAAGTAGAACTTGGTAAGAAAAAAACTACCAAAGCAAAGTATTTAATAATTACTGGTATCTCTTTATTTATCATACTATTTATATTTTTTATAATTTCTTTTATACCAAAACATAATAATTTTGATTTTAAAATGATTACTACTAGTGATACCCATTTTAAAATTACGGGTAGTGTTGCTTATAATCAAGATAGGACTTCTCTTTATATTTCTAATATAGAATTTTTAGAAGAAGATAATACTATCTATCAAGAATTAAGTTATTATGTATTTGAAGATTATCAATATAAAATTACGAAAATTGTAGCTGGTAAAAAAGAAAGTAATTTAACACTTAAAGAATATTTAAAAAAATTAAAAATCAGTGTAGATAATTATAATCAATCTTGTAAGGTACTAACCAAGTCTAACTTATATATTGAACTTCATTTACAAGATAAAGATAAATTAACTACTTATACAATTCCTTTACTTTTAGAAGATAACTGTTAAAACTAGACTCAACTTTAGGTTGAGTCTTTTTCAACCTCTTGTTGTTTGCTTATCTTATAAATTTTAGGTAATAATAATGTCAGGAGGAATAATTATGAAAAGAAATTATAAGATAGCTACTATTTTATCAGTAGCATTTATCATGGTTAGTACTTTATTTATATTAAATCAAAAAGCAACTAATCATAACGAATTAACAGAAAAGGTAAGTATGGTAGATAGTGAATATGAAATAGAAAAAAAGTTTAAAGTAAATGGTTATACTTTAGATAATCCTAATATTATTTTAAACCCTTATGGAAATTCACCACTTACAGCTTTAGTTTTATTTGAAACAGAACAAGAGTTAGATGTAAAAGTTACCATAACTGGTAAAGATAAACTAACTACTTATACACATACTTTTTCTAAAACCAAAGAGCACTATTTACCAATTTATGGTTTATATGCAGATTCTAACAACAAGATTATCATTGAGTGTGGTAATAATAAAAAAGAAATTTACATTCAAACAGAAAAACTTCC
>OHBM01002980.1_pt1 | contig 10738 bp, 9 predicted proteins | sample 1577251 | NCBI WGS metagenome assembly OHBM01 (sample SAMEA3541557, study PRJEB24748) | human gut metagenome | biome: human gut; feature: human-associated habitat; material: faeces | place: China | collected 2012
GCCTTCTGGTCCGTAGCCAGACGCTCTATCCAGCTGAGCTAACGGCGCGTGTCTCTCAGACAGCTTGTTTATGATAGCACACAGCTGCAAAAAATGCAAGAGAAATTTTAACTTTTTTCTAACTTTTTACTTGAACAGTGCGTCGAATTCCTCGCGTGTCATAAGCAGGTCTAATGCCTCCAGCAGACCGTTGGCTGTCAGGCGGGCGGGCAGCCCCAATTTGTCCTGTAACGCCCGCCGCTTGCCGGCGCTCCCCGCGCCTACCAGCCCCTTCTCCAGCAGATCGGCCTTGGTCAGCCCCGCCGCCTGCCGGGGCGCGTCCTCCCCCTCGAACGTGGCGCCCGCCCGGCGCAGGCACTCCACCAGCACCTCCGGCTTCATACCCTCCACGCCCAGCTTGCCCTCTTTTCCTCCCTTTTTCTTCCGCCGCTCCTTGCCGTACACGTCGGGGACATACGCCTGCTTTATTTTATCCGGCGGCAGGCAGCTTTTCAGACGGCTGCGTATCACAAAGCCCGCTCCGTCCGGATCGGTCAGCAGGATAAGCCCCCGCTTTTCGGCCAGCGCCCGGAGGTAGGCCATCTTTTCCCGGTTGTTGAACAGGGCAAAGCCCCCCACCTCCACCACGGAGGCATCCACCGCCTGCAAAAGCGTGTTTCTGTCGTAGCGTCCCTCCACCACGATGACCTCGCGGATGCGGGGCTTCATCGCGCACCTGCCAATTCCATGAGCAGCAGCTTCAGCTCCCCCTCGCTGTCCATGTTCCGCTCACTTTTCATTCGGCGATCCAGCACCTGACAGCGCTTCACCGCCTCGCGGCACCAGTCCCGCCCCACGTTCCGCGCCGAATCCAGCAGCTTCCGCGCCGGATAATCGGACTTCATGCGCCACAGATCCTTCAGCCATACCCGATCCTTGCCGCCGTCGATGGCCAGCCGCGCCGTGTACAGCTGCCGCAGCATTTTGCCCAGCGCCGCCAGTATCCGGATGGGCTCCTCCTGCATCCGCAGCAGCTCCGCCAGCAGCTCCGCCGCCCTGTCGTATTTCCCGGCGGCCACCGCGTCGGTCATCTGGAACACCTCCGCGTCCAGCACCGGATCCGCCACCGCGTCGATGTCCGCCACGGTGATGCGCTTCCCCTTGGCGTAGGCGCCGATCTTGGCGATCTCCGGCACCAGGCCGTCCATCAGGCTGCCGCAGGTGAACAGCAGGTACTCCACCGCGTTGTCATCGATCTCCTTATCCATGGCGGCAAAGCGGCGGCGCACCCAGCGGAACAGCTTCTGCTGCCCCTGCTGGGCGAATTCGATCTCCTGCGCGTGCTCCGCCAGCGCCGACGCCAGCTTCTTCAGCCGCGCATCCTTTTTATACGGTATCTGCCGGTACAGGAACACCAGCGTGCAGTACTCCGGGAAATCCCCCAGCAGCGCCGTCAGCGCGGTGCGCTGGGGCTCGTCCAGCTTGAAGATGTCCATATCCGTCACGGTGACGAAGGTATGCTCCGCCATCATGGGCATGGCCTCCACCGCCTCGGTCACCTCCTGCACCGTCAGCCCCTTGCCGCTGAGCCGGTGGTAGTTGAACTCCTCGAAGCCCGGCGGCACCAGCAGCGCCTGCAGCTCCGCCACCGCCTGCTGCATGAGGTACGTCTCCTCTCCCTGGAAAATATAGACATTCCCCACGCTGCCGGACTGCACCTGCCGGTGCAGCTCCTCGTAGCCGGGGAGCTTTTCGTTTTTCTCTGTTGCCATGGTTATCCTCCGTTTACCGTGATGCGGATGTTCCCCTGCCGGTCGGTGCGCCAGATCTCCGCGCCCTCCGCCAGCAGCCGCTGCACCGTCTCCTCCGACGGGTGGCCGTAGCTGTTATCGCCCACGCTGATGACCGCCGCCTCCGGCGTCACCGCCTTCAAAAACCGTATGTCGCTGCTGTACCGGGAGCCGTGGTGGCTGACCACCAGCACCTCCACATCCGGCAGCGGGTACGTCTCCGCCAGCTTCCGCTCGGTGGAGCCGGACATGTCGCCGGTGATCAGCAGGTCGAAATCGCCGGATGTGGCCAGTGCCGTCAGTCCCAGCTCGTTCAGGTCGCCGCCGGACTTCACCGGCGGATAGACCGTCAGGACAGCCTGTCCCAGCGGGCACGTCACCGTGTCCGTTACCCAGACCACCTGCACATCCTTTTCCTCCGCCAGCGCGGTGAGCCGCTCCCGCACGCCGTATTCGTCCTCGATATCCGGCAGGTAGAGCTTGTCCACCGGCACCCGGCGCAGCACCTCGTACAGCCCGTTGGTGTGGTCGGCGTGATAGTGTGTCACCACCACGGCGGACAGCCTTGTGACGCCCATGCTGTGCAGCGTGTCGGCGGCTGTCCCGCCGGGGTCCTTATAGCTGTTGCTGCTGCCGCAGTCCACCAGCGCCGTCTCGTCCTGTGACCAGAGGATGACGCTCTCCCCCTGCCCCACGTCCAGCGCCAGCGCCGACAGTGCACCGTACCGGTACGACTGCTGGTTGACCCAGATGGCCGCTATCAGCGTCACCGCCGATAGGACGGAGGCCACCGCGTATTTCCGCCGCCCGTCCGGGGTGACGGCGCAGCCGATAAAGGCCGTGTACACAAACAGCAGCCAGTACAGCGGGTAGGGATCGGTGAAATAAATGGCGTGGTAGCGCCAGCCCATGAGCCACTCCGCCACCAGCAGGATATAGCGAACCAGCACCCACGCCAGCGCGCCCAGTATCCGCGCCAGCGGCAGCCACACAAAGCCCAGCAGCGCCGTCACAAAGGCGGTCATGAAGCTCCAGCCCGCCGCCGGGACTGCCAGCAGGCTGGACAGAGGCGCCACCAGCACGAAAATGCGGAAGTAATACGCCGTCAGCGGTGCGGTGAACACCACGGCGCTGAGGGTCGCCGCCAGATTCGCCATCACAAAGCACAGCCCGTGGCGCAGCACACGGTTTTTGCCCTTATACCAAGCGGTCAGCCCCCGGTACAGCCGGGGCGACAGCAGCACCATGCCCAGCGTGGCGGAAAAGCTCAGCTGTAGGCTGACGCTGGCGGCGGCAAAGGGATTGGCCAGCAGGATCACCAGCAGCGCCGCGGCCAGACTGGTCAGCGGGTCGCTGTTCCGCCGGAACAGCGGCGCCACCAGCAGGAACATCTGCATGATGCACGCCCGCACCACCGAGGGTGACAGTCCCACCATCACCATGTAGAACAGCAGCGTCGGGATGGTCACGGCGCACAGCAGCCTGCGGCGGCGGGACACCAGCAGCGAGAGAAGCGTCACCAGAAAGGCGCAGTGCAGGCCGGACACGGCGAACAGGTGCGCCAGACCCGTCTCCTGCATGGCCAGATAGTCCCCCTCGTCCATGGCGGACTTGTCGCCGGTCAGCTCCGCCGTCAGGAAGCCGCTGACCCGCGGATCGTCCCACACGGCGGCGATCCTCTCCCGGAACGCCTTCGCCGCCCGCTGGGGCAGCCAGCGCAGCGCACCCTCGCTGCCCTCGGACAGCTGCACGTCCTCCCTGCCGTACAGCAGAGCGTATACGCCCCGCGCCGTGAAGTGGGTCAGATCGTTATTGTAGATATGGGCGGCGGACTGCCACTGTGCCGTGCCCGCAAGGGTGTTGCCCGGCCGGGCGTCCAGCAGCTCCGGCTCGCCGTACAGCACGGCCTTCGCGCCGGGATAGCCGTCCAGCTTCACGGTGATCCTACAGCCCCGCTCCGTCTCCTGCGGCCAGTCGCAGACCGTGGCGGTAAAGGGCGACACCGCGCCGCAGCGCTGCTCCACCGGCCGCTGCACCAGCTGCTGATACCCGGCAAAATACGCCAGCGACACCGCCAGCGGCAGCAGGATCAGCAGTCCCCGGCGGAAGCAGACGCTCCTCCGCGCCGCAAGCAGCCACACCAGCGCCAGCAGCGCCGCGCCTGCGGCGGCGTACAGCTGCCAGCCGTCCCATGGCAGCAGCGCCGCCAGAAAGACGCCGGCGGAGAAGGAGAACCCTATGGTAGCCAAAACGCGCATGGTTCTCTCTCCTCCCCGGTCGTAGTCGTATTCTATTATAGCAAATCCCGCCGCCCGTGACAACACCCAAAGGCGGCTACGGGCGCATACGGGGGATCAGCAGCATTTTGTCCGGCGCTTCGCCCTCCGTCAGCTGGTTTACCGCGCGGATCAGCTCCTCGTCGGTGCGGTACTGCTTTGCCGCGTCCCACAGCGTCTCGTCCGCCGCCAGCCGCCGCATGACCAGCGAGGGGCGGCGCCCCTCCTCCCTTTCCGGCACGGTCTGCACGGCGGTGACGGTGGTCAGCACCGCCGGCTCCCCGGCGGCGGGCGTTACGGACACCGCCTGCCGCAGGTCGCAGCCCGTACCGGTGAAGGCCACCTCCGGCGCGCCGCAGCGGGTACACGTCTCGCCGTCCCGCAGCGGCAGCTGCGCCGTCCGCTCGGTGACGGCGGGGGCTTCCGTCTCATCCAGATACAGCAGCCGCATGCGCACGGCGGCGCAGGGCGCGCCGTCCTCCGCCGCGGCGGGCGCGCAGCTCACGTCGGTGACGTACACAAAGGGGCGCTGCCGCCCGAAGTCCAGATGCGCCGCCGCTTCCTGCCGCGTGGGGCGCTCCTGCGCCGGGGGAAGGGACACCGGCTCGGTGTCCGGCTGCACGGCGCAGCGGATGCTGTACAGGTCGGTGACGCAGGCCACCGTCTCGCGCCGGGTGATGCGCACCAGCAGCCGCAGCTCGGCGGAGACGGCGAAGCCGGAGGACTCCTCGCCCCGCAGCAGCCGCGCTTCGCCGCAGAGCAGCTGCGGGCAGACCGTGACCTCGCCCTCCTCGCCGCCGGAGGGGCTTTCCACGATTTGGGAAAAGGGCAGCACCGCCGTGTATGTATGCAGCTTCTGCTGCTGGCAGCGGTACAGCGCGGAGAGGGTCACGTCGCCCTTGACCAGCAGCTTATTGCCCACAAGCTGGCAGCTGCCCACCTGCGGATACAGCCGCCACAGCAGCAGATCCTCCGGCGCGGGCTGGCCGGGCGGCACCGCCGCCTCGCCTGTGACGGAGCACTCCCGCTCCGCCATGGACACCGTCAGGCACAGCTCCCGCTCCTGCCGCCGCAGGCGCAGGAAGGGATCGTCGTCCGCGCCCACGCACAGGCGGCGCGTGCCGCAGCGATAGCCGCACACCGTCCACTCCGGCATGATGCGCAGGGACAGGCGGCGGGGCGTCAGCGCCTGCGCCTCGCACAGCAGCAGCCGTCCCTCCGCCCACAGCACCTGACAGGCCGCCAGCGGGCGGCTCTCGCCCCAGCAGGTGAAGGGCACGCTCTGCGTCAGGCTGCGCAGACCCACGCTCTCCTCCGAGGTGTAGAGCACCGTGACCTGTATGGTGCCCCGCAGCTCCACCCCGTCCCCCTGCGGCACGATGGAGCGCAGACACAGCTGCCCCGCCGTCTCCACCACGCGCCCCATGTCCGGGCAGTAGTCGGCGATGGCTGTTTCCAGCGTCTCCTCATGGGTCAGCGTCAGCCGGGAGGCGTCCTCCCAGCAGGTGATGTCCTTCCACTGTAAACCACATTCCATAGTTATAGCCCTCACATTTCCACGGTTTGTCACCAGTGTATGTGCGGGCGCGGGCGGTTATTCCCGGATACCGAACAGCCGCCGCAGAATGCCCCGCATGCCGCGGGGCGCACGCCACACCACGATCTTCACGCTCTCACCTCCTGTCACGCAAGCACGCCACGCCGCAGGCGATCAGCAGAAACGCCACCAGAAACATCAGGCACCCCACCGGAAACACGGCGGCGATCAGGATGCCCAGTCCCAGCCCCAGCGCGCAGATCCCCAGAAACCAGCTTCCGCCGCCACATCGTCGCACGGTATATCCCTCCCCTGCTCCAGTATATGAAAGAGCGGACGCGGCGTGCATGGCGCGGGGGAACGTAGGGGACGCCGTCCTCGACAGGTGTACAACAAAAACAACGCGGCGCCCCTTGCGGGGCGCCGCGCGTTTTCCGTCCATGTGTAGCACAGACGGAGGAGGGTTATATTCGCCGCTTTTACAAGCGGGAACCGCGGGGGATTCCACCTAAAGGCAGAGAGGGCGCTAACTTACTTGGAAACGACATACCACTCGCCATTCTGCGTGGTCGTGCAGCCCTCGCCGAGAACGATCTTACCCGTTTTAGCGTTAACAGGATCAACAGTTGTAACGCCGGGATTGTAATTCTTAAAAGAGCCGCCATTGACTGTAATCGTGCAGCCTGCAGTCGCGTTATCCTGATGATTTAAAACAAAATAAGTGCCGTTAGACGGAGTTGCCGTTTCAAATTTACCGCCGTTAATTGTTACGGTAGCCTTTGAACCTGAGGACATACTTGTATATACAAAGATACATGACGTACCCTCACTTGTGCCATAGAAATGTCCGCCGTTGATTATAAGCTTTCCGTAGTTTCCTGCGCGAACTGCGCTGGTCACCTTGTTAGAATAGGTCTTATCCGAGCCGATAACCGCACCTGTTTGCGCAGCACTGCTGTCATTTATAGTAAGGCTTCCCTTTTTACCGCCGATGTACAATACGCTTCCGTTATTGGGCTTAACATCCTCTGCGTATTGCAGTTTAATGGTATGACCGTTCAAATCTAAGACGAACTTTTTACCAGACATATAAATCTCATTGGGAACGGTAATATCATTCACCAGTTTCAAATATGCGCCCCTTTCGAGTTTTTCGATTTGCATAGCCTGTTCGGCAGTTGCAATCAAATAAGGATTTGCCTCTGTTCCGTCACCGCCGTTAAAGACGCTATCGGAAACAATCGCGGTAAAAGGAGAGAAATCGTCAGTGGTGAAGGTCACATAGCCGGTAGTAGCATCATAGTAATACTGGTCATTTGCGGTCAGGCTGCTGACATCAGCGACCTTCGTAAGTGCCATTTCGTTATGATAGAAGCCAACAACGTTCAGATTCTTTCCAATCTCCATAGACACGGTAAAGAACTTGCCGCTCGCAGCGTTAACCTTGTTGCCGTTCTGATCGATCAGCTTGACCTCGGCAGTCAGTGCCTGAGTGCCAGTCACAACAGTAATGTTGGAAGGTGTTTCACCCTTGTTCTTAACCAGAGTAAGCTTATCGGCAGTAGTGCTGCCCGCCGGAACGGTGGCCTGAATGGTAGGCTCAGTCTCCTTATCCTTCACCACAGTATCACCAGTCGTATTGACCGTTACAGTCGTTGCTACATTGTCGTACCATGTATCAAACTGGGGCGTACCGTCTGCGTCCTTATCATACGTATTGCCGAAGCTGTCGTTCTCCACGGTGTCCTGCGTGGCGTAGACAGTGATATTGATACCATCAATGGATTTATTCTGATACTCGTTACCGGCGTTCTTGTCCATCGTACCAGAAATGGTGAAAATATCAGCGTCAACGGTATCATTATTCTTAGCAGCCAAACTATGCTCGCTGCCCATAACAAAATCGGCATCGTCCAGCTTCATTGTCCAGTCGATAACTTCGTTCAGCTTTGCGCTGCCCTGAATTCCGGAAACGACGACCTTGTACTTCAGAGCCAGATTGCCGTTATTGACAACACGCAGCTCCGGCAGCGCGTATGTACAACCCGGCTCCCAGAAAATTTGGTCGGCAGCTCTATTGTCTTTGGTCTTGAAAGTAAGCGTCTCGCCCTCGGCATCCGTCCAAGTCTTGACGCTGCCGTCTTCGTTCCATTCGGTCGCATATTCCAGCTTCACATCCAGATTACCAGCCTGGATCCTGTTCACACCGGTGGACGCGGTATCAGTAAACCAGGCGAACGTTGTCCCGACCAGCATGACCACACACATGACCAGTGCCATGACGCTGGTCAATAGCGCGCGCTTTGTCGCTCTTTTGTTGTTCATTTAAGAACCCTCCTAAGTCAGAATTTATTTCGCAGCCGCCCGGTGATTCTTTTCCTAAAGAGGAAGGAAAAGAATCCGGCGCCCATGGGCGCCCCGCGCGTATGCGATTGACGGTCAGAATATAGCACTCCTCCGCCCCCTGCGCAACCGTTTCCAGCGAAATTTCCATATTTTGGATAGGTGCACAAAATTCGGCGGGGAATTGTTGTGATTTTGGCGGAGATTTGTGGAAGGGGAACGGATTGCCGCGGCGCTGCGCGCCTCGCAATGACAGCGCTTCGCGCTGTTCGGGCGGGCAAGGTCGTCCGCCCCCACGAAACGGAACAAGCACAAAACGGGACGTCGAGACGCCGTCCCCTACACAAAAAATGACCACCCTTTTGGGTGGTCATTTTCTACGCTTTTATGCTCTTGTCAGCGAACCAGCTCGCCCACGGTGGGGTTGTTGGCGGCCTGGGACTCATCGGTGTCGATGTGCATGGTGGTGGCGCCGTCCTTGTTGACGCGGACGACCACGTCGTCGAAGATCAGCTTACGACCCTCGCCGCCGCAGGCCACCTTGATGATGTCGCCGTTCTTGATGCCCATCTCGTTGGCCTCGTTCTCCAGCACATGCAGGTGGCGCTTGGCGATGATAACACCCTCGGACAGCTCCACCTCGCCCTTCGGCCCGATGAGCTTACATGCGCCGCTGCCCTTCACGTCGCCGCTCTCGCGGATGGGCGCGTCGATGCCCAGCGTGCGGGCGTCGGTAGCGGAGACCTCCACCTGATCGGCCTTACGGGTGGGGCCGAGGATGGACACGTTGGCCATCTCCTTCTTGGAGCCGACGATGGTCAGGCGCTCGTTGCAGGCGTACTGGCCGGGATAGGACAGGGGCTTGCGGATGGTCAGCTGATAGCCCTCGCCGAACAGCTTCTCCACCGTCTCCTGGGTCAGGTGGATGTGGCGGGCGGATGTTTCGATCATAAAGCTCATAATAGTGTTCTCCTTTTCTTTATCTCAGTCCCGCGCGCCTGTTCCGGGCGCACGGAGCCGGGCTTTTATTTTTCCTTCAGCGGGTACAGTTCCTTTTCGGAGATGCGCTGCAGCTCCTCCAGCTTGCCGATGTAGAAGTACTGGCGATTCTCGGCCACCAGCGTGCCCACCACGCGGACGTTGTCGCCCCGGCGCATGAGCCGCGCCTCGTCTGCCAGCTCCTGCCTGTCCCCGATGCGGACGGTCAGGCCGAAGCCGGTGTCGATGTCGCCGGCGCTGTTCAGATACCACCACGGGAAGCGCAGCTCCACCTTGCGGTCGGCATAGTTGCTCTGGGCGCCGTGGACATATTCGTTTTTCACCTGCTCGAAGGAGCGGGGCACCAACTCGCCGTCGGGCATGGGGAAATACATCGTGCCGTACAAACGGCTGAAGCGCTTCTCCCGCTGGTTCTGGCGGCTGATGATCAAAAACAGGATGACCACGGCGAACACCACGCCGTACAGTCCGTGTCCCTGCACGATGCACCAGGCAAAGGCGGCGATGGCAGCGATGAAGGCCACGCGATTGATGGCGTCCTGTCCGCCCCAGAGATCTTTCAGTCGGTTCATAGGCACTCTCCTTTTCTCAACAGTCCGATTCTACCACACCGCGGCGGCGTATGCAAGGGAAAAAGCCACAGGAATCCGTATTTTCCCCTTGCATTCGCCGGATTTTCTGCTATAATCACACCAGATATTGACCGGCGCACATATTGCCGGAGCTAATAGGAGGCGCATACTATGTCCGTTAAGCTGGAGCTGTACCGTGTGTTCAAGGAGGTGGCGGAGGTGGGCAACATCACCGCCGCGGCGCAGGCGCTGTATATCTCCCAGTCCGCCGTGAGCCAGTCCATCAAGCAGCTGGAGCGCGATCTCCAGACGCGTCTGTTCGCCCGGAACAGCCGGGGCGTGTCCCTGACCGCCGAGGGGCAGATGCTGTATGAATATGTGCGCAGCGCCATGGGACTGCTGGAAACAGGCGAGGAGAAGCTGAGCCAGACCCGGGAGCTGCAAATGGGGCAGCTGACCATCGGCGCCAGCGACACCGTCACCAGCCAGTTCCTGCTGCCCTATCTGGACGAGTTCCACAAGGAGCATCCGGCCATCCACATCCAGATCATCTCCGGCCGCAGCCACAAGGTGCTGGGGCTGCTGCGCTCCGGCAAGGTGGACATCGCCTTTGCCAGCACGCCGTCGGACACCTCCTCCCTGCTGCTGTATCCCTGCTTCGATACCCACGCCATTTTCGTGGCGGGCGCCGGATATCCCTGCGACTTCGACCACACCTATACATTGGAGGAGATCGCCGCGTTCCCGCTGATCCTGCTGGAGCGCAAGGCGTCCAGCCGCCTGTATCTGGAGCGATTCTTCCTGCAGAACGGGCTGAAGCTGAACCCGGAGATCGAGCTGGGTGCCCGGAGCCTGCTGGTGGATCTGGCGGCCATCGGCTTCGGCGTGGCCGGCGTGACGGAGGAGTTCGTCCGGAAGGATCTGGAAAGCGGACGGCTGAAAAAGCTGCACACCACCTTTGAGATACCGGCGCGCAGCGTGGACATGTGCCTTCTGAGCGATGTGCCGCAGTCCGCCGCGGCGGAGCGGTTCACCTCCTTCGTCAAGGACAGCTTATCCAAGCAATAACAGGGGCTTTACGCCCCGGCAAAACCGACAAAAAGCGGGGGAACACAGAGAAATAGTTCTCTGTTTTTCCCTGTCGCTTTTCCCCGCGAAATCAGGTATAGTGGGGATACTACCATCGATTGACAAGGGCAGACACGGTTTTGACGGGCAGAAATGCGCCCATACTGCGTCAAG